>Ga0180008_1001612_pt1 | contig 13726 bp, 5 predicted proteins | sample MM_PW_MetaG_FD_121121 | JGI IMG/M metagenome (GOLD analysis project Ga0180008, IMG submission 121121) | Groundwater microbial communities from the Aspo Hard Rock Laboratory (HRL) deep subsurface site, Sweden - MM_PW_MetaG | ecosystem: Environmental > Aquatic > Deep subsurface > Groundwater... | reverse complement strand
CTCTCGGATGCACAGGACGAGACCACCCAGGCGGCTCACGTTTCCGACAACGTGGTGGACCTGGGTGTGGCCGGCCGGAGATTTGACCCGTTCTGGTATGTTTTCCGGATCGACACAGCCATCATCAGCGGCGGTGGTGGAACGCTGGACATTCAGCTCATCACCGATTCGGCAGAAAACATGGCGACAACGCCAGTGGTGATCTGGGATTCGGGCGTAATCGCCAACGCGACGATTGTCGCATGGGCAGTGAACAGCGTGCCCTATGTCATCCCGGTGTACTACAGCGGCGCGTGGCTGCGGTACTTCGGCGCGATGTACACCATCGGCAGCGCAGCGTTCACGGCTGGCAAGTGGGACATGCTCCCGGCCATCAACGTGCCGAACCCGCTGCTCTGAGCGGCCTGAAACAGGGGAGGGGGAAGACCCCTCCCCGGAAGGAGACATAGTTCATGGTACAAGCGCGCTGCATCAAAACGTGCTACGCCGAAGTTTGGCGTGGCAAAGGGAATGACGATCCTGTGGGCATGCTCTTCGAGAAGGGCGACAAGGTCTACACGATCGACGAAGCGGACCTCGAGGAGCGCGGGCTCCTGCAGTACTTCAAGGTGATGGGGGAGGTCCCACCGGAACCAGAGCCAGTCAGGCCGCGAAAGAAGTCTGCAGCCAAGGAGTAGGCGGACACAGGGAATGATGGGGAGATGGTGAGACGCCATCTCCCCCTGGGAGGGGAACGTGAGCGATCTCGCCGTTGTCAATCGGGCCTTGTATCGGTTGGGATCTCAGCCTGCAACGGCCATGAGTGACACTACAAAGAACCAGGCGCGGGCGATCGCCGCGTATGCGGTCTGCCGCGATGAGATCCTGCGGCTGTTGCCGTGGCCTTCCTGCATCAAGCGGGCGCTTCTGAAGAACTGGGCAGAGCAGGCGACGCCGTGGACGGCCAGCCATGCCTACGAGGTCGGCGACCGCTGCACCAACGACACCGCCAAGACCTATCAGTGCACCGTCGCCGGCACGTCTGCCTCAAGCGGCGGGCCCACCGGGACCGGAACCTCCATCACCGACGGCACCGTGACCTGGTGCTACATGGAAGCGTCGACTACAGCCAACAACTGGTGCTGGGCAGCATCGACTGCATATGTGGTCGACGACCTCGTGAGCAACGACACTGGCAAGGTCTACGTCTGCATCACGGCAGGGACGAGCGCGGGCAGCGGTGGCCCCACGGGTACGACGACTGACATTACTGATGGGACTGCTCACTGGGCGTACTACGGAACGCCGCACAACTATACGCTCTATTCGTACCTCTACATCATGCCCCCGGACTGCCTGCGGATCCTCAAGGTGCCTGACTTGGCGGCATCTGCCGAACGAGACCAAGGAGTGCAGTTTGTCCGCGAGGGCCACTGGCTGTACTGCGACCAGGACGGCAGTTATCTGAAATACATCGTGCAGGAAGAGGATCCGGCGAACTGGGACGATCTCCTGGAAAGCACGATTGTGCTCAGAATCGCGGATGCGATTGCCTATGACGTGACTGGTCATCGCGACATTGCCAGGGATGTGCACGAGGAGTTCGTCTCCATGTATGCCACGGCCAGCACCGTGGCGATGAGCGAAGGAGCCGAAGGCCCAGAAGAGATCCCGCGGTGGGAGGAAGTCTGACGTGGCACTCTCCACCCCTCTGTTGACTGACTTCACTGCCGGCGAGCTCACGCCGAAGTTTTCGGGGCGCGTCGATCTGCCGATCTACACGCGCGGCTGCCTCGAGCTGGAGAACTGGGTGCCGTACTCTGCCGGCGGCATCACCACGCGGCCAGGGTCGAAGTATCTCGGTCTGACGAAATCAGGAGCAGCGGGGGTTCTGATACCCTTCATCCTCACCACGACACTATCAGGCATCGTAGAAGTGACGCCATCACTCATCCGCATCTGGTACAACGACGCACTGTTCGGAGCGCCGCTGGAGCTGGCAACGAGCTATACCGCTGCACAACTGCTCGTACTTAGAACGGCACAGGATGGGCCGCGGCTGTTCTTCTTCCATCCCAGTCACGCCATCAGCGTGCTGACCTGGACAGGCGCGACTTTCACCTTTGCCGCTGCGAGCCTCGTGGGGAACACCAACCAGGTGCCGTTCTCATCGGCGGGAAACTATCCGGCATGGGGCGCGTTCTTCGCGGGACGTTTGTGGTGCGGTGGCACAACCAACGACCCACAAGGAGTGTGGGGCACCCGCTCGTTCGTCTACACCTGGGGCGATCCCTGGGAAGCGTTGACGGGCTACGAGGTCGGCGATGTGGTGCTGTCGGACACGTCGAAACTGTACAAGTGCGTGACCAAGGGCGTCTCCTCGGCTGCGACCCCACCGACAGGGACCGGGTCTGCGATCGCCGATGGTACTGTCGTATGGGACTACTGGTGCGCGGAAGGCTGTCTCGACTTCACGTACTTCGACCGCATTTCCTACACCTCGACGCAGCTTGTGGATCCGACGCTATGGACAGATCCCGATACGCCGGAGCTGGAGACGATCACCACGTATCGAGAAGTGGTCAGCGAGAGCAGTGCGATGTGGTTCACCATCGCCTCGGACCGCGGCGACTCGATTCTGAACGCCATCGCGGGCCGGAAGGTTATGATTCTCTGCACTGCGAGTTCGGAGTATGCCATCCCCGACGATATTTCTCCCCTGGACCCCAAGGCCGGGATACGGTCTCGGTTCAGCAGCGACACCGTGCAGCCGATTCTGATCCACGAGAACATACTGTTCCTGCAGAGACATAGGACACGGCTGCGCGAGTACCAGTATGGCGACGAAGGGCAGATGCAGCAATCTCCCGACTTGACCTTCCATGCGGATCACGTGTTCGGGGCTGGCGGTGCTGTAGACCTCGACTTCGCACTGGTCCCCGAGCCAATGGTTTACTGCGTGCGTACAGATGGGGAACTTGCGGTACTGTTGTACAACCGCGCGGCCGGTGCCTTCGCGTGGCACCGGTATGTTCTGGGCGCCAGTGCTCTGTATGAGAGCATCGCGGTGGTTCCAGAATCGACCGGGGATTGCGTGTACGCCATCGTCAACCGCGGCACCGGCTACCGATGCGTGGAGAAGTTCGACCTCATCGGCGACAGCACCTCCATCCCTCTCGATAGCTGGGTAAACGTGGCGACCGCCAGCGCGACACTGACTGGTCTCGAGCGGTTCAACGGCAAGACCGTGACGATCTACAACGTCACAGATGGGACCGTGCGCACGGGCACAGTGAGCACCGGCACACTCACCTTCAACGCCGCCGACGTGGGCGATCACGTGGTCGTCGGTGTTGGGTTCACGTGCACGATGAAGACCATGCGGGTCACGAGCCAGGCGGCCTATGGTACTGGGCACATGCGGACCCGCCGCATCGGCAAGGTGTTCGCTCGCTTTCTGGCGAGCTATCCCTGCAAGCTGGGCTATACAGATACCGCTGCACTCCTGGAGGAGGCGCCGATCACCGGACCATACACGGGCGACATGGAATGCCCCTTCAACGGCAACTGGGACCGTGATACCTGGGTGATGGCGATTCAAGATGGGCCGTATCACACGACGATCTTGGCGCTGGCACCGGAGGTGGACACCTAATGCCCGCAATGACTGACCCGACACCAGCTCCTGCCCCTGACGTGCCCGCCGGCGAAGGCGGACTACTGTTTCAGATTGGCGCAGCCATCACGGGCTTTATCTCGACTGCGGCGCAGATAGATGCGTTGATCCGGGAACTCACGGCCCTCGAGGAAGAGCTGCGGGAGAAAATCGAGGAGACCGTCGAAGAGCGCGACCGCAAGATCAGGCAAGCAAAGGCGGCAGTTGATGCGGAACTGGGGAGAATCCAGCAACAGAAAGCGGTTGAGGAAGTAGAAGTCGAGCGTCGAAAGAGGCAGGAGCAGGCCCTCTACGCGCTCGCGGTGAAAGAGTACGGGCGGCAACTGGCTGATCTGGAGGCGGCGAGGACGCTCGCTATCGAGGATATTGAACGGCAGATTGAAGAGCTGGAAGCCAACAAGCAGCTTGATGCTGAGACACGTGTGCGGCTGCGGCAGGAACTTGAAAACAGGCTCGCGCTGACCATTGGCGATCTGGACCGCAAAACTCGAGACCTCATGGAGAACAAAGACGCTGCCATCGCAGAAGCCGTCCGCCAACAGACACAACTGCTTACTGCCCATGATGTCACACTTGACCAGCTCCTCGCGCAAGCACAAGCGGCCGACGTGGAAGCGACACGCAAGGTCGCGCAGATTCAGAAAACTTCCGAGGAAATGCTGGGGTTCACCCGCGATCAGGCCATCATTCAAATGAACGAGGCCGGGGCCCAGGGTCGCTTTGACATCGGTCGCCAGGCATTCGAGTCGTATCTGGAGGTCGCGCGGGTAGAGGCCAGTGCGTCGGTTTCGGGGGTCCGCCGTTCCGGCAGCCCACTGCTCGCCCTGCGGCAGACGGCGATGCTTGAACGAGAGAACGTGGAGCGAGTGACCGGCAGAGTGGAATCGGCGCTTCTGGGAGAGGCGACCGAGACGACGGCACGGCTGGCTCAGTTGAAGTCCGGTGCTCAGGCAGACATCGAAAACGTTGCTGCCAGCAATCTGCTGTTCGACCAGGGACTGGAACGACAGCGGCAGAATGCAGAACTTGCCTATATACAGACGTACGAGAACCTGGAGGCAACGAAGACGGATGTAAACCGCCAGTTCCGCCAGGATGCTGCAGCCTATGACTCAGAACGTGCGGCGGCGTTGATGCGCTACTCCCAGGAACAAGCAGCGTTCACGACACAGGACCTCGCAGCCGCGCTTGCCTTCAGATCGCAGAAGGCGGCTCTGGAGCAACGGCGGGCCGAATATGAGGCTGGCTACACAGAGAGGAAGGGCGCTATTGAGGGCGCCACTGCCGAGGCAGAGGAGCGCTTCGCGCAGACGATTGACAACCTTGAAACGGCGAGCGCGGAGTCCGCACGGCTGCTCGACCAGTCAGCAAAAGCCGCATGGCAGCGATTTGGCATGACGAAAGATGATCTGATCGCGGCTGCTGGCTTCCTGACGAGAGAATACACCCGGCGTCTGGAGGAGACGGGACGGAAGAAAGAGACATTCCAAGGTCTCTCAGGAGTAGCCATTCTCGCTGGGAGTCTCTTTGGTAAGGCCGGGGATGTGCTTTCGGCAACTGAGAGTTTCCTGGCACGGGCCCGTACTGAACCGACAGTGCCGACTGGATCTGGTGCCAGCGCCTGGTATCACGGCGAATCGCTGACGGAGTAGGTGAAGAGAGATGGACATACGCCCCGGTGATGCTCTTGGGATTCTGAGTGCAGGTCTTGGCAAGCTGGGTTCGGCGCTCGAGCACTACAGCGATCGTCTGTATGAGGCCGACCGTGTCGCGCAGTATTCTTCAGCGATTGCACAGATTGACCGCGGATTCCAGACCTACAACCGCGGACTGGTGGACAAGCGCTGGGACGCCCCTCTCGGGGCTGATGGGAAGCTGATCCCCCGGACCCTGGGACAGATTGACGAGACGATACTGGGCGCGGATCACGAGCGGCTGGTGCGTGATCAGCAAGAGTTCATCAACCGGACTGTCACAAATACCCAAGCGAAAGAGCAAGCCCTCCGTGCGTTGGAACAGAAAGCCGTCGCCAACTACGGCCAAGTGACGAAGCTGTGGGAGACCTTCCGAATCCACGAGATGGTCGCCATGAGTGACCGCAACATCACGCTGTACATCGAAACCGGGGATCCTGCTGATGTTGTCACCAAGAAGGAGAAGATTCGGGCTCAGCTCTTTGCTGACGTGCAGTCTGGCATTCGCTACGCCGACGATGCGGCTGTCTACCAGGAGAAACTCTACGACCAAGTAGAGACAGCGGCGGCGATGGCAGGAGCTCTGGATGCGGCCAAGGCTGCCAACTACGATGTCGCGGTCGCGGAGCGCTGGATCGAGGCCAACACGCCCTACTGGGCGGCAGCACCGAACAAGCGCCAAGCGCTCAAGAACATCGTGCGCGACGAGATCGCCTATCAGCAACGCGAAGAGCTGCGGTTGGCTCAGGAGCACGATGACAAGGCAAGTCGGACCCTTGAGGACGCGGAGCTCGCCAACATGAACAACATCGAAGGCATCCGCGCCATGATCCGGACGCTGCCGGCGGCGCAGTTCCGTATCCCCGGCAACCAGACCTATTGGCTGGATCGCCTCGAGCGGCGCCTGCGCTACCTCGAGAATCCTGGCGACACGGACGCCGAGAACACATGGCAGAAGAAGCACGAGGCCAAGGTACTCACACAACTGGTGCTGGCAGTTGCGGAAGGCGTGACTCCGGGTCAAGCATGGGATCTGGTTCAAGGCTACATGGAGAAGAACTCAATCCGTGACGAGGAAGGGAACATTACCGCCTATCCTATCTCGGGTGCGACCCTTCAGAAGTGGCGTTTCGGTGGCATCTGTGACGCCGAGAAGGGCGATGCCTATCAGAACATGACGAAGATCATCGTCGCCTATGCCAAGGACAAGAAACTGGGGGCTCTTGAGACGCAGGAGCTGGTCAACCGATTCTGGGACTTCTACCGGGATCGAGCCGCTACGGCTACAGAGGAAGAGATCCGCAAGGCGGCGGACGCACTGATGCGGCCGATCAAAGATCGCAACATGCAGAAGCTCTTCGACCGGTCCGGCGTCCAGGGGCTCCTCGGCACGACAACGGTACTCACAGAACAGGAAGCGGCCCTACGGGAGGCGGAGGAAGGCGCATTCACCTGGCGTTCGGATGCATCAATCCCGTATCTGAACGAGCTTGCTTCCTACTGGCTGGAGGTCGCGCAACGCGAATTCCCGACCGAGAACATCATCCGCGCAGAGCCTGACGTGTATGGGTTCTATGGCGGCGAGGGCGCGCCCCTCTTCTATGATGAGAATGGTCAGCTCCTGAAGTACTTCATAGAGGACAAGCAGGGCGTGCTCTACCGGCGCGTGCAGCACCGTGATGGTAGTCGAGCGTGGGAGCGGGTGTTGAAACCTCGGGAGCCCGCAGTGGTGACGCCATCACCGCCGGCAGCGACTGAGACCCGAGAGCGTACGCAGACTGCGGTATCCCGGGCCATGGGCCCGATGGAGCAGAAGATAGCCGACCTCGAGGCCGAGATCCGAGAGATGGAAGGTCGCGGCGCCCCTGAAGCGGAGCTCGCTCCAAAGCGCAACCGACTGAAAACCTATCAGGCCGAGCTTGAGAAGCTCCGGGCGAAGGAAGAGGCGCTGCGGGCTGGGAGTACCCGGTGAGCGACATCAACGAATACCGCAGGCGACTGGGACTGGAGTCACTGCCCCAGACCCCCCTTGAGGAGGAGGAGGAAAAACGCCGGCGTGAACAGCGTTTGATCCCCGCTATCTCTCCGGAGCCGCAGAAGATCGACCCCTATCGCGCCGCCCTGGGCCTCGAGCCCAGTCCCATGTACCAGCGACGCTACGGCACGCCGAAGCAGGGGGAGGAAGAGCGGAAGACGCTGTTCCAGACGATCGCAGAGTCGGACGACCCGATCGCACTGATCAACCGCATCAACACCTCGCGCTATCTGGCGGAGACCTTCGACATCGACCAGGGCAAGGCATTCGTTGATGCTGACGAGCTCTCCCAGCACTGGATGGGGAAAATCCTGCCGCCGCAGACATTCGCAAAGGCGCTCAAGGATGCCTGGCGTACAGGAGTCGCCAACTACGAGATGGGCATGTTGGGGTTGCGGCTCCGCGAACGCGGTGGCGTGGATCCGGCTTTGGAGCGGCAGATCGCTGCTCTGGAGCGGGGAATGCCACAGATGGAAGAGGTGCCACGGCCCTGGCTGCAGCAGGCTCTGGTCTGGGCGGCGCAGTCCGCTCCGGCCATGGGGATGGCGTTCGCACAAGGTGGCGTTATGGGTATGACGACCGGCGGCACGGCTGGAGCGATGCTGGGAGCTGCCGGCGCACCGCTGACCGGCGGTCTCTCCATCCCCGCGCTCACCGTTGCGATGGCATCCGTCGGATTCGCGGTCGGCACCGTGAAGAACTTCATGGACTACGGCCGCGGCCTCGCCTATCTCGATCTACGCAAGAAAGGGGTCCCTCACCAGATTGCGGCCACCTGGGGAGATATCCAGGGGGTCGTCAACGGCGCCATCGAGAGTGCGGAGTTCATCGCGTTCCTGCCGAAGATCCCTGGTATCGGCCAGGTGTTCCGCGGTGCCGCGAACACCGCTGTTACGAAGATCATGGCATCGGGCGTACTCACGACCGTGGGTCTGCGCATGATGGGACGCATCGGAGCGGTTGGTGTGGAGGAGGGTCTCGAAGAAGGACTGCAGGAACTCTGGACGATCACGACTGAGCAGATCGCGCGGGAAGTCTCCGAGCACAAGGGGATCCAGACGCAGATTCCGGATGCCGACTGGGACGAGATATTCGATCGTCTCGGCAAGGCCATATATACGGGTTTCTCGGCTGGTCTGATGATGGGAATCCCGGGAGCGCTTGTCCAGATCCGTACCGACGTGCAGGGACACAACCGCCTGCGTTCGGCTGCGCGGGTGTTCGCGGACAAAGAACAGTACGTCGATGCGATGGAGACCGTCATCCCCAAGCCGGAGAACGTCGATACTGCCAGCTACCGCGAGACCCTCGGCAAGGTGTGGGAGGAGGAGCAGGCGGCTGCCGAACAGCCCTCCGGAGTAACTCCGGAGCCGACTCCGGAGGAGTACCGGACTCCTGCCGGCCGGCTGTACGTCGAGGAGAAAGTACAGCACGAGACCCCAAAGGGAGTCACTGCCTTCCTGATCGCTGGCAACCCCGAGACGAAAGAGCGATACGGGCACGTCGATTACGAGACCATCGACGATACCGTCTACGTCGAGGATGTGGTGAACGACCGCGGCGAGCACACGCGCGAGCTCATTCTTGAGCTGGGCGCGCGCTATCCGGGCTACGAGATCCAGTGGGACCCCACCGACGAGGGACAGGTGGAGATCCGAGAACAGATCATCCGCGAGAATCCCCGCGGCGCCGAGGCTGGCCTGCAGTGGTTCGCGGCCGAGGTGACGCCGGAGCCGGCACTCGTCACGCCGGAGGCAGCTCCCGCGGCGCCACGTACACCGACTGAGGTGCTGACGCAAGACATCTTCCTCCAGGAGATGAAGCGGCTGTTCAACCTCAAAGAAGAGGAAATCGAGCCTTTCCGGGTGTTCAACGAGCTCCTGGCGAAGAAGCGCGACATGCCTGTCGATGCATGGCTGAACCGGTTCTTCGCTCGCCGGCTGGAGGCCACCGAGGAGCTGGCGCACGGCATGGCAGCGGGCACTGGATTCGTGGCTGGGGAGAAGGCCATCGAGCCTCTCCAGGTGGACGCCGCCGAGTATGCCGGGCAGGTGCGGGCGGTGTTCAAGGCACTGCAGACGGCAGACTTCCATCACGCTGTACACGAGTACTTTCACGCCATCGAGCGCCTGGCACTGGACGAGAATGAGATCGCTCTCCTGGAACAGGCACTGAAGAAGCCGCGCAACCAGTGGACAGATGATGACCTCGAGACCCTGGCTGATAACTTCGAGGACTGGCTGGGCAACGGCAAAGCCCCGACGACCGGGCTGGTGAAACTGTTCAAGGACATCGCGCGAATGCTCATCAAGCTGGTGTCCTTCATGCGCGAGCGCCCTCTCGGGGTCCGCGAACTCTCGCCGGAGTTCGTCGCCGCCTACGACGCCATCTTCTCCGAGCCCGGGAGCGGGCTTGCTGAGGTGGAGGCTGAGGTGCGGGCCGAGGCTGAGGTGCCGGCCGAACCGCAGGTGATGACATTCGATGAGTTCTCAGTATCGCGGGGCGTTTCCAGCATGGCACCGCAGTTTCCGGAGCTACATCGTGCTCCTGGTGGTGTTTCGCGGGCGAGCGCAGCGGCGGCTACCCAGCGCATGGGTGAGGCGATGCACGCATGGAGAGAGCAGCGAAACAAGGTACTGATCGAGTACAACCGGCTCGTGGGCGAGGGCAGGATCCGCCAACCGACCCGTCGGGAACGACTAGAGCGGACTGCCGCCGGCACCGGCGACGCCGCGGAGGCCGCGCGTCGGCTATTGGCGCGCATGCCGCCCGACACGAAGGAGCAAGCCCTTGCCATGACGGCAGAGGCGGGCTTCAAGATCCACACCGCCGAGGAAGCGGCGCGCATCGTGGAGCGTCGCGCAGCTCGAGAAGCAGAACGCTTGCCCTTGGTCGAACAGATGGGGGAGCTGGAGCAGGAAACCGCAGCAGAGTTTTCGGCGACCGAATTCGCGGAGGCGGAGCGCCTGGAGGCGGAAGATGAACGATGGGTGGAACGTCAGGGCGATCTGCGCCGGCAGGTAGCTGCTATCGTCTCTCCCGAGGAGCTCGCTCAACTGGACGAGATCCGTAGTCGGCGGTATGCGGACCCTTCACATGGTACTGACTTCTGGCATACCGAGCTCCGCAAGGCTGAGCAGCGGCAGACCGAGAAGCAGGTGGACACACCCGTCCAGCAGGAGGTCGTCGAAGAGGTCGCAGAGAAGCCACCGGAGGCCTCGCCGCCGGTCGAGGTGCCAGCGACGACACCGGAGCTGGAACGGCCGACGCCTGCGGAGGCCGCTCCGAGAGAGCCTGCCCATCCTGTCACGCCGGGAGAGCTCGCGCAGGCATATCTGAAGTCTCGGCGAAGCGAACCAGGGTCCTGGGAGGCTCAGGTTGATAGCCGGCACGCTACTCAGCTTGAGGAGTTCGCGGGTCGTCTTCGTGGTTGGCGCCCGAGCCGCGGCACGGCCCAGCAGCGGCTGGATCTTCTGAAAGATATGGTGGACCTCGGGTTCGCCCGGCGCGCATGGGACCGCGGCGGCGAGGTCTACTATGGACGCTGGGACGAGCTGGTTCCTGCCTGGCTGACTATCGACCCGAACGCGACGGACGAGCAGCTCGCGGCGCTTCCGAGCCGCGGCGAGGCGGAGGCAGCGGCCCGGCGCCCTGCCCCCGAAGCAGCCCCAGTAGAGAAGCCCGAGATCGCAGCATTCCGGCGCCAGATGGAGGAACTCGAGGCCCGGCAGAAGCAACTGATCGAGCGCACGCTCAAGCGCATTGGCGTTGCCAAGGCCGCCAGGTTCGAGCGGGAGGGGGAAGGTAGTTACGTCATCATCCACCCCAGTTCGCGGATGGATGGGAAGTGGGAAGCCTCCAGCTTTGATACCAAGACTGACGAGCCGATCGGACACTACGAGTTCGACTCGAAAGAGGATGCCGTCGGGAGTATGTTGGGTCAGTTCAACGCTGCCGGGCCACCGATCGGCACACAGGAGTGGTTCGTCACCGAGGTCGTCGAGACGGAAATGCCGCCGACGACGACGGTTTTCGACCCTCGCAGAATCACCCTTGCGGAGATAGACCCTTTCAAGGTTCGCCTCTCCCGCGAGGTGCCCAACTTCAAGGAAGGGGCCGGAGCAAGGGGCGTGATCGAGCCCCTGGCGGGCGAAGCATACGAGACACTGGGGACGGCTCCCATCGTGGTATGGGAGCGCCTTGACGGCAAGCTCGAGGTCATCACAGGGCGGCATCGGCTGGATCTGGCGCAGCGCCTCCACGAGAAGAGCATCCCGGCGCAGATCGTACGCGAGGCCGATGGATTCACAGCCGCTCAGGCCATGACGTTCGACGCGGAGAGTAACATCCGCGACGGACAAGGAACGACGAAAGACTATGCCAACTACTTCCGACACACCGAAATCAGCGAAGAAGAAGCATCCCGCCGAGGACTTCTTGCGCGCGACAAAGGCCGAAAGGGCTTTGTCATTGGCAAATATGCCGCCGATGGTCTCTATGCCCTCTACCGTGCCGGCGAAATCATCGAAGCGAAAGCGGCCGCGATAGCATCGGCTGCGCCGAACGACGACGGGCTACAATCCCAGGGGATCGTCCAGTCCAAAGACCTCTCGGCTGAAGAGCTCACCAACTACCTCGGAATCCTCAAGAGCAGCGTCGGCCAGCAGATGATGCAGCAGGGAGACCTGTTCGGCCGGAACGATAGCTTCATGCTCGACGCCGCCATCGTCGCGAAAGAAGCGGCCAAGAAGACCATGGAGCTCAAGACCGAGTACAACGCCCTGAAGGCCGCTCTGCGTCTCACGAAAGGCGAGCAGGCCAGGGTGGTTGAGAAATACGGATTCCAGGCAGGCGATAGTGCAGCCATTCAGGGCCGCGTGGATGTTCTTGAGCGCGAGATCGAGGAGTGGCAGAACTGGACGACGGATCCGGTGAAGCACGCCGAACTCCGTCAGCGCGCAAACCTCGGGGTGCTTCCGGGCTTCGAGGTCGAGGCCAACCGGATGCGAGAGCAGGACGTTGAGGAGAAGCTCGAGGACACCGAGAGCGGCATGCTCTTCCACATCGACGAGGAGGCGGATGTCCAGACGGACCCTACGAGACTCGCCCCAGACAACGTGCTCCTGCAGAGCCGCTACGATGACGAGGTGAGGAGCACCTATCTGCGGGCGGGGACGGTGGTCGCCTCTTCCCGGCTGGTACCGGTACCCGGCCTCGAGCTGAAGCTCGGACAGTGGATGATAGATGACCGCTTCACGGGGATCTACGGCCACGACATCTACCAACTGCGGAAGCTGAATCCGGCGGACCTGACACTCACCGAGGATCTGGTGGAACAGAACATCGAGGGCCGCGGGTGGGACGCCGACCGATACGCGCAGTGGCTGAAGGAAGGGAAAACCGCGCCTCCGATCATGGTCGTGGAGGCGGACAACGGCGAACTCCGCGTGATCGACGGGCATCGTCGTACGGCGGCGGCGCGCATGACTGATAACCCTATCTATGCGTGGGTGAGCCCCTCTGCGGACCATCCCAAGGGTCTGCGCTACGGCGCTAGACCGAGCTGGGTGGTCGGCCGCGCGGGCGAACTACCCCTGATCAAGGTCGGGCTGACGTACGAGATGGCGACCGGCCGCGAATGGGATCCGTCGCCTTCCATGCTCTTCCACGCCCAGGTCGCTGGCTCCGAACCGTGGCTGTACAAGAGCCTTCAGGTGACGGAGCAGAAGATCAAGGGCCCGATGCCCGCGAGCCAAATCAAGAAGATGCTCCAGAATGCCGGCGTCAAGGCTGAGGAGCTGCGGTGGACCGGCCTCGATGACTTCCTTTCCGAGGAGCGGAAGATCGCGCCCGCCGAGCTGCTACAGTACATCTCAGAGCACCGGGTCCGCATTCAGGAAGTGATCAAGGCCGAGCAGTCCCTCGAGGAGAAGGTGCGGGCCCAGGCACTTCGAGCGGAGGCGAGGCACGCGCAGGATGATCTCGCGGACCTTCGCGTGCAGGCAGCCAATGCACTGGAGCGTGCGGGTCTCGAGGTCAACGAGCGTACCTACATCGTCGACGCTTTCACCTATCTCTATTGCGTCTCAGAAGAGGATAAAGCATCTGTTGCCGAGTCACTCCAGGCGGCGAGGAAGGCGTCGCCTTCCTTCCCTTGGGAAGAACTGCACCTACGCTATATGCGGGTTGCAGAACTGGAGCACGAAGCCGCATTGCTCCGCGACACTGCGGGTGCGACGCGCTATCGCACGCGCACGCTGCCCGGCGGCGAGATGTACCGCGAACTTCTGATGACGTTGCCGGCGCGCAAGGAAGACCTCGAGACAATCGCACAGCGGCTCT
>Ga0180008_1001611_pt1 | contig 13726 bp, 11 predicted proteins | sample MM_PW_MetaG_FD_121121 | JGI IMG/M metagenome (GOLD analysis project Ga0180008, IMG submission 121121) | Groundwater microbial communities from the Aspo Hard Rock Laboratory (HRL) deep subsurface site, Sweden - MM_PW_MetaG | ecosystem: Environmental > Aquatic > Deep subsurface > Groundwater... | reverse complement strand
GTTAACGCAAACTTTTCTGTTGCACCGGCTGTCCAAACAAAACCAGTTTGCATGGACAGGGCGATAGCCAGGGTGAAAACTATCAAAACGAGATTTGTAACGAGAGGCTCCTTTTCAAGAAAGGTTCTGTAAACTACGCTCGCAACTTTTCTAACTCTCTTCAAGGGGGGTACTCTAATGAGTCCCCTCTTGAGGGGGAAAAGTACTTTGAGATAAGTTGTTTTCTTGCAAAAAAAAAAACGAGAGATAAGCGTAGACTTAGAAATAATCTGTAGGGTCTCCACCCAGTGGGTGTCGGTGCATGACAGCTCTGTTCAGGATTTTTTCTTTCCAGCTACCAGCAGCACGATGCCTCCCACGAAGGCTAGAGCTCCAACGATTGGCGGTAGCGGCAGTGTCTTGGTTTTTTCCGCAGTCACTTCCAGCGGACCGATATTGACCACCTTTTCATTAGTCGTGTAGGTGATTCCCTGATATGCGAAAGCCACAATTCCCAACGCTATGAGGATGATGGCCAGGAGTGTGTTTGTTCTCATTTGGTATTCCTCTTAAGGTGTCCGACGGTAGTGCCCGTGCAGTTTGTGCTCAATTGTAGTATTGCAACCCCTGTGCCAGGTTCTTTTTCGCTTGTGCTGGTACTTTATCGTTTTGATATTGCATGCTAATAATTTTGACAATTACGAGTGGCAAAACAGATATCCGCCATACCATACAGGTCACATATAACCAACGGTCATATGTGACCTGTAGGCCGGTTTTTCGCCCCAATTGGTGGCAGGAAGTGAGGAAAGGGCCGGTTTAACGCTAGCGAGGTTTTGGCCTCACCTCTCGATTGTTCGGTGCATAGCCCGCTATTTCGATCAGGATTCTTGTAAGGCCGTAGCTGGGCCAGCACATCAGTCGCAGGATGATCGGCTCTGATCGCCAATGATGCTCAGGGAGCCGCCTTGGCCCCATCGAAATAGCTTGTTCCAAGCTGTCCTTTAATGCTGCAGCAAAGTCGGGTGACGTGGTCAAGTAAAAGTGGACATATTATTAAGTGACTTTTAACAAAAGCCACTCACCCTCACATTCCATAGGGGGCATGTAGCCCAAACAGGAGTGCCGTCGGTTACTGTTGTAAAACATTGGGGTAGATGATGGAAAGAGCTGATGCTCAAGGGCTGTGTCGGTGAGATCATTCGGCAGCGGCCAGCTTAACCCTGCCGCCTTGGCACTCTGGAGGTAATCTCACACCGCGTCCCCCTGCCTATACCGCAACTCTTACCGATCTCATGATGGCTGCAACCGCAACTGTATTTGATATGTAAAATCTCTCGTATCTTACGCAGAGATAACCTCTTTCTCGGCATGATAAAATCTCATTGGAAAATTGATTCAAAAAGGTCTTCTCTAGCGTATTGTTCTATGCGCCGCTATGCTCCAAAACTGCTGTCCAGATTCAGTTGGGAGCACTTGTCCAGAATGAAATGGAATTGCTGTCCAGATTCCCGTGGAATCGGTTTCCGGAATCGTCTGGAATATGTAAAAAAGTGAAAAAAGAGTGTGAAAATGGGTAATTATACCCATTGTAATGATACGTATTTCTGGTGTATGTTTTTTTTTGAAAAAAGTGAAACGGTGCTCACTCTGTGAGCACCCAAGTGTGTTAGGGTGGAGAGAAAGGCTAACTTGAAAATATAAAAAGCCAATTGATTATTCAACATGAAACAAAGCTAAATTGAAACCTATGATGTCTGTGGGCAAGGGGCTTTCTGTGTAGGCAGCAGTGTGCCTTCATTGTTGAGATCCGAAATATCGTGGAAGCCTTTTTGATGGTTAGTTTTGGGGGAGAGTTCATTTGTTCTTTGGCAATGGAAATCCTCTGGGCAGGTTTACAAAGTTCCACCATAGCTTTTAACCCGTTGTACTTGCTAACCAAATCAGACAGATGAAGAAGTAGTGTGAATATTTTATTTAAGCCAAATAATAGTGGAAAGGCGCAACTAGAACGAAATCTCTCGCGAAAATTGTGAGTTAAAGAGAGTGGAATGAGAAATTATTATGCACATTCAACAGAATCTGCTGATAAATGTGAGTGGCAAACTCTTTCGGCACATCTGCTTGGTGTTGCTGAAAAAGCAGGAAATTTTGCTTCTGTTTTTTCAGCTTGGGAATGGGGCAATCGTGCTGGGCTGTTACATGATGCAGGGAAAGCAACTGGAGCTTTTCAGCGTAGGCTTGAGGGGAGTCCAGAAAGAGTAGATCATTCAACCTTCGGGGCACGTTTGGCAATAGAAAAAGGTGGCCCACTCGGATTGCTCTTAGCATATACTCTTGCTGGTCATCATGGTGGTCTGCCTGATGGTGGTGACCAAGACACACAACTTCATTTCCGTTTGAAGCATGGTAAGGTGCCAAAGGATGTCCAGTCGGTGCCCGAGACCGACTGTCATGGTAATCTGGCTCTACCTTTTAAATTGTCTCGGGAGCGAGGGGCGTTTGCCCTCTCTTTTTTCACCCGAATGATTTTTTCCTGTCTGGTTGATGCAGATTTTCTGGATACTGAAGAGTTTTGTTCTCCTCACAAAGCAAAAGACCGATTAGATCATTTTGCTGGAAGTGAGAATTTTATAATTTTACAACAAAAACTCAATGTATACCTGAAAGCAATAGTCAGAGAAGCAGAAGCTACACCGGTAAATACCTTACGACAAAATATTCTCTCGCAGTGTAGAGAGAAGGCTAAATTCCCGCAACAGATATTTTCACTTACGGTACCTACAGGTGGTGGTAAGACGCTGTCTTCTATGGCCTTTGCTCTGGATCATGCCGTTGAACATAAGCTTTACCGGGTTATTTATGCAATTCCTTTTACTTCTATAATTGAACAAAATGCTCAAGTATTTCAGGAAATCTTGGGTTGTGAACAGGTATTGGAGCATCATTCCAACTACAAAGAACAAGATGAACCTGAGGAGGCGGCCTATAATCGCCGGCGAGGGTTAGCGACTGAAAATTGGGATGTGCCTGTTGTGGTTACAACAAATGTACAGTTCTTTGAATCCCTTTTCAGCCATAAGCCATCACGTTGCCGAAAGTTGCACAATATTGCCCGGAGCGTGATTGTGTTGGATGAGGCGCAGGCCATACCCACCGAATATCTGGAACCTTGTCTTGCTGTCTTACGTGAATTGGTAGAGCATTATGGTTGTAGTGTTGTGCTTTGTACCGCAACCCAACCAGCCTTTGACGATAAAAGTTCTTTGCGTATGGCCTTGTCAGAAATTTGCGAGATAGTAGAAGACCCTGCCAGCCTTTATACGGAGTTACAGCGTACCGAGGTGAGTTTTGTCGGACGGAAAACGGATGTCGAGCTTGCGGGGCTTCTTGGAAGAGAGAAACAGGTTCTGTGTATTGTCTCCACCAAGCCTCAAGCTAAGATAATATTTGAGCTTTTGTCAAAGGAAGAAGGTGTTTTTCATTTATCTACCAATATGTATCCTCTGCATCGAAGGAGGGTACTTGACAACATACGTAAACGACTCAAAGAGAAGAAAATTTGCAGAGTGGTGTCAACATCTCTTGTGGAGGCGGGTGTTGATCTTGATTTTCAGGTGCTTTATCGGGCCATGGCCGGTTTGGACTCCATAGCGCAGGCCGCAGGTCGTTGCAACCGGGAAGGAAAGATGACTGGACTAGGGCAGGTTTTTGTTTTTGAGACTGAAAAAACTCCAGGCATGCCTTGGCTCAAGCGTTGCATTTCAAGAACTAGAGAATCTTTGCGTAGCTTACCGGATAGCGACCCTTTGGGAATTGAAATGATGCGGCGCTATTTTGAACTACTTTATGACGTACAGGAGTTGGATAAAAAACAGATTGTACGCCTATTGGCTCCTAACCCGTTGAGGAAGGAGTTGTTTTTCCCGTTCAAAGAGGTGGGCCAAGCCTTTAGATTTATAGAAGAGGAAACTATCGGTGTGATTGTGGCAATTGAGCCTGAGGCAAACAGACTTGTTCAGGATTTGCGTTACACTGAGTTCCCAAGCGCCGTTCTGAGAAAACTACAACAATACAGCATTGCGGTGCGCATGAAAGCATTCGTGTTTCTGAAAGCAGCAGGAGCCTTGGAAATGATTCACGAAGAAATCCCGATTTTATGTAATAAAGCGGCCTACAGCGAAGATGTTGGATTGTGCATAGAAGAAGGAGAAGTATGGAATGTGGAAGATTTGATTACATAAAGTATTAATTCACTTTTCTTTATGGAAATTGTTGTAGAATATTTTTTTGGTTAAAAGGAGGGATCTATGGCCTTTGGCATCAAACTGAGAGTCTGGGGGGACTATGCCTGCTTTACCAGGCCGGAAATGAAGGTGGAACGTGTCTCTTATGACGTGATAACACCATCGGCGGCGCGAGGAATTTTAGAGGCGATCCATTGGAAACCATCGATCCGCTGGGTAATTGATAGGATTCATGTCTTGCGTCCGATCAGGTTTGACAACGTTCGTCGTAACGAAGTCAGCTCTAAAATTCTCAAGCCAAATCCGGCAACGGTTGTGCGTGATGGGAAACGTCTCTATTTTCTGGTTGATGATGGTAAAAATCGTCAACAAAGGGCATCCACTTTATTGCGGGATGTGGAGTATATCATTGAAGCTCATTTCCAATTAACTGAAAAAGCTGGTGCAGATGATAATGAAGGAAAGCATTTAAGTATTTTTAATCGTCGTGTGAAGAATGGGCAGTTCTTTCATCAGCCGTGTCTGGGGTGCCGTGAATTTCCAGCCTTTTTTGAGTTGTTGGAAGATGAGCCTTCGGTTTCATATTATGCAGGCCAGACAAGGGAATTGGGCTATATGCTACTGGATATTGATTTTGCCAACAATATGACCCCGTTGTTTTTCAAGGCTGTTATGGAGAACGGTATTATTTGTCCTCCATCGCCGTTGTCTTTAGAGGTGCGCTCATGATCCTGCAAGCTCTGAATGGTTACTATGAGCGATTGACGGCTGATCCAACATCAGGGATGCCGCCGTATGGCACAAGTATGGAAAATATTTCTTTTGCCTTGGTACTTGCTGGGGACGGCACTCTTCAAGATGTGGAAGATTTGCGGGAACAGGATGGAAAGAAAAAACGACCAAGAAAAATCCTTGTTCCGGCAGCAGAAAAAAAGGCAAGCGGTATTAAGGCTAATTTTCTTTGGGATGCAACTGGCTATGTGCTGGGCTTGGACGACAAGGGAAAGCAAGAGAGGACAGATAAATGTCACGCCGCTTTTATTGAACATGTGAAAAAGAATTGTGATGATTCTGACCCAGGTCTGAAGGCAGTTATGGCTTTTTTAGATGGTCAAAAAGGTAAGGTAGTTAGCAGTCGTGATGATTGGTCGGAGATATGTGGGACCAATCTGGTATTTCGATTAGACGGGGTACCAGGATTTATTCATGATCGCTCTGCAGCTCGTAAAGCTTGGCAAGCTTATCTCGCAAACTCTGATTTAGACGTTTTAGGGCAATGTCTAATTTCCGGCACAAAAGAACCTCTCGCACGTCTTCATCCTTCTGTAAAAGGGGTGAGAGGAGCACAAACTGCTGGAGCGTCAATTGTTTCTTTTAATAACAAATCCTTTGAATCGTATGGCAAAGAACAGTCTTTTAATGCTCCAGTAAGTCAAAGTGCCGCTTTTGCCTATACTACAGCACTGAATATGCTATTAGCCCGTGATAGTCGTCAAAAAATTCAAATTGGTGATATGAGCATGGCGTTTTGGGCAGAAGATGCCAGTCCGGCAGAAGAATTTTTTGCTGATCTCTTTGACCCGCCTGTCGATTCTGTTGACAAGCAAGTAAGTGAAGATGACCAACAAACTAGCACGAAAATTCGTGACTTGCTTTTGGCAATTCGTCATGGCAAGCGGCCGACAGATATTGTTCCGGATCTGGACGATTCAGTTCGTTTTTATATTCTTGGCTTGTCACCTAATGCTGCACGATTGTCCATTCGTTTCTGGGAAGCCGACAGCTTGGGCAATTTGTTGATGCGGATCGGCAAACATTTTGAACAGCTCTCTATTATACGGCAGTTCGACAATGAACCGGAATTTCCACCTTTATGGCGCTTACTTTGTCAAACGGCCACTCTTGGTAAAAGTGAGAATGTCTCTGCGGTTTTAGCTGGAGGAATGGCAAGGGCAATATTGACCGGAGGGCGATATCCACAAAATCTTTTATCTGCGGTGCTTGAACGTATCCGCGCTGAACATAATGTCACCTATTTTCGTGCAGCGTTACTTAAAGCCTTTCTCATGCGTAATGGAACTAACAAATACAAGGAGATTTCCATGTCATTGAATCAGGATAGAACTGATTTGCCGTATCTGCTCGGCCGACTCTTTGCCGTTTTGGAAAAGGCACAGGAAGAGGCCATTCCTGGTACAAGTGCAACTATCAAAGATCGCTACCTGGCCTCTGCGTCGGCAACGCCGGGACAAATTTTTCATATGTTATTGAAAAATTCGGCTAATCATATTGCCAAACTGCGGAAGGATCCGGAAAAAAAGGGACGGGCGGTATATTTTGACATCATGACCCAGGATATTATTGCTGGGTTTGATGATTATCCTACTATTCTTTCTGCAGAAGAACAGGGGTTATTCATGATTGGATATTACCATCAACGTAAAGATTTGTTCACAAAGAAAAACAAAGAGGTGTAACTTATGACTGCTATTGCCAATCGCTATGAATTTGCACTGTTGTTCGATGTTGAAAACGGGAACCCCAATGGTGACCCCGATGCGGGAAATATGCCGCGCATTGATCCGGAAACCGGTTATGGACTGGTAACCGATGTCTGCTTAAAACGAAAAATTCGTAACCATGTTGCCTTGGCTAAGGAAGGGGCTGAAGGTTTTAATATTTACATACAGGAAAAGGCAGTACTGAATGAAACTCATAAATTAGCTTATAAGGAATATGACCTTGAACCTCAGCAGAAAAAACTTCCGAAGAAGGTCGAAGATGCTAAGAAGGTTACAGGTTGGATGTGTGCAAATTTTTATGATATTCGAAGCTTTGGAGCAGTAATGACCACGGACATTAATTGTGGTCAGGTACGGGGTCCTGTTCAGTTGGCTTTTGCGAAAAGTATTGAGCCTATTGTATCCCAGGAAATAAGTATCACCCGTATGGCAGTAACCAATATAAGGGACTTGGAGAAAGAACGTACCATGGGGCGCAAGCATATCGTTCCTTATGGTCTCTATCTGGCAAAGGGTTTTGTCTCGGCGTCTCTAGCCGAGAAAACCAATTTTGATGAGGATGATTTGAATTTACTGTGGGATGCGCTTGTTAATATGTTTGAGCATGATCGTTCGGCTGCTAGAGGTATAATGAGCAGTCGTAATCTCTTTGTTTTTAAGCATAAAGATAAATTAGGTAATGCGCCTGCACATCAATTATTTGACCTGATTCGAATTAAACGTAGAGAAAATTCTAAGGGACCAGCTCGAGCATTTACAGATTATGATGTAACTGTTGGCAAACCTCCTGTTGGAGTTGATTTAATCAAGAAACTTTAGTGGGTATGTTATTAACTGATTGAAATAATAAGTGATGTTGTGGGGGGAGGGGTAATTATTAGGGGGTGAGGCGAATTGTTGATGAATATTATTGATGGTTTTTGAAAAAGGGGAATTAATCCGTTACCAGTCTGATGATGGTTAGGTGACGATTGATGTGCGGCTCAGAGATGAAACGGTATGGTCGACTTAGGCCAATATGGCGAAGTTGTTTGGGAGAGATCAATCAGTCTTTCTCGTCATGTGAATAATGTCTTTATAGAGGGAGAACTGGAGCGTTGAAGCAATATGCAAAAAATGCATATTGCAAATTCGGATAAGCTGGTTGCAGTTACTGACTGCATTCAGAGATCCGGGTCCGAAGGACTTGATTCTTCGGCTGATTGTTAATCTTCTTTCAGAGGAGTAGGGATGAAAAATAACATGTACTCCGAAGATGATCTCCTCATGCTCTCTGCCCTGCAGCATCTGTTGTTTTGTCCAAGGCAGTGTGCACTCATTCATGTTGAACAATTATGGACGGAGAACCGGTTGACCGCCGAGGGGCGTATCCTTCATGAGCGTGTTCATACAGCGGCGAGAGAGTCACGGCGTAAAATCAAGGTGGAGTTTGACATGCCTATTCGGTCTCTGCAGCTTGGTCTTATTGGCAGGGCAGATGTGGTGGAGTTTCGCCTACAGGAGGACGGAATCTGGCAGCCGTTTCCTGTAGAGTATAAGCGAGGACGCCCCAAAAAAGACGATTCCGATCGGGTACAGCTCTGCGCCCAGGCCATGTGTCTGGAAGAGATGCTTGGCAAGGAAGTTGCTGAGGGTGCACTTTATTACGGGCAGAAAAAGCGCAGAGTTGGGGTGGAATTTGATCAAGACCTACGTAATACGGTAAGGCAGGCGGCCCTGGATCTGCATAACTTGTTTGACGCAGGAAAAACACCTCCTCCAGTGTATAGCCGTCGCTGTGAAAGTTGCTCGTTTATCGAGACCTGTTTGCCAAAAACCGCGGGTAAAAAAGGAAAGGTGCGTAACTATATGAACAGGATGACATCCTCATGAAAAAACACTTGAATACCCTGTTTGTCACTACCCAGGGGGCCTATCTTGCCAAAGATGGTGAGACAGTGGCCGTGCGGATTGAAAAAGAGGTTAAGTTGCGTATTCCAGTCCATACTCTGGATGGGATTGTCTGTTTTGGGAATGTGGGTTGTAGTCCATTTCTTATGGGGTTTTGCGCTGAACGTGATGTCGCGATCAGCTTTTTGACAGAATATGGACGGTTTTTAGCCAGGGTGGTCGGGCCGGTTTCCGGCAATGTCCTGCTTCGGCGCGAGCAGTACCGTCGGGCCGATGATTTGGCGTTTTCTGCCCAAATGGCCAGGGCCTTTGTTACCGGAAAGGTTGCCAACTGCCGTACTGTTCTGCAGCGGGTCCTGCGTGATCATGGTGATAAAATTGATACGGCTGCAGTTGAAGAAAGTGTTAATCGATTGAACACCTCTTTGAACAGATTACAGGGAGAACTCGACCTCGATGAAACTCGTGGTGTCGAGGGTGATGCTGCCCATGTGTATTTTGCTGTCTTTGATCATCTGGTAATCCGCAACAAGGAGGAATTTTCTTTCAATCAGCGGAGCCGCAGGCCACCTCTTGATCGGATCAACTGTCTGTTGTCATTCTTATATACTTTGATTTTGCATGATGTCCGTTCAGCCCTTGAGTGTACAGGGCTTGATCCAACTGTTGGCTTTCTGCATCGTGATCGGCCGGGACGCTCAGGTCTGGCTTTGGATATGATGGAGGAGTTCCGGCCGGTGGCTGATCGTCTTGCCCTGTCCCTTATCAATCTTGGTCAGGTACAGGCAAATGACTTTGTCGTGAGTGATGGCGGTGGGGTACGGATGAAGGATGATGCGAGAAAGACGTTATTGGTTGCATATCAGAAGCGAAAGCAGGAAGTCATACAGCATCCGTTTCTTGGAGAGAAGATGGCACTGGGACTGTTTTTTTATACTCAGGCGCTGCTGTTTGCCCGTTTTTTGCGAGGTGATCTGGACGGATATCCACCAGTAATATGGAGATAAACTATGTTTGTTCTGATTACCTACGATGTTAAGACCAGTGACCTGGGTGGGTCCAAACGATTGCGCCGGGTTGCCAAGGCCTGCAAGGATTATGGCCAGCGGGTTCAATATTCTGTCTTTGAATGTATCGTCGACCCTGCCCAATGGACAGTACTGCGGCAGCGGCTTATTAATGAGATAGAAGGAGATGCGGATAGTCTGCGTTTTTATTTCCTTGGCTCTAACTGGAAGCATCGAGTGGAGCATGTTGGTGCTAAAAAGGCTATTGACCAAGAAGGACCCTTGATTATCTGATAATGTGCTGCGAACCATTAATAGACATGAAAATGCGGTTGGTTCGCGATGACTTATTTTAGATATGTTGGGGTCAGTTTCTTTGGCTGGCCTCTTTACCGTGACCCTTGTGTTAATGAGGTTCGCATAATCGTTAATTTTTGCTCAATCCTATTGGTAGGTTATGGATTGACAGTCGCCCCCTTCACGGGGGCGTGGATTGAAACATGTCGATTACTGAGAGGATAGGCTTCTGCTCGTTTGTCGCCCCCTTCACGGGGGCGTGGATTGAAACAGCTTGGAGGAGAGCACGGAAGATATGTCATAGGTCGCCCCCTTCACGGGGGCGTGGATTGAAACTTCCCACTTCAGACCGTCGCCGAGTGTGGTTTTTGTCGCCCCCTTCACGGGGGCGTGGATTGAAACCAACCAGAAAAGAAACTGTGCCTAATGTTGGCAATCGGTCGCCCCCTTCACGGGGGCGTGGATTGAAACAATACATAAAAACGCATTAGATACAGTGCCCACGTCGCCCCCTTCACGGGGGCGTGGATTGAAACACCCGGAACTCTTTAATTGATTTTTGTGGCCCTGGTCGCCCCCTTCACGGGGGCGTGGATTGAAACTGTAATGACCAACTCATTTGATCGATACTTTGAGGTCGCCCCCTTCACGGGGGCGTGGATTGAAACACAGATGATCTTTCCAGAAAAGAATATATGATCAGGTCGCCCCCTTCACGGGGGCGTGGATTGAAACACCATATACTATGACTATGGTCTTGATGATATAGGGTCGCCCCCTTCACGGGGGCGTGGATTGAAACTTTCGAGGCGGGAACAATGGCCCAAAAAGAAATAAGTCGCCCCCTTCACGGGGGCGTGGATTGAAACCCCCACTATCTGACTTTCGGGTATCCACACTTTCGTCGCCCCCTTCACGGGGGCGTGGATTGAAACTGAATAGATGGAGTGGTCACGCGATTGATATTATGTCGCCCCCTTCACGGGGGCGTGGATTGAAACACTTTGAGCGTGATTGTGTAATTTGGGCATTACAGTCGCCCCCTTCACGGGGGCGTGGATTGAAACGCTCATCGCTCGCCCCTGAATTAAAACGTTATGGTCGCCCCCTTCACGGGGGCGTGGATTGAAACATCTGCAGGATATCCGCCGCCACCAGGGACATGGTCGCCCCCTTCACGGGGGCGTGGATTGAAACTCCAATTGATTGGCTTGACGGTTGGCCTGGAAATGTCGCCCCCTTCACGGGGGCGTGGATTGAAACTATCGACATGTTCTTATCCTTTCGTTATTCCAGGTCGCCCCCTTCACGGGGGCGTGGATTGAAACACCAAAACCCACCATCACCAGGATCCGCCTGCTGATCGTCGCCCCCTTCACGGGGGCGTGGATTGAAACGTGTTTCAACGGTGTCGTTAAAATCCTGGCCGCGCGTCGCCCCCTTCACGGGGGCGTGGATTGAAACCATCAAAAGGCCAGGACATAACAGATGACTCAATAGTCGCCCCCTTCACGGGGGCGTGGATTGAAACCATCAGCCCGGCCACCCGGAGACGGTCCTCGATAGTCGCCCCCTTCACGGGGGCGTGGATTGAAACTGCTCGTTTGCAGCGCGGATGAAACGGGCCATGCGTGTCGCCCCCTTCACGGGGGCGTGGATTGAAACATAAAACCTCCAATATCCGGTCCAGGTTAAAAACAGTCGCCCCCTTCACGGGGGCGTGGATTGAAACTTTGTAATGGCTTTCTGATATTGTTATTGAGCCCGTCGCCCCCTTCACGGGGGCGTGGATTGAAACCTGCAACTCGTCCGTCATTCTGCATAACCATCACGTCGCCCCCTTCACGGGGGCGTGGATTGAAACCGCCCACATGCAGAGTCGTAAACGTATCTGCTGTGTCGCCCCCTTCACGGGGGCGTGGATTGAAACATGGCATCGGTAATGCCGTCCTTAGATGATGCCCAGTCGCCCCCTTCACGGGGGCGTGGATTGAAACTTATGGACCTTGCGGATGGGCTGTATAGGTATGAGGTCGCCCCCTTCACGGGGGCGTGGATTGAAACGAGATAAACAACACCACCAATAGTTACACTACATGTCGCCCCCTTCACGGGGGCGTGGATTGAAACTCCAGGGGCATCCCGAGTGCTGCAGCAATTATATGGTCGCCCCCTTCACGGGGGCGTGGATTGAAACTTACTCAGCAGAGGCGCATGGATAGGTCCATGGCCGTCGCCCCCTTCACGGGGGCGTGGATTGAAACCCAACACGCTGACAAGCATACGCAACGTGTCAGGTCGCCCCCTTCACGGGGGCGTGGATTGAAACAGGACATAATCGGTGCCCAGCACATACGTGGTGGTCGCCCCCTTCACGGGGGCGTGGATTGAAACCTGGCCGGGCTGTCTCCTGCCATGCCAGACTATTGTCGCCCCCTTCACGGGGGCGTGGATTGAAACACCAGAGCCGGACAACAAAACCGTCCGCAATTGCGTCGCCCCCTTCACGGGGGCGTGGATTGAAACGTCGGGCTGAAACAGAAAACCCAGGGCCAACAGCTAACAGGTCGCCCCCTTCACGGGGGCGTGGATTGAAACGTCGTACCGTTTCCACGCTTCTGCCACGGTGGCAGTCGCCCCCTTCACGGGGGCGTGGATTGAAACCCCGTGATTGCATGGATTTCTGCAGTTTGTTCTGGTCGCCCCCTTCACGGGGGCGTGGATTGAAACAATCCACCTTTTTTAAAAGCAATATCATAAACGGGTCGCCCCCTTCACGGGGGCGTGGATTGAAACAAAACTTTATTTCAATCTTATCAGGCCTGGCCGAGTCCAAGTCGCCCCCTTCACGGGGGCGTGGATTGAAACAAAACTGTTATCAGTATCTAACAAATCACTCAACGTCGCCCCCTTCACGGGGGCGTGGATTGAAACATTCTTCCTCTAATCCACTCACCAGAAGAATGCAGTCGCCCCCTTCACGGGGGCGTGGATTGAAACAAGATTAGCCATAATTTGCATAACAATTAGCTCCAGTCGCCCCCTTCACGGGGGCGTGGATTGAAACCCTGTCGATTCAGACCTGATCGCGCAAGACCTGCGTCGCCCCCTTCACGGGGGCGTGGATTGAAACCAGCAATAGTGCTACTGATAGCACTATTACGATTGTCGCCCCCTTCACGGGGGCGTGGATTGAAACACCATCAGCCTCCCTAGAACTGTATCCTACCATGAGTCGCCCCCTTCACGGGGGCGTGGATTGAAACAAAATATTGCGCACCCGCACAGCCAGCGGCACACAGTCGCCCCCTTCACGGGGGCGTGGATTGAAACTGACTTTACCGGGACGACCGTAACAGCAAGAGTAAGTCGCCCCCTTCACGGGGGCGTGGATTGAAACTTCCTCATATGGCTGTGCCATGCAGAGATAAAGAGTCGCCCCCTTCACGGGGGCGTGGATTGAAACAGGTAAAAAGAAAATAAGATCAGCCAGGGGGAGGTCGCCCCCTTCACGGGGGCGTGGATTGAAACAGCATTAGAAACATAGTTTGAGCAAGAGCCTTCCAGTCGCCCCCTTCACGGGGGCGTGGATTGAAACATGCTGTTGGAGTAAAAACTCTTGTTTGTACCACGTCGCCCCCTTCACGGGGGCGTGGATTGAAACTTGTAATTCGATTCCCGTCATCAAAATAAACACACGTCGCCCCCTTCACGGGGGCGTGGATTGAAACGTTCCCGGTAGTCGCGGCAACGGTAATGACGTAATGAGGTCGCCCCCTTCACG
>Ga0180008_1001610_pt1 | contig 13732 bp, 11 predicted proteins | sample MM_PW_MetaG_FD_121121 | JGI IMG/M metagenome (GOLD analysis project Ga0180008, IMG submission 121121) | Groundwater microbial communities from the Aspo Hard Rock Laboratory (HRL) deep subsurface site, Sweden - MM_PW_MetaG | ecosystem: Environmental > Aquatic > Deep subsurface > Groundwater... | reverse complement strand
ATATGAAATTTCTTTTTTAGGACCTAATTGTTTAGGTCTAATTAATCCTTATCAAAATTTAAATGCTTCTTTTGGGGCAAATTTACCTGAAAAAAAAGGAAATATTTTTTTTCTTTCTCAATCTGGCGCGATTCTTTGCGGATTTTTAGATTTAGCTGATCAAAATAATCTAGGCTTTTCTAAAATTGTTAGTTTAGGTAATAAAGCTAATCTTTCAGAAAATGATTTTTTAGAATTTGCCTTGAATGATCCTCAAACAAAAGTTGTTCTAGCTTATTTGGAAAGTTTTGTTGATGGAAAAAAAACAATTGAAATTTTAAAAAATAATCCACAAAAACCTTTAATTCTTTTAAAAGCTGGGGTAAGCGAAAAAGGAAAAAAAGCGGCATCTTTGCATACAGGTAGTTTAGCTGGATCAAACGAAGCTTTTGAAGCATTTATTAAAAAAACAAATGTTATTAAAGCAGACTCTTTAAAGGATTTATTTAATTTAGTTAAAGGTTTTAGTTTTCAAAATTTATCAGAGAAAAATAAAATTGCAATTTTAACTAATGCTGGAGGTTTGGGAGTTTTGGGAACAGACGCTATAGAAAAGTTTAAAGTAAAAAGTTTAAAGTTAAAAGTTGAAAGCAGTTTAGAATTAGTTAAGTTAAACGAGGAAACGAAGGATTTTTTAAGAAAAAAATTGCCTTTATCTTGTAGCTTGGAAAATCCTGTAGATATTATTGGTGACGCAAAAGCTGATAGATACAAAATTGCTTTAGAAGCGATTTTAAAAGATAAAAATGTTTCAGCTGTTTTGGTTTTTTTAACACCTCAAAAAATGACTGAGCCAGAAAAAACAGCAGAAATTATTGTTTCTTTTTTTAAAAAATATAAAAAGCCAATTTTTACATGTTTTTTTGGTCAAAAAAGTGTAGAAAAAGCGATTAAAATTTTAGAAAAAAATAATATTCCAAATTTTGATACACCAGAAAAAGCAGTTGAAGTTATTCAAAAGATGTTAGGGAATAATCAAATTTTTGAAGAAACAAAAAATATTAATCAATTAATAATTTCTGAAAAACAAAAAATAGAAAAAGTTTTAGATAAAGCTTGTTCTCAAAAAAATTTAGAACCAGAAAAAGTGGCAGAGATTTTAAAAATTTGTAAAATCCCTTATCCAAAATTTGTAATTGCTTTTTCAGAAGATGAGGCAATTAATAAAGCCAAAGAACTTTTTTATCCATTGGCGATGAAAACAGCTGGTTCTGAAATTTTACATAAACAAGATGTTGGAGGAGTAAAATTAAATTTAAAAAATGAGCAAGAAGTAAAAAAAGCTTATCAAGAGATTGTTAAAAATATTAGCAATATTGCAGGTGATAAAAATAATAAAGAGATTAAAAAAGTAATTATTCAAGAAATGGTTACTAGTGGAGAGGAAATAATCATTGGAATGAAAAGAGATGAGCAATTTGGACCATTGATTATGTTTGGTTTGGGAGGCATTTTTGTTGAAGTTTTAAAAGATGTTTCTTTTGGTATCGCGCCATTAAATTATAATGAAGCAAAAGAAATGATTTATTCTATAAAAGGATATGATATTCTTAAAGGAGCTAGGGGTGGAAAAGAAAAAGACATTGATTCAATTATTGAAATTCTTTTAAAAATTTCTGAATTAAGCATAGCTTTCCCACAAATTAAAGAAATAGATTTGAATCCAGTTAAAGTTTTTGAAAAAGGTTACTCAATTCTTGATTTTAAATTTATTTTATTTTGAGGTATAATAAATTTGTGATACAATAAAAATAATAAATTAATTTACGATAAAAATTAAATTTATTAAACTATTAATTAAGTGTTAAAATTAGCAAAAAAATTTATGAAAAAAATTATGATGCTAAGTTTCTCATTATTGGGGGCAGTTTTTTTAGCTGGATGTGGGCAACAACCAATTAAGCAAATCAAACCAACAGCATCGGTTCCTGTGATACAAAAACAAGAAGTTAATAAGCAGACTGAAGAAATTAATAAACAGATTACAGTTAAGCCAGTTGATGAAGCTATATTACAACAGACATATTCAAATCCAAAATTTGGGTTTGAAATAAATTATCCAACTGATTGGGATTATGTCGTTCAAAATAATAGCACTGATATATTTAATGAATTTTTGTTTCCAAAAAAGGGAAATGAAAGTGTTGTTATGGCTGCTAATCCTGCGTTAGAGATGGGTAAAGTACCTGAATATCTTGAGTTAAATAGTGTAATTATGGGAGTAGAAAATTATAAAGATTTTGATTTAAAGAAATATGTTGTAAAAGGATTTGGTAAATACGAGGAAGAGCTTGTTAATTGGGAAGAAAAAGTTACAACACAAGGAAGGCCTGTTTATTTTTATACTGTCAAGGTTAAAAGTACGAGTCTTGATGAAGTAAAAGAGGGAGCAATTTTTTTGAATGATAAAGAGAAAAAAGTAACTTTTCTAGAGAGATCATATAGAATGAATGGATCAAAAATTTCAGATGATTTAAGAAAGTCACTTCGAGAAATTGCGCTTAGTTTTGTTGATACACAGAAATAATTTGTCAAAAATATATTCTGAATTTTAAAAAATATTGTAGGGGCGGGGTTCCTCCGTCCTGTGTTGCTAAAAATAATTATTTAAACTTTTTTTAGTCTATTATGGTGTTATCATTTGTATGAAAGTGATATGTCATTAATTTTACAATATGTTTAAAAAAAATATAAAAAATTTTTTAATAGTTTGCTTGTTAGTTTTAGTAGTGGTTTCTGTTGTTGTGTTTTTTAGAAGTAAAACAAATATTATTCAAGCAGAGGATGTTAATAATAAACTTACTGGCTGGGCTTATGGAAGTAATATTGGTTGGATTAGTATGAATTCTGCTAATTGTGATGTTAATCTTAATGATGATCTTATTGATACTGACATTCAAACTCCTGGTTGCGCTGGCAATGATTCAGCTAAAGTAATTGATTATGGAGTAAGAATTGATAATAGTAACGGTAATTTTTCTGGTTTTGCATGGAGCGAAATGAATGGATGGATATATTTTGGTCCAGATGCAACTTTATTAGTAGGACCAGATAAAACTTTATTAGTAAGTAATTTAATTCAGATTAGTAATGCTCCAAGCGAGCCAAGAACTTGGGCAAAATTTGATAAAGCAACAGGCGCAGTTACTGGTTGGGCAAAAATTTTGTCAGCAGGTGATGACGGTTGGATTAAAATGAGCGATGATAATATAGCCTCTTGGGAAAATAATGGGGTAAAAATTGCAACAACAACTGGCGATCTTAGTGGTTGGGCGTGGAATGGAGATTCTACTAATGTTGGTTGGATTAGTTTTAAAAGTGATTCGCCAGTCATTTACAAAGTCAATTATCCTATTTTTGCTTCGCCAGCTGCTCCTAGCAATGTTGTTGCTACTAATTATCCCGAATCAAAACGTTATATAATAACAGTAGGTTGGGAAAATAGCTCTCCTAATATAGTTGCTTCTACTGTAGAATATAAAAAAAGTTCTGCTCCTGATACTGAATGGTCTGATTTTTGTAGTGTAATTGCAGGAGTTTTTGCTTGTTCAAAATCTTTTGATCCTAACACTACATATGATTTTAGAGTTAAAGTAACTGATAAAAATAGTAATGATTCAGCATGGGTACCAATTCTTTTACATAACACTAGTTTTTGCGCTCCTGATGTTAGTTTAGATGCTTCAGGTTGTAATGGGGTAACTATTAGTTGGACACAGTTAGGATATGGTATTACTAGTTATGATGTATATCGAAAGGTTGGATCAGAAGAATTTTTAATTAGCACATCTACGCCAGGTAATATTTATACTTATAATGATACTGGGATAGAACTTGAGAAAATTTATGATTATAAGGTCGTAGCACAACCAGGAGACTTAGAATCTAATGTTTTACTTAGTATTAAGCCTTGTCATAAACCTAAAATGCCGAGATGGAAGGAAGTTAAACCAGAATAATTAAAATTTAATTAATCTATATTTATTATTTATGAAGAAAAAAGATCAATTAATAAAACAAAAATTAATAAAGCAATCTATTTATTTTTGTTTAGCGATATTAATTACACTGGGCATCTCTGTCTCTGCTCAATCTCTTTTTGCTATGTGGGTTAATCCTGATAAAATTCCGCCAGACGGTAATTTGCCTGCACCTATTAATGTAAGCGATGTTGCTCAATATAAATTGGGTAATTTAGGTATTGGATCAATAATTCCAAATAGCTTGTTGCATCTTTATAAAACAATTGGGAATAACGCTGAAATTGATATTCAAAGTGTGGAAGGATCAGGAAATCATTGGGGAATTTATCAGGATAGAGATGATAATAATGATTTAAAATTTTGGCAAGGAGATGATAGAATGATAATTACTAAAAATGGTAATCTTAATGTTGTTGCGATACCAGAAGATAGTCAAAAATTAAATTGGGGTGGATTGGAAATTTGCCAATTTGGTTTTTGTTGTCCGCCTTGGAAAGATTGCGATGAAGATGGAAAAACTTATGAAGCTCAAACAGATTGTGATGAAAAGTGTCCATCTTGTTATAAAGGCGCTCCGGTTGGCAATGGCTCTGATGGTAAAGATCATAATTGTGATGGGACAGTTGATGACATAGTCCCTTAGCAAACTAGAAGGTCGTAGTATTCGTTGTGTTAAAAATTAATTATATGGGTCTGTCGCCGAATACGGTATTCGGCGACAGACCCTATATTTATGACAAAAAAAAACAAAAAACAAAAAACTAAATATTTATTCGTAGTAGGAGGTGTTATCTCTGGCGTAGGTAAAGGCATTACAGTTGCATCTATTGGTAGGATTTTAACATCAAATGGTTATAATGTAAGCGCTATTAAGATTGACCCTTATATTAATCTTGATGCAGGAACAATGAATCCGACAGAGCATGGTGAAGTATTTATTACTGAAGATGGTGATGAAACTGATCAAGATATAGGAAATTATGAACGTTTTTTGAATAAGAATATTTACAAAGAAAACTACATGACAACAGGGCGGGTTTATCAGACAGTGATTAATAAGGAAAGAAACCTAGAATATAGTGGTAAATGTGTTGAAGTTGTACCTCATATTCCAGAAGAAGTTATTAGAAGAATTAAATTAGCTGTTAAAAAAGAAGAAGCTGAAATTATGATTGTAGAAATTGGTGGAACAGTAGGGGAATATCAGAATTTATTATTTTTAGAAGCAGCTAGAATGATGCATTTGGCTGAACCAGAAAATGTTTTATTTATTATGGTATCTTATTTGCCAGCGCCTTCAATTATTGGTGAAATGAAAACTAAACCAACTCAGCGCGCTGTGAGAGATTTAAATTCAGCAGGAATTCAACCTGATTTTATTGTTGCTCGTTCTCAAGCAAGTATTGACGCGCCTCGTAAAAAGAAACTTGCTATTTTTTGTAATATTCAAGAAGAAGGAGTTATTGGCGCGCCTGACATAGACTCTATTTATGAAGTGCCAATCAATTTTGAAAAAGATAATTTAGGTAAAAGAATTTTAGCTAAATTTAATTTGCCAGATAGAGGCGGAAGTTTAAAAGAATGGAGTGCTATGGTTAAGTCAATAAAATCAGCCACAAAAACTGTTAAAATAGGTATTGTTGGTAAGTATTTTTCTACAGGTGATTTTTGTTTAACTGATTCTTATATTTCTGTAATAGAAGCTATTAAACATGGAGCAATAGCTAATAGTTGCAAGCCAATTTTGAGTTGGATTAATGCTGAAGATATAGAAAAAAATGGTGTTGAAAGTTTAAAACAATATGATGGAATAATTGTTCCGCAAGGCTGGGGAGTTCGTGGTTCTGAGGGCAAAATTAAAGCTATAAAATATTGTCGTGAAAATAAAATTCCTTATTTTGGTTTGTGCTATGGCATGCAAATGGCTGTTATAGAATTTGCTCGCAATGTTTTAGGATTTAAAGATGCTAGTAGTGAAGAAATTGATCCTAAAACTTCTTGTCCAGTAATTCATATTATGCCTGGTCAAAAAGAGTTGCTTCTCAAAAAGCAATATGGTGGAACAATTAGAAAAGGTGGTTGGTTATGTAGAGCTGTAATAGGCACTCATTTGTATAAAGCTTATCAAAAGAAATTTTCAGCAGACAGTAATAAAGATATTATTATTTCTGAACGTCATCGTCATAGATATGAGTTTAATAATGATTATTTAGAGAAATTTGAAAAAGCTGGATTAAAAATTTGCGGTGTTTCGCCTGATAATCAAATAGTTGAAGCAATAGAAATCACTGACCACCCTTTTTTTATTGGCACACAATTTCATCCAGAATATATTTCTCGCCCATTAGATCCTCATCCTTTGTTTGTGGAATTTGTAAGAGTTTGTTTGGCACAGAAAAAGTAAGAAAAATAAGAAAAATAAGATATAAAAATAAGAAAAGTAAGAGAAATAAGAAAAATAAGATAAATAAGAAAAGTAAGATATAAAAATAAGAAAAGTAAGAGAAATAAGAAAAATAAGATATAAAAATAAGAAAAGTAAGAAAGCAAAAAATAAATAAAATTAAAAAATAAATCATATTTTTTTTGTCATTCCTGTAGCACCAATTCTTTTGTCATTCCCCCCGCAACTTGCGGGGGGAATCCATTTCCTTATTAAATTTTAATACTGAGTTTTTTATTAAAATAAGAAAAATAAGAAATAAAAAAATAAGATAAAAAAAAGATACAAAGTAAGACAAATAAGATAAAAAAGATAAATAAGAAAAAACACCTAGAAATAAATGCGAGGTGTTTTTCTTATTTATCTTTTTGACTTTAGGTATTGAGTAAGTTAAAATTGCTTTGTGAGGTTTGAGCGGTCTCTTGAGCAGTTCTCTTTGAGTAATCCTTCTTTTCAAAGGAAGGAAAAATTAAAACTTATGGATTTTAGTAAGATAAAAAAATTTTATATGATTGGTATTAAAGGGGTCGGCATGACTATGCTGGCACAGTATTTTAGTACTAAGGGTTTTATTGTAAATGGTTCAGATATTAGCGAAAAGTTTATGACAGATGAGATATTAGTAAAATTAAATATCAAGGTTTTTGAAAAATTTAGTAAAGATAATATTCCTCGTGATACTGATTTAATTATTTATTCTACAGCTTATAACGCTGAACGTAACGAAGAAGTGGCCAGTGCTTTAGTCGGAAAAATTAAAACATTAACTTACGCTCAGGCTTTGGCTGAAATTTTTAATCAAAAATATGGTATTGCTGTAATTGGATCACATGGTAAAACTACAGTAACAGCATGGCTTGGCTATGTTGTTTGGAAAGCTGGATTAAATCCTAATGTTATGGTTGGCGCTAATGTGCCACAATTTGCAGGTGCGACTTTAGTTGGTAAATCTGATTATTTAATTATTGAAGCTGATGAATATCAAAATAAATTAAAGTATTTTCAACCAAAAGTAGTAATATTAAATAATATTGATTATGATCATCCTGATTTTTTTTCAACAAAAGAAGATTATGAAAATGTTTTTGCAGAATTTATAAAAAAAATACCTTCAAAAGGATTTTTAATTGCAAATTTTGATGATCCAATTATTAGAAAAATTGTATTTAAAAATTATCATGGCAAAATTATAACTTATGGGATAAATGAGACAGCTGATTATGTTGCTTATGATATGAAAGTTAAAAATGGTATGCAGTATTTTAAAGTACGATTTTTGCAAGATTCTTTATTAATGAAAAAAAATACAATCCTTCCGACACATTTTATTAAAGGAGAGCAACTCTTTTTTATTAAACTATTTGGGCAACATAATATTTCTAATGCTTTGGCTGTTATTGTTGCTGGCATGGAATTGGGCATTGAACTTGGTCAAATTAAAAAATTTTTAGGTGAATTTCAAGGTACAGCTCGTCGCTTGCAAATTCTCGGTAAATTTAATGGAGCAATAATTATTGATGACTACGCTCATCATCCAACAGAAATTAAAGCTAGTTTAAATGCTTTGCGTCAAAAATATGGTAATAAAAAAATGATTGTAATTTTTCATCCTCATACTTTTACCCGTACCAGAATTTTACTTGACGATTTTGCTAAAAGTTTTATTGTTGCTGATGAGGTTATTGTTTTGGATATTTATGGCTCTGTCAGAGAAGAGCAAGGAGGGGTCAGCAGTAATGATCTAGTAAAAAAAATAGGAATAATGAATCATAAATTAGAAATTAGGCAAATAGTAAAGAATATCTCAACTCTTGAAAAATGTGAGGCGTATTTACGAGAGCATATTGAAAAAGATAATATAGTAGTATTAATGGGGGCTGGAGACGTCTTCAAAATAGGAGAGAGGCTGATTAGGAATTAGGGGCTAAAGTCTGTGAAAATTAATTTAATAATATGTTTAAAAAAATAATTTATAACATTGTTTTGATTATTTCTTTAGTTATTTTTCAAATATCTTTTATTAATAGTCTGCCAGCTGGATTGGATAATTTAAATTTAATTTTGGTTGTTTTGATTTTTATTTTAAGCTTGGTAAATTTAGATTATGCGCTTGCTTGGACAATCGGTTTGGGCTGGTTATTGAGTATTTTTTTATTTGTTCCATTTGGTATGCATTTAATAAGTTTATTTTTAACAATAGTTTTTAGTAATTTGTTATTAGCAAATTTTTTCACAAATCGTTCGCTTTATTCCTTTTTAGCTTTAACTGGATTAGCTACTATAATTTATGAGTTTTTCTTAAATAGTTTTAATTATTTATTTAATTTATTTAATAAAGAAAACTTGTTAATAATTGATTGGAGTTTTTGGTCAGATAAAATATTGCAGTTAATTTTAAATTTATTAGCAGTCGCAATACTTTTTTATTTTATTAATTTTTTTAGTAAAAGATTCAGTCCAACTTTTTTATTAAAATATGTTAGATAATTAAAATGGGATTTAAAAAAAGAACAACAAAAATAATAGACCCTTTTGTTATAAAAGAGGGTGAAAATAAATATGGATGTTTAAAGGATCGCCATCGTTTGGATTGGACTCAACAGGTTTTTTTGTCAGTTGGTTCAGAAAAAGAGACTATTGGCAGGAATTTTAATTTCTCTAATTTGTTTAAAATAAATCTAATTTTATTGTTTTTTTTGTTAATCATTTTATTTCGTGTAGGTTGGTTGCAGATAGTAAAGGGGGAATATTATCATGATTTGGCAGAGGGTAATCGTATTAGAATTGAACGTATTGAACCAAAAAGGGGAATAATCTATGACAGAAATCATCAACCAATGGTAAGAAATGTTGCTAATTTTTTGCTTTATTTTATTCCAGCTGATTTACCTAAAGATGAGAAAGAAAAAGAAAAAATTATTGAACGTATTAGTCAAATTTTAGGAGTTTTAAGTCCAGCTGATATTAAAACTATTCTAGGTAAAATAAAATATAGATCATTAGAATCTTATCAGCCATTATTTATTATTGATAATATTGAATATGAAAAAGCAATGTTATTATATTTAGAATCTGACAAAATGCCTGGTGTTTATTTATCTAATAAAACTAGGAGAGAATATAATTTATCTAGTTTAAGTTTATCTCATATTTTGGGTTATACTAGTAAAATTAATGAAAAAGAATTAGCTAAAACAAATAGTAATTATTCACCGATTGATTATATTGGTAAAACTGGGTTGGAAAATTTTTTTGAGAATGAATTAAAAGGAATAGTAGGTAAAAAACAAATTGAAGTTGATGCTTTAGGTAAAGAGAAAAAAATAATTAATCAGATTGTTGGCGAAGATGGTCATAATTTGGTTTTATCATTGGATATAAATTTGCAGAAAAAATTAGAAGAAACAATAAATAGTGAGTTAGAGAAATTAAAAGTTAAAAGAGCTTGCGCTATTGTTTTAAATCCAAATAATGGGGAAATTTTGGCTATGATAGGTGTGCCTTCATATAATAATAATTCTTTTGCTAAAGGCATTAGTCAAAAAGAATATCAAGAATTAATTAATCATCCAGATAATCCTTTATTTAATCGTTGTATAAGTGGTGAATTTCCTCCTGGATCAACATTTAAACCAATTATGGCTGTCGCTGCTTTGGAAGAAAAAATAATTAATGAAAATACTAGTTTTTTAAGTAATGGTGGATTAAGAATAGGTGAGTGGTTTTTTCCTGATTGGAAAGTTGGCGGTCATGGCACGACAAATGTTAGAAAGGCTATTGCCGAATCAGTTAATACTTTTTTTTATTATATAGGAGGTGGTTTTAATAATTTTGTTGGTTTGGGCGTTGATAATATAATAAAGTATTGTAAACTTTTTGGCTTAGGTGAACAAACTGGCATTGATATTATTAATGAGTCTAAAGGTTTTTTGCCATCTAAAGAATGGAAAAAAACCACTAAAGGTGAACGTTGGTATATTGGTGATACTTATCATTTATCTATTGGTCAGGGCGATATTTCAGTAACACCACTTCAAGTGGCAAATTATACAGCTGTTTTTGCTAATAATGGCAGTTTATATAAACCACATCTTGTAAGTCAAATTTTGACTAGTGATGATAAAAAAATTAAGCAAGTTGAAAGCACATTGATTAAAAAAGATTTTGTATCAAAAGAAAATATAAAAATTGTTCGAGAAGGCATGAGACAAACAGTTGTTGCTGGCAGCGCACGTAATTTGCAATCAGTTCCTGTTCCTGTTGCTGGTAAAACAGGAACAGCTCAGTGGGCTGATAAAAAACCAACTCATGCTTGGTTTACTGGTTTCGCGCCTTATGATAATCCACAAGTAGTTATTACTATTTTAGTTGAACAGGGAGGCGAAGGTAGCAGTGTAGCAGTTCCAATAGCTAAAGAAGTTTTGACTTGGTATTTTACAAATAAGGCAAATTAAATTATTTGTTGCCGAATACGTTATTTGGCGACAGACTCTTAATAACAAAAAACCCGGACTTAAGAATAAAATCTTGATCGTCCAGGGTTTTTTGATTCTTGTTTATTTTTTTATTGGAGCCGTTGGTAGAACATTAACAATTTTGCTATCTTTTAATTGACCATTAAATTTTAGTAATTTTTTAGTGGTAAATTTAACAAAACCAGCAATCGTGGAAAATAAAGTATCATCTTTGCCTTTTTTAACATTTAATCCAGGATGATATTTAGTGCCACGTTGACGTATTAAAATAGCGCCAACTTTAGCATATTGACCGTCTTGAAGTTTTACACCTAAACGTTTACTTTCTGATTCACGACCCAACGTTGTTGAGCCACCAGCCTTTTTATGTGCCATATTTGTATTAATTTTCAATTTTCAATTTTCAATTTTCAATTAAGATTATGTGAAAATTAAAAATTAATTCCTTGAAGATTTTTTTAAAATTAAAATTAAAAAAAATAATAACTAAAATTTTTCTTAGCTACATAATCATAATAGGTAAAAGATTTAGAATTGTCAAGGAATTTATTATATGTTAAGCTATTAATATTAATTAATTTTTACTTGTTATTATGAGAAAGTTAGTTGTTTTTATAATTATTTTATTTATAGCTTTGCCAGTTTTGGCGAATAATATAGTTGACACAGATAACGATGGTTTAAGCGATGAACTTGAAGTAAATTTATATAAAACAGATCCTCAAAAGGTTGACACAGATGGTGATGGTTATAATGATGGCGATGAAGTAAAAAATAATTATTCACCATTGAATCCTAAAAAAGTAAAGATGAAAGATAATGATTATGATCACGATGGATTATCAGATGGAATGGAAATAAAATTTAAAACCGATTTAACTAATTCAGATACTGATGGAGATGGTTATAAAGATGGAGATGAAATTAATAAGGGTTATGATCCGTTAAATAAGACATTTGGAGTTAAGCTAGCTAAAAAAATAGAAGTTAATCTAAAACAGCAAACGTTGAGTTATTTTTTGAGTAATGTTAAATTAGGGGAATTTTTAGTTTCTAGCGGTAAAAATAACACAACGCCAAAAGGTAATTTTAAAATCAGCAATAAAAGTATTAAGGCATGGTCGCCGTATGGATTATGGATGCCTTATTGGTTGGGCATTGAAGGTCAAAAATTTGGTATTCATGAATTACCAATTTGGCCGAATGGTTACAGAGAAGGACAAGATCATTTAGGAAAGCCTGTTTCTCATGGATGTATCCGATTAGGAGTTGGTCCAGCTAAAATAATTTATAATTGGATAGAAAAAGGAACAAAAATAAGTATAAATTAAAAAGTAAAATACAAAACAAATAACTTTTAACTTTTAACTTTATACTTTTAACTAATTTTTATGTATTCTAAAAAAGTAATTCAACATTTTCAAAAACCTCATAATCAGGGACAAATTAAAAATGCTGACGCTGTCGGTAGGGTTGGTAATCCTGCTTGTGGTGATATAATGAAAATATATTTAAAAATAAAAGACAAAACAATAAAAGATGTAAAATTTGAAACAATGGGTTGCGCTGCAGCTATTGCTGTTTCTTCTGTTTTAACTGATTTAGTAAAAAATAAAACATTAGTAGAGGCATTAAAAGTCGATAATGATAAAATAGTAAAAGAGTTAGGCGGTTTACCAGAACAAAAAATTCATTGTTCAATGTTGGCAGTTAAGGCGCTTAAAAAGGCTGTTGATAATTATCAGAAATAATAAAAATAAGAAAAGTAAGATAAATAAGATAAGTAAGATAAGTAAGATAAATAATATGATTAAAAAAAATGTTATTAAAAAAAATAGTAAAATAAAATCTGTTGAAGAAAAAATAAAAGAAATTATTGAACAAATCAGGCCATCGTTACAAATGGATGGAGGAGATGTATTTTTTGTTAATTTTGACGAAAAATCAGGTATATTAAAAGTAGAATTAATGGGTCATTGCATGCATTGTCCAATGTCGCAAATAACTCTAAAGCAGGGGATTGAAGCAAAAATTAAAAAACTTATTCCTCAAGTAAAAGAAGTAAAGGCTATATAAAATTTTTAATTTTTAATTTTATAATTTTTAAATAATACTCTAATATTTAAATTTTTAATATAAATTTCAAATAACTAAATTATAAAAGCAAATAAATATTTGGATATTAAAAATTTAAGTATTATTTAAAAATTACCTGTCCCGCTTTTGCGGTGAAAATTTTTTTAAACATTATGTCTATAAAGAATAAATCAATTTATCTTGACCACAGCGCAACAACGCCAGTTGATAAAGGCGTATTGAAAGCTATGTTACCTTATTTTAGTGATAACTTTGGTAATCCTTCTTCAGTCCATAGCTTTGGACAAGAAGCAATGATGGGAGTTGATATCGCTAGGGAAAAAGTAGCCGAATTTTTAGATTGTCTAGTTTCGGAAATTGTTTTTACTTCAGGCGCTACTGAAGCTGATAATCTAGCTATTTTTGGAGTAATAAAAGCTTTAAAAAGAAAAAATCCTAATGATAAATTTCATATTATTACTTCTTCTATTGAGCATCCTGCTGCATTAGAATTATTTAAAGTTTTACAGGTACAGGGAATTGAAGTAACTTTTTTACCTGTTAAATCTAATGGGATTATTGATGTTGAAGATTTTAAACAAGCAATAAAAGATAATACTGAAATGATAAATCCGTACGGGATTATGACTTTTGCAAAAATGCAATTAGAAGATGGCGAGGATTACTGGGGTGAAGGACAGCATGATGCGGTAGCT
>Ga0180008_1001609_pt1 | contig 13744 bp, 16 predicted proteins | sample MM_PW_MetaG_FD_121121 | JGI IMG/M metagenome (GOLD analysis project Ga0180008, IMG submission 121121) | Groundwater microbial communities from the Aspo Hard Rock Laboratory (HRL) deep subsurface site, Sweden - MM_PW_MetaG | ecosystem: Environmental > Aquatic > Deep subsurface > Groundwater... | reverse complement strand
TGCCCATACGTGGGCTGTAAGTTCTAACTGCTCCATCGAGTGTGATAGACACGGCACTTACAACTTGGTCACCATAGATTGTAGTGAAAAGTTCACTAGTCGCTAAAGTCATTATATAAACCTCCTAAAGTGCTGTGCCTACGTAGAAAAGTTGAATGTGTTCACCTGTTGCACCTTCTGTCGCAGCAGCGTGGTCCTGGGCCATTTTCCACCAAAGCATGTCATAAACACCACTACCTTCAGTAGCCTCTGTGGTACCTGCCGTAACTACAGCGGGTGAGACACTAGCACCCGTTGAAGAGTTATTCAGAACGGGTACACTACCAGAGCAAAAATACACCTCTCCACAGCGTGGTGCATAAGTACATGTACCACCATCACACGTGATGCTCACAGCACCAATAGCTAGGTTTCCAATTATTGCGTGGAAAATTTCCTGTACATCAATAGCCATAATTCAAACCTCCTATGGTGCGATTTGCAACCAGACAGGTTTGAATTCTCCAGAAACTCCGACGGTTCCATATTGATAACCAACGGGCACGGCAAGTGATGTTATCGACGCACCTGTTGATTGAGGTGCCACAAGCGCATTCAAGCCTGTAGTGGCTATTGTAGCAGCACCAGAAGCAGCAGCCACGAGCAAACAACCCGCAGGCGCAGTTCCATTTGCGAGCACATTAGACAAACCCCAGGTTTGTACCCAGAAATAATAACCTATAGGCACCTGAATAGGCGGTACACCAACAACTGAATCCGTAGTTGCACTAACAAGTGTCAGTACATCATAAGGGTTGAAAACAATTGTGGCTTCACTTGCAGTTACAAGACCAAGCACAATAGGATCGTAGAGACCTAAAGATGTCCAGTTAGTAGAAGTACCTGTATCAGCAGCACAGGTTTTGATCTTGTACATCACACCTTCACCCTGAGCGTCGTTAATCATAAGATAACCCTCAGCGGCGGTTGTAACTGGTTCGTGTGTGGCAATGAGTACATCATAGGTGCCAGTTACAGCAGCAGCACCTACAGGAATGTTAAGACAGTTAGTAGCTATCGGTGCGGCGGATGTAACAAACAGACCATTACGTAGTTTGGTAGCCCCACACCTTCCATAACGAAATACACGTCCATCTGCAAAAGCTACACGTGTTCCAAGTGTTGCTTTTTGTGTAGAAGAAGTTTCATAAATACCCTGGTCAATAGGAATAGGACCAGTACCTTTTAACGCTTCATTGTGCAGAGTCATAAAAAATTAATCTCCCTTTTGATTTGTAGGCTATCTCAAGGGACTCATTGGCTTGAGTCCCAGGGATTAGGTTTAGGTTAAGAAACATTACTAATATACGCCTGCCAACGCGGAGCCTGACAAATGAGCGCACCGGCCCAAAGCAGCTGTCGTACATAAGCATCTTGGTTAATGGGAATCTTTTTGTCCGTCCAGTACATATTCCGGCGTCTGTGAACAACCAACTTCCAGAAATCGGTATTGAACAAAAAGATATATCCCGCCGGGCATTCCCGGTCGACAACAATCGACGCCTGATTAAACGCGATTCCAGTAAATCCAATATGTGCGATTCCTGGAGTGTTGTCTAAATTCCCACGTTGTTGTGGCTGTGTTCTAGCCCAAATTTTATTATAAATAGCTTGTGTAGTAACAATCAAATCCGGGTGAACCATAGCGTCACTACAAGCACCGTATTGTGTTTGCAGCATGGACATGTCAAAAGCACCGCCAGTAGAGTCTACATTACCTCTCCACCAGGAGTTGTCATCCTTGCTGATTTCACCGTAGGTTCCTGTAGTTGCCATAGCAAGTACGACCTCGTCGATTGCTTTAGCACCTTTGTCTGCAAAAATGGCCTGTGTGAATCTACGAGTAAAGGTCTTACTAGCAGCTTCCATCTGACTGGCTACTATAGAAAGAACTTTCTCATCACCCTCGACTTGGAGTAGTGTTGTGCCGTCCAGTGTTACATCGACATACATTTGTTTCCAAGCCCATTTTGCAAGCGTGGTAACTTCTGTCTTGGAAATATCAAATGTATCCAAGCCCGTGTACCACCCCGAAGGAAGCTCGCCGTATAACACAGGCTGAGCAATTTTACGGCCAGAGTCATAAATAACCTTAGCCTTCGACATAAGTTGTGCCATAAGTGGCGTACTGTTATAGAATTGGTCTTGAAGTGTAGGAATGTACTTGTCCTGCACGTGAGCATCAATTTCGTCGTATGTAAGAGCCATACGTTAAATCCTCCATTTAAATATCTAATGTACCTGCACCCAGGTCTAGCGTTCCCTCTTGGGCTTTTTTCTGTATGATCTGTTCCGTTGCTTCATCAAACGACTTGGGTACACTATCCCGTTTTGCACGTATAACTTGCTGTACGTTTCTACCTGCTGAATGTATACCAGCAGTGCGCTGTTCCTCTATTTTCTTCAACGCGAGTTCATCAGCAGCTTTTGCTATTATGTCGTCAAAGTAGAGGTCTTTATAGGCTTTTTCTAAATTCGTTTGGCCTATTTTTAACGCGTGGTCTAGTAATGCCTGTTTATCCAAGTCTGTGTGCTTTGAACTTAGATCACTTAATTGACCCTGAAAGTCAAACATACGTTGTACTTTCGACTCTGAATTTGCTAGAGCCTGTCTAACACTACCTAACTCGGTGGATAGCGAACCAACCTTACCGGATAGGTCTTTGAGGAGTTTTGCTACTTCTGGTTCTTCTGTGTAATCAACTCCAAGGTTATTTAGATCAGGTTCATATTTTGGCATAGTTGTCATATCCGCTTCTGCTTCCCTTTCTAAATCCGCATACCATTGACGCCATTGAGTAACTTCGTTTTCTATGGCGGGTAAGTTTTTTGTTTTTTCAGTTAATTCTTGCGCACGTTTCTCTGCGTCTTTTCGTGCAGTTGAGTCTTCTTGTCGCTTTCGCGTATAATCACCCTGCATTGATTTGTAGAGTTCTTTTAGTTCGGGTGATAAAGTCTCAGGGTTTATGTTAGTAAAAAGTTCGTCTTCAGCCATTGTAGTTGATCCTCCGTGTGTTGTTTTGTTATTCTTACGAATCAAAATCCTGGAGTTGTGTTGTGGTTACATAACAGTTGGTCGTTGAGGCATAGAACCACCTCTCAATGGCGCAGACCGCATACGATCAGCTTTCATTTTAGCTTGTTGTAACGACAACTTCCCTTCTTGTTCCATTCCGTAATGTCGCATTATTTGTAGAAAGCCGTCTTGTAGCATTTTATCTACAATAGGGCGCAAAGACGGATCAAATTTTGTCGCTTCCCGGATTGCCATAACACCACGTGATAAAGCAACCATTGCTTTTTTCTCACCGGGTGTGTCTATACCTGGCCCGCCTAGTCCACCAGCACCAGAAACTGCTGGTTGGAGTTGCGACGGTGGTGGACCAACAGGTGGTCCAGTAGGAGGTCCGGCAGATGGTCCAGTAGGAGGCCCACCGGGCATAGGTGGACCACCGGGTGCGCCACCTGAGTCGTCTGGTAGTTCTGACAATTGATCCATTGAGTCTAATTCTGGATTTTGGTATGGCATTTTTTCCTCACTTATCTATTCATTTATTGAAGCGTTTAGTACTTATGGCAACGGATGTCGTAGTACGCCACGTGTAGGTATCGTACCACGCGCGGCGTCTAACGCGCTTCTGTTTTGTTGCAAGTAATCAACATCCCGGCTTGCTAGTGCACTAAGCCGTTGTGTTTCTGCGCTGGCCAGTGCGGTTTTGTATGCACCTGCCCGAGAACGTGCCATAGCGTTACGTAGGTCTATGTCTGTTAGTTTACTCATAGCGTTGGATAAAAGACCCTTGTATTCGTCTGATTGTTCGTATGTTCTTGCCACTGGCGGTCCGCCAGCCGGGAGATCTGCTACGTTTGTTGATGTGACAGTAGGTGGAAGTAAGCGATATTCATTGCCGCTTGGATCAGTGTAGGATTCAGGTGCGTCCCCACCCATACCTTCTGTTGTATCACCCCAGGTGTCGTCTCCCACGTAGCCATAGCCATAAGCTGTGTTGTGTTCTCCCCAATCTTCGTAGCCCGCAAGGTCGTGTGCGGCGAAAATACCGGTTATTGGGTTCATAAGACCATAGAAGTTTCCAAAGTTTTTTGCTATTTGTACAGCTTGTTCCCAGGCGGTTGGTGGGCCAGTGAGTGGGCTTAGTCCAGCAGTTGCACCTGGTCCTGCACGACCTCCTGCCACAGTACTAGGTGTTGGTGGAGGAGGGGTAAACGACTCAATGGGCGCAGTAGTAAAACCAACAGGGGCATTGGTTACATCAATAGACGTAGGTTCGGTCTCTAAACTTGACAACTCAGAAATTGTACTCGCCGGTGGTGAAGGCCCAAATGCAAGGTCTGGAGTATCAAAGTCTACGTTACTAACAGGAACCCCAGCGATTGCGTCTATAGTACTTAACGCCTTTCCACCAGGTGCTATACCAGAATCGCGGCCTGCTTGCGTGCTAAATGTAGCAAAGTTATGACCACTGTAGTCCATACCACCACTATAGTCTGGTGTGCCACCACCGGTGACAAGGCCACCAACACCACCGCCAGAAACAATATCTCCGCGTGCGTCTGTTACATAACCCGCTGAAGATACAGAACCACCTTCCACGCCTACACCAGAACCTTCATAACCATAACCACCACTGTCAGAACTAAAGCCTCCGGTAGTATCAATTCCTTCACCAAAGTCTGGGCTGGGAGCACTACCTGGACCTCCACCATCTCCATCATCTCCACCACCATCCATGCACAAAGCCCACTTACCCATATACCAATAACTCTCTTCTTCGACAACTTCACCACTTGCTATGTCTATTTTACAATACGTAATAACTTTCTTCATCTTAAAACTCCAATTCATAAAATGTATATACTTTCTTCGCGCCCAGTTCTTGCATTAACACATGCCAATTTTCTGTGTCGTGACGTGAGGAAAATACGATTTTATTTACATCCCAACGCGCTTTGAAGAAATTGTAACCTAGTACTAAAAACTTCCTTAATCTCTTAGGCGCATAGACGTAATGTAAACATAACGTTTTATCACGTAGTTTTAAACTAAAAATCGCAAAAATCTCTTCTTTCTCTCCATCCATGCCATGAATTAAATATGCCTGACCTAATAACACTCGTGCTACAAGCTCTGCGTGTGTGCCAAACGCCGGTACACTTACTTTCATTCTATCCCAGTATTTAAACACATTATCAGGATCGACTTGTTCTATATACATCAAAACCTACCTTTCGGACTACCACCGCCTTGGTTAGGAAATTGCGTACCACGACTTGCATTAGGTTGCTGTCCAGCTATTTCTTGATTAGCTTCGTTTTGACGTTTTGCTGCAACACGTGTTATTACTTTCTTTCGGTTTGGGTATTTCAAGTCTTCCAACAACGCCTCGTCGTCTATTACTTGCATTTCTCGTAAGCGCATAGATTCTATTCGTTTTTGTGTCTGTGCCAAGCCAAGCCCACTTCCGGGTTCGATAGTGAACAAAAGATCTAAAACTTCGGATTGTTTACGCTGCGTTATAGGTTTCATCAATTCTGTGCTATGTGCAACTACCATTTTTTCTTTGTCTTCCATTTGTATTATGTGCTGTACACGATTTGGTGGAACGTATTGGTAGATGCGCGAGATTATTTTCTGACCAATTCTATTGTGCATCGCTTCGAGTGCGCGTCCACGTAGGCGTATTAATGCCTGTGCCATAAGTTGTAAGGATTCTATACCAACACCAGAGCTTACTTGGCCGGTTCGTATGCCTCGCATTACGTCTACCATACCTGTTATCTTTTCTCCGCCGGTTTGTATGTGTTGTAGTGTTTCAAGCACATTAGGGGCTAGACTAACGCCCGGTTCGCGGCGCAATTCGCGGCCCGGACTTTTGCGCACGTACGAACCAGGGGCGTTAGTTAGCTTTTTCCACTCTTCTGTTGTTAAAGCATCTTTGTCTCCTATCCAGATGGCGTTAGACATAAGCATGATGTTTTCTATTATTGTCGCGAGAACTTTGTTCATGAGTTCTTGTGGATTGCGTAGGAGTTCTACATCACCCCAACCCCAAGCAGATTCAAAATCTGTATGCCAAATCATCATGTCAACAGGAAATTCACCGTCTGCGTATGGATTCGCACCATCGGAGGCTATTATGTCGTTTACTAGTAAGACTTTACGGCATTGGTTTTTAAACCGGGGTTTACCTTTTGAGTCTTTTGATCTGTCTTTTACGTAGAATTCACGTATATGCACACGCGGTATTTCCGAGCGCCGGAGGTTGTCTGTACGTGTGAAGACTTTGTTAACTAAGTTGCGAAACAAACTTCCGGTTTGGGGCGTGGAGTAGACAGAAAGAATGTCGTTTGCTTTAAATTCATCCGCGCGGTCGGGGAATAAGTCTTGGGCTTTCTCTAACGGCCATACGTCTTCTAGTATAAAATACTCCGCGTCGCATAGTAAGTAAGACTTCAAAAGCATTGGGTCGATGTAAGAAGCACGTGGGTCGTAGCTCACAACTCTTACATCACCGCTATTTTGGCGTGCAGATGTGTCATAAATAGAGCCAAGAAAGCCGCTTCCAAATACTTGTGTGTTCTCTATCATATCCGCGTTTGCTTGTTCAAACGAACTGCCTTGGTAGAAAACCTTTGTAAGGATATTTAATACATCTGCCGTGTCTTGCAGTTCGTCTTTAAATGGCGTTATTAGTGGCCGGGGTTTTGCGTCTGTAAGCAGGGCAGTCTTACGTTCTATGTTTTCTAATATAAAGTTTAAAACTGCACTTACTTTATAGCTAGGCCGTCGCCCAGGCCATTGGTGGCCGCGTACTATACGAATATACGCTTCCCATTCAGACGCTATGTGTTCTTTATGCAAAGCAGATTCCATGTACATACCGTTTAGTTTGTTAACAAACAACTGCTCGGCTTGCTTTTGTAAAGAACTTGTGCCTTTTGTGTCCGTAATCGGATTGTCTTCGATTTTAGAGTCTGATAAATATGCGTCTGCCATATTTTATAACTCATCCATGTAATAGCCTGCTGTGTCTATTGCTACGTTGTGTGCATCATCTGCGTACCAATAGACAACTTGACTTGTATCTGTGCTTATGTCAAAACTCATAACTTCGTTTGTTACTCCTGCCGTGTGTGCTTCTGGTGTTACAGCACTAGAAGTAGTGTCAAAATAAAACCACATAGCCGCATTAGAAGCCAGAAGACGAACTTGTGCGCGAGTAGAAAATGCCGGGATTGTACTTGACATGTTTAAACTTGCATAAGCTACTGGTGCGTTAGCAAGCGCAAACTCAGCAGTGAAATTAGGATCACGATAGCGGTAGTAGTTATCTCCACGTACGTCAAAGGGTAAGATATTGAAACTTGCATCTGTTAACACAGCACCTATGCATCGGTCATTACCACTATACCACCCTATTTTTATATGACTATACGCCGGTGCGGTGGTTGTGTTTATAAACGCACTGGCAGTTAGTAAATTACTTCCAGCACTTATTACTGCTGTATCGTCAATGTATATGTAATGTATCGTATTCGCTGCTGCAGTGAGGTCAGTAGATAAAGGATTAGACCCAGCAGAACCAAGAGTAAAGGTTATTTGACTTGCTGTGTAAACATGTCTATTCGTTGCGCCGTTTAAAGCCCACATCCCGCCCGAGATTGTTATTGCACTAGCAGTAGAATACGCAAGTTTAAAACCATTCTTCATGCCTGAATTATGTGTGGATGTATTAAGTGAAGAAATTGAAACCCCGGCCTCTTGTAGTGCACCTTCTACCGTGGCCGTACCAAAATATGTGCCTGTGTCTTGAATGCCTATTAGACTAGCACCAACGCCTGCGCCTGTACCTGCTAAGTCTGTAGCACCTATGAGTGCTTGGTTGCTTGTATTGGGGAATGTAAGCGTACGTCCGGCTGTCAAACCGCTTGTAGATAACGTAACTCCTGTGCCTAAAGCATTTATGTTGAAGGTTGCAGAAGTAGTAGACGTATCTGTCATCTGTAAATGCAAATGATCGCCGATATAGCCACCGAGGTTGGTACTAGGAACTGCCTCTGCGTCGACGTAGGAGATGTTTACTGTTCCACCAGTGTGCGTCTCACGCCCGAAAGTAGTAGACGAGTCTCCCCAGTTTATGTCTTCTTTACCTGCTAAGCCTTTTATTAGTTGTAAGATTGACATTTATTTATATACCTTTAGTCTTTCTGTCTTCTTGTATTAATACCAACGCTTCTTGCTCGTCTTTCGCGCCGTTTTCGTACGCCCATTGAAGTTCTTCATCTGAACAAACAGAAGGTATTACACGTTCGTTCATAAAAACCTGTCCAGTAGGAATGTTTATTAGTTTGTTCAATAACTCCATTTTTTTACTTTCTGGACGCAAATTAACACCACTGTCTCTATCACTATCTCTATCACTATCTAACTTCTTCTGGAATATCCATTTCCATCCAACCGCCACCAGCGTGAGGCAAAGAAGTATTAACGACAGGTATAGTATCGGGAGTAGTGTTGATAACACGAGTATTTGATTTTGCATCTTGTGTAATAACCACCTTTCCAAGTAAGACTAAACGTCGGTCTTCTGTCATTTGTTTGTTAAAAACCAAGCCACAGTTTGTGGAGCAAAACCGTTGTCCCATGCGTTTTGCTTTGAATGGTTCTTTGCAATGTTCACATATTAAGTCTTTTTCACGAAAGCCATCAGACCACGCAGGGTCTAGTTCAAATGCGCTCAATTCGCCTGTTTGGTAGCAGTGGTAGATAACACCACAAACAAGTTTCCACATGTCTAATGTATGGTCTTTTTGTAACGCAAACATGAGTTCTTCTGTTTCTCCAGGGAGTTGTGCGACTAATCTATCTGCTGCTTTGTTTAGTAAACTGTCGTTTATTACGTGTGTATTTGTTATCTTTTCTTTGGTTGCTTCGTTTGACATGAAGTCCTCCGTTTATTCGGGTTCTACTATGTGTAAGCCTTCCCTACGTCGCCGTATTGCTTTCGCACGTTCTTCTATTAATTTAAGTTTTTCTATATGTTGCTGAGCTTGTCCAGCCTCTTCAAACGTCCGGATTTCTGGATTTAGTTGTTTAGTACGTTCAGCCACAAATTCCGGAAGTAACTCTTCATTCTTCATCTTCTGCATTAACTTCGTTCTTTCAAACGAACCTAATGCTAACGGAAGTGGCGGTGCATCTCCTTGTTTAAACCATTGATCTACTTTACGCACTTGATCATTTGGTATAAGGATATCATTTGCATCTAGTTCTATACTCTCACCTTTCTTTACATGTCTATGCGTTACGTACCAACCACTATTATTACTCCAACTCGCTACTCTTGATGGTTTTATTGCCGTTTCCACTCTGGAGCCATATCTGAGCCGCTCTAAGATACGTCTTTTAATTTCTGGTTGTATAACACGTAAAAACTTCTCTTCTGAAGTTAAGGCTTTACGTATTGTCTTTTTGGCAGCTTGATTAATTATAGCACGTTTAGCTACCTCCTTAGCGCCCTGTTTAGCGCCCTGTTTAGCACTACCTTTTAGTAGGTTTATTAAAATAGGCATTTAATAATTCATCCATGTTTGTTCGTATGTGTCGTCTTTACCCAAGTCTATCATTTGTGCAAAGTCTTTATCTATATAGTTATCACTGTGCGACACAGCGGGTTTATTTCCTTTGTCCCACTGCGCATCAAATGGTTCATCGTAAGATTGATGTAGAGTAAACAAACCAATTAACCCAGCCATTATCCTGTCGTCATGTCCACCCCCGGCGGCTGCCGCACTACCTTCTGCATCGCGAATGAATGTTAGTGCTTCGAAAATAAGTTCTTTGCTGTGTATAATAATAGATAGATTGCTAACACAATGCGTGCCAAAAGATATAAGGAGTTTTTTTGTACTTACACTAGTATTCCACCCGATTTTTTGTGTGATCTGACTGCCAAATCTATCAAAATGTTCTTGCCTGTAGATGTTCCAATACGACCGTTGTAACTCTTGCATTGTAGCCAAGCCATGCGCGTTTATTTCTACACTCGCTAATGCTTCGTTGTAAACGCGACCAACACGTTCGCATATATGCGCGAAGTTGTAAGGATCTAAATGCCCGTGCCATTCAGCTACTTGCTCTGCTATTAGTGGACTATTTAATTTCTTCCATACAATAATACACGAATAATCACCCCTTTCTCCGCCGTCTGCTACGTCTATACCCATTACGTAGGTTTTATTTTGTTCTGGATATTTCCAGATTTTGAAATCGCCGTGTGAGTCTGCTATTAAACCTTTGTCTGTTAACATACCACAGAATTTTGGTTCGTCTATTTCAGTAGCAAGCGTACGCAACTTACGTCTATCAAATATAGGCACACCACTTACTATAAACGCTTCTATATCTGTACTTGGATATTCCTGACGGAACAGCTCTATGTCTCCGTGCAAGTCTTTAATTGTGCAACGGCGCCAAAAGAGCTGTTCAATCGTCAGGTGGTGCACGCGCTGCAGTTCCTTTTCTTCATCATTAAAACTCGACTGAAATGCGAGTCTTTCATTATCGGTGTTGAACTCGCGCGTGTATTCAGGCAGAGCAAACCAAGGAAGAAAAAACGGATAGAAATTACTGTCGTTGTTTTTTGCTCGTTGCCATTCGTTGTAGAAAAAGTTATTAATACCATTAGCAGTAGATTCGTAGAGTATTAACGATTGAGAATTTTGTGGGATTGTCGGCAATAATGCTGGTACGACTTCTTGTGGGAAAGGCCAGAAAGAAAGTTCACTGCAGTGTAGGTTGTGTATTGTAGTACCACGTGCTACTGATTTCTTACCTGCTGTACGCACTTCAAGACTACTACGTAATCCCGGATTTTTGTACTGTGTTTTTCTGTCTGGATTAGCAAAGACTAACGCTTCTTTGCTGTTGTGTGTTATCATCGGACGTAGCGCTGGAGGCAGGCAGTCATAGAATAGTTTGCACATGCCGAAGATGTTGTTTCCTGATTCTTTTTCGTGGGCTATTATTACGTTATTCGTATTCTCATTCAAATGTGCACGCCAAAAAATCTGGCCTTCTGTGTATGTACTTATACCTTCTTGCCGGGCTTTTAGTACGATTATACGCAGAGGCTGGCCAGAGGTTATGAGTTTTTGCACAACAGAATGTAATAACACTTGTGGCTCCCATAGTTTTAATGGAACTAGTTGTGTTTTTTTGTTTTTTATTTTTAGCAAATTTTTGCTATAATAAGCGAAGTCTGTTATGCAACGTTTTAAGTTTATCATTGTTGTCTTATAGCTACTACTGAAGGCATTTTAGTTATTTTTTTATTTTTTCTTTAGCCTTTTGTCTCGCCTGACTATGTCTTATCGCCGCATGTTGTGCGTAGGCACTTTTTGCATCGTTAAAACAATGTATGATACTTCCTTTTGGTTTATCCGTCTTGCTTCCCTTTTTCCTGGGATGCCCGTGGACTGTTCACCATTTACCGTTTTGACGTATAACACTCATTAAATACTACCTGTCATATAAACTGTTAGTATTATATCCAATTCTTCCTTGGTTGTTTCTATTGGTTTGTTACCAACGTATTTCCAACCTTTGTAGAAAAAACGCTCTAAACCCTTGGGGCCTATTATATACCAACTAACACCTATTATTTCGGGTTTTTGATTGCGTAGAAACAAATGCCAGCATTCTTTTTTGTTTATTATTATGTGCACTAGCCAAATATCAGCGCCGAGACGCGAAAACACTGGCTTAGAATTTTTGTACGTTTCAGTTGGAAATTCGGGAGGCATATTAAAAATTACTTTACTGCCTGCAAACTTAAACATTACTGTGTTTTGAAACATACCAGTAGCACAAGAAGATATAAATAAAAACAAAAAACTTAGAATAAAAAACTTTTTCACTTTAATGCCTCAACAATCGCGCTAACCCTGGCCGTATGTTATGTACATCTCTTCCACCATTGTCGCCACTTACTTCCAGCTTTGTGTCTTTAGGCAAGGAGTTTAGTTCCTTAACAAACGAAAGAGTGCTCTTTACTACTTCCGGCTCGATTGTTGTGTCTAATTCAAAATCCTCATTTAATTGTTCATAGGCTTGTGTTAAATCTCTTATGTCGTCTGTTTCACTACTATCAAATTCCTTGCCGGATGTACGTTTTGTCACACGCAACAACTGTTCAAATACAACCGTATCTTCATCTTTTCTTCCTCTTACTGCACCTTCACTTTCTGCAACTCTGTCTAAGATGTCTTTTTGTGCTACATGTCTAGTCGCCGGTGGTACAACAAGATTTGTTGCGTCTCTGACCATCTGTTGTGCTACTTTCTCCGCATTTAGCGAGAACACGTCTACGGCTTTTTTATACTTATCATCTTCAATCCGCTGGTATTCTGTTATTTTTTGTGCAAAAATCGGGTTTGCTTTTAATACAGACAAACGATTACCACTAACCTTTATAATCCTCATTATTTCTCTATTTGGCTTGCCTTGTGCAACTAACTTCGCTAATTCACAATGCCATGGTGATAGGCGCATTTTTACTTAACCTTCCCTTTCGCTAAGTCTCTTACCCATAAAGTCCAGAAACTTGTATGCTCCGCACTTCCACGACTTATGGCACCAGACGTTAGTATATTTTTTCCTCGTGGCAAGTTCAAACCCGTAACTTCGCCACTAAAACGCTCTTGACTACCTATCCCGCTAGGTCTGTTATTAAAAATTATTACAGTATGCTTTTTGCCGCTTTGTGTTACAAAATCAAACTCTTCAATGCCGTGTTTGATTTCTCTGCGCGTTTTTAATGCGGCTTGTTTTGCAGTACGAAATCCCGATTTAACACTGGCTTTTAATAACTTACTAACTAAAGGCATTTTTTATCTTTCTCTTTCGCTCTATACTTCTTATCTTCTCTACATGCTATCTTATACATATATTATATACATTATGCTATGAATGTCAAGCGGAAAAGAAGGGTAGAGAGAAAAGAAGCTGAATTTAAACCCCTATTAGCCCCTTTGTAATCACGTTTGACACTAACACGAGTGCTAATACTAGTGCTAATACTAGTGCTAATACTAATACGAGTGCTAATACGAGTGCTAACATACGTGAGAAAAACTAAAAAACAAAAAAATGTTTATGTGTAGGTCTATCCCTATTTACAAGGGTGTTTTTTAAAAATCCTGGTTATCGGGACCGGCATCGGCATGGGCTATGAGGGCAGGGAATTTTAGGCATAAAAAAAGCCCTGACGAAATTAATCATCAGGGCTAGAAATGGAGCCGCAATTATTCGGCGGTGTCCTCCTCATTATCGTCGTCTTCCGCCTCAATTTCTATATTAAGAAATGCGGCGACGATTTCATCCGTCGCCTTGGGCATGAGCCGCCGCACCAAATCCATCGCCGCATCCGGCGAAATCGCGCCGGAGGCGACCTGCTCTTTTAGCGCATCAGTGATGGATGCGACCTGCTCTCTCATTCGCTCGAATTGCGCGCGCTCCTCTGCGCGCTTCGCTTGCTCTGCCGGGCCTCGAAGGTAGCCCAGACACTTCAAGCGCCAGCCATTATTTAGGCAGACCAGCGCTTCATCCGCAAGCACCTCCAGGGCTTGCGCCAAATCCCTAAAAATCGGGAAAGATCCGCTAGCAAGGGTGATACCCTTGCTTTTT
>Ga0180008_1001608_pt1 | contig 13745 bp, 16 predicted proteins | sample MM_PW_MetaG_FD_121121 | JGI IMG/M metagenome (GOLD analysis project Ga0180008, IMG submission 121121) | Groundwater microbial communities from the Aspo Hard Rock Laboratory (HRL) deep subsurface site, Sweden - MM_PW_MetaG | ecosystem: Environmental > Aquatic > Deep subsurface > Groundwater... | reverse complement strand
TTGTCTTTTCCTGCCCGCCGTTTTTGTCCAGCCCCAACGGAGAGCTGCCATGACTGATTCCCCTGATCGTGACGAACGCCACCTGGCGCGCATGCTGCGCAAAAAAGCGGTGATTGATGAGCGTATAGCCAATTCACCCAATGAATGCGGGTTGCTGCTGGTATTGACCGGCAACGGCAAAGGCAAGAGCAGCTCTGCTTTCGGCATGCTCGCCCGGGCCATGGGCCACGATCTGCAATGTGGCGTGGTGCAGTTCATCAAGGGCCGCAACAGCACCGGTGAGGAGCTGTTCTTCCGCCGCTTCCCCGAGCAGGTACGGTTCCACGTGATGGGCGAGGGTTTTACCTGGGAAACCCAGGACCGCCAGCGTGATATCGCCGCCGCCGAAGCGGCCTGGAAAGTGTCCCGGGAAATGCTGCAGGATCCGTCCATTGGCCTGGTGGTGCTCGATGAGCTGAATATCGCGCTCAAACACGGCTATCTCGATCTGGACCAGGTACTGGGCGACCTGCAAGCCCGTCCGCCGATGCAGCACGTGCTGATCACCGGTCGTGGCGCCAGGCCGGAACTGATTGAAATGGCCGACACGGTCACCGAAATGGGCATGCTCAAGCACGCGTTCCAGGCCGGTATCAAGGCACAGAAAGGCATCGAACTTTGAACCAGCCGCGCCATTGCCCAGCCGTGTTGATCGCCGCACCGGCGTCAGGCCAGGGCAAGACCACCGTCACCGCCGCCCTGGCCCGCTTGCACCGCAGCCTGGGGCGCAAGGTCCGGGTGTTCAAGTGCGGCCCGGACTTTCTCGACCCGATGATCCATGAGCGCGCCAGTGGTGCGCCGGTCTATCAATTGGACATGTGGATGGTTGGCGAGCAGGAAAGTCGCCGCTTGCTGTGGGAAGCGGCGGGGGAGGCGGACCTGATCCTGATCGAGGGCGTGATGGGGCTGTTCGACGGCACGCCATCGAGTGCCGACCTGGCTCGCCATTTTGGCGTACCCGTGCTGGCGGTGATCGATGGTACCGCCATGGCCCAGACCTTTGGCGCCCTGGCGCTGGGGCTGGCGCGTTACCAGGCAGACCTGCCGTTCGCCGGGGTCTTGGCCAACCGTGTCGGGACCGTGCGCCACGCCCAACTGCTCGAAGGCAGCCTGACCGAAGGCCTGAGCTGGTACGGCGCGCTGTCCCGGGAAACCGGCATCGAATTGCCCAGCCGCCACCTGGGCCTGGTGCAGGCCAGCGAGTTGAATGACCTGGACCTGCGCCTGGATGCGGCCGCGGCAGCCTTGGCCAGCAGTTGCGAGGTAGCGCTGCCACCGCCGGTCGAGTTCGCTGCACCCGTGGTGATCGAGGCCGAGCCGCTGTTGGCCGGGGTGCGGATTGCCGTGGCCCGTGACGAAGCCTTTGCCTTCACCTATGGCGCCAACCTCGACTTGCTGCGGGCGATGGGCGCCCAATTGCATTTCTTCTCGCCGATCCATGACCGTGTGCTGCCCGAGGCCGACAGCCTCTATCTGCCCGGTGGCTACCCGGAGTTGCATCACCAGGCGTTGTCGCAAAACACCGCGATGTTGCAGGCGATCCGTGCCCACCACGCCGCCGGCAAGCCGTTGCTGGCCGAATGCGGCGGCATGCTCTACCTGCTCGATTCCTTGACCGATGTCGAGGGCACTCGCGCCGAACTGTTGGGGCTGTTGCAAGGCGATGCGGTCATGCAAAAACGCCTGGCGGCCTTGGCCCTGCAGGCAGTCGAACTGCCGGAAGGCGTGCTGCGCGGCCATACCTACCATCATTCCTTGACCAGCACGCAATGGCAGCCGATTGCCCGTGGCCTGAGCCCCAATGGCGGGCGCGGTGCCGAGGCGGTGTATCGCCAGGGGCGGATGACGGCCTCCTATGTGCACTTTTATTTTCCGTCGAACCCGGCTGCGGTGGCCGCGCTATTTGCGCCCGAGCGGGACGCCTTTATAGGGGATTGCGTTCTAAATGCAGGAGCGGGCTTGCCCGCGATAGGGCCATGACCGACAACGCTTTCCCCCAGGCCGAGCGCGACGCCATCTACCGCGCCATCGCTGGACGCCGCGACATGCGCCACTTCAGCGGCGGCACGGTGGCCCCCGAACTACTCCAGCGCCTGCTGCAGGCTGCCCATCAGGCCCCCAGCGTCGGCCTGATGCAGCCCTGGCGCTTTATCCGCATCAGCGACCGCAACCTGCGTGGCCAGATCCAACAGTTGGTGGAAGCAGAGCGCATCCGTACTGCGCAAGCCCTGGGCGAACGTTCGGACGATTTTATGAAGCTCAAGGTCGAGGGTATCAATGATTGCGCCGAAGTCTTGGTAGCGGCGCTGATGGATGATCGCGAGCGGCATATCTTCGGGCGCCGGACCCTGCCGGAGATGGACCTGGCCTCGCTGTCCTGCGCGATCCAGAATCTATGGCTGGCATCGCGCGCCGAAGGCCTGGGCATGGGCTGGGTGTCGCTGTTCGAGCCCCGGGACCTGGCCGACCTGCTGGGCCTGCCGTCCGGCGCCAAGCCGCTGGCCGTACTGTGCCTGGGCCCGGTGACGGAGTTCTACCCGGCACCGATGTTGCAACTCGAAGGCTGGACCGAACCGCGTCCGCTGAGTGACATGCTGTATGAGAATTATTGGGGAGTGAGTCAATGAGTGTGGCCTTGCTGAGTGTCGCTGCAGTGGCGTTGGATGCGCTGCTGGGCGAGCCCAGGCGCTGGTATCCGCTGGTGGCGTTCGGCAATTTTGCCGGGCGCATCGAGCAACGTTTCAACTCTGCAGGGCGCGGCTGGCGCAGCCATGGTGTGACCGCATGGTTGATTAGCGTGATACCGCTGACCTTGCTGGCCACGGCCTTGTCCTGGGCGCCTTACTTTGGCTGGGTGATCGAGATCTTCGCGTTGTACCTGGCCCTGGGCATGCGCAGCCTGGGTGAGCATGTGTTGCCGGTGGCCCAGGCCCTGCGCAGCGGTGATCTGGACGAAGCGCGCACGCGCGTCAGTTATCTGGTCAGCCGTCAGACCGGTGAGCTGGACAGCACCGAAGTCGCCCGCGCCGCCACCGAGTCGGTGCTGGAAAACGGCAGCGACGCGGTGTTTGCCGCGCTGTTCTGGTTTGCCGTGGCCGGGGTGCCGGGCGTGGTGCTGTACCGCCTGAGCAATACCCTGGATGCCATGTGGGGCTATCGCAACGAACGCTTTGAACGCTTTGGCTGGGCGGCGGCAAAAATTGACGACGTACTCAATTACATTCCGGCGCGTTTGGTCGCGCTGACCTACGCCGTGCTGGGCAAGACACGCCTGGCGCTCAAATGCTGGCGCCGCCAGGGCCCGACCTGGGACAGTCCGAATGCCGGCCCGGTGATGGCGGCGGGGGCTGGTGCGCTGGGCGTCGAGCTGGGCGGGGCGGCGATTTACCACGGTGAGGTGCACCAGCGTCCGACCCTTGGCGAAGGGTCGCCAGCCGATGCCGATTCCATCGAGCGTGGCTGGCAACTGGTGCAGCGCGGCGTGTGGCTGTGGGTATTGATCCTGTGCGCGGGGGCGCAATTGTATGCTTGAACATGGTGGCCGGCTGCGCAAAGCCGCGATGCGGTACGGCATCGCCCAGGAGGATTGGCTGGACCTGTCCAGTGGCCTCGCGCCCTGGCCCTGGCCGATCCCGCCCATCCCACTGCGGGCCTGGGCGCGTTTGCCTGAAACCGATGACGGCCTGGAGCAGGCGGCCTGCGATTACTACGGCACGCCCCAGGTGCTGCCGGTGGCAGGTTCCCAGGCGGCCATCCAGTTGCTGCCGCGCTTGCGCCGGGCGGGCAAGGTCGGTGTGTTGTCGCCGTGCTATGCCGAGCATGCCGAAGCCTGGCGCCGCGCCGGTTATATCGTGCGTGAAGTGCTGGATCAGGAAGTCGACTTCTTCCTCGACAGCCTCGACGTGTTGGTAGTGGTCAATCCCAATAACCCCACTGGCCTGAGCCTTACGCCCCAGCGCCTGCTGGCCTGGCATGCGCGGCTGGCCCAGCGCGGTGGCTGGCTGGTGGTGGATGAGGCGTTTATGGACAACACCCCGCACTTGAGCCTGGCGAGCCAGGCCCATCGGGTGGGGCTGATTGTGTTGCGTTCGTTCGGCAAGTTTTTTGGCCTGGCCGGGGTGCGCCTGGGGTTTGTCCTGGCCGAGCGCAAACTGCTCAAGCTGCTGGCCGAACAGGTTGGCCCGTGGGCGGTGAGCGGGCCGACCCGGGAATTGGGCCAGGTCTGCCTGCGCGACAGTGCCGGCCAGACCTACCAACGTCAGCGCTGCGAAGACGCGAGCCAGCGCCTGTTCAGCCTGCTCGACCAATATGGCCTGCGCCCGCAAGGCGGCTGCGCGCTATTCCAGTGGCTGATCACCGATCGGGCCGAGCAGTTGCATGAATTCATGGCCCAGCGCGGCATCCTGCTGCGCCTGTTTGCCCACGACAGCAGCCTGCGATTTGGCCTGCCCGGGACTGACGCCGATTGGCTGCGCCTTGAACAAGCCCTGACGGCCTGGAAGCAAGCCTCATGACCACCTTGATGGTGCAAGGCACCACCTCCGACGCTGGCAAAAGCACCCTGGTGACCGCGCTGTGCCGTTGGGTCGTGCGCCAGGGCGTGCCCGTGGTGCCTTTCAAACCACAGAACATGGCGCTCAACAGTGCGGTCACGGCAGACGGTGGCGAGATCGGCCGCGCCCAGGCCGTGCAGGCCCAGGCCGCCAACCTGGCGCCGCACACCGATATGAACCCGGTGTTGCTCAAGCCCAACAGTGACACCGGCTCCCAGGTGATCATCCATGGCCGTGCCGTGACCAGCATGAATGCCGTGGCCTATCACGACTACAAGGCGATCGCCATGAGTGCAGTGTTGGCCTCGCACGCGCGCTTGAGTGCGACCTACCCCGTGGTGATGGTCGAAGGCGCAGGTTCGCCGGCCGAGATCAACCTGCGGGCCAACGACATTGCCAACATGGGTTTCGCCGAAGCGGTGGATTGCCCGGTACTGCTGATTGCCGATATCAATCGCGGCGGGGTATTCGCCCACCTGGTGGGTACGTTGGAATTGCTGGCGCCGTCGGAACAGGCACGGGTCAAGGGCTTTATCATCAACCGCTTTCGCGGCGATATCGCACTGTTGCAACCCGGCCTCGACTGGCTTGAGGCACGCACCGGCAAACCAGTGGTAGGCGTGCTGCCCTATGTGATGGACCTGCACCTGGAAGCCGAGGATGGTATCGACCAGCGCCAGATCGACAAGGCGGCGCAGGTGCTCAAAGTGGTGGTGCCAGTCTTGCCGCGCATCAGCAACCATACCGACTTCGACCCGTTGCGCCTGCATCCCCAGGTCGATCTGCAGTTTGTCGGGCCGGGGCAGGTGATCCCCGCCGCAGACCTGATCATCCTGCCCGGCTCGAAAAGCGTACGCAGCGACTTGGCCTACCTGCGCGCCAATGGCTGGGACGGCGCCATTGCCCGGCACTTGCGCTATGGCGGCAAGGTCCTGGGCATCTGCGGTGGCCTGCAGATGCTGGGTGAGCAGGTCCACGACCCGCTGGGCCTGGAAGGGCTGGCGGGTTCCAGCGCAGGCCTCGGCCTGCTGGCATTGAGCACCACCCTGGAGGCCGAGAAACAGTTGCGCAACGTGCGCGGTCGGCTGGTGCTGGAAGAGGCGCCGGTCAGCGGGTATGAGATCCATGCGGGCGTGACCCTGGGTACGGCCCTGGAACGCCCCGCAGTGCTGCTGGAGGATGGCCGCAGTGACGGCGCGCAGAGTGACGACGGGCAGATCCTCGGCACGTATCTGCACGGCCTGTTCGAAACGCCCGCGGCGTGCAGCGCCTTGTTGCGCTGGGCCGGTTTGCAGCAGGTGCAGGAGGTGGATTATCACGGCCTGCGCGAGCGCGATATCGAGCGTCTGGCGGATCTGGTGGAGCAGCATCTGGACACCCGGTTGCTGCGCCAGTTGTGTGGTATTTGAAGTTCATAGGCGATCACCGTCACTGTAGGAGCCGGCTTGCCGGCGATGACGGCACCCATTACACCGCCATTTCGAGGCCTGACCCATGTTGCAACTGATCCTCGGCGGCGCCCGCTCCGGCAAGAGCCGCCTGGCAGAAAAACTCGCCAGCGACAGCGCGATGCCCGTCACCTACATCGCCACCAGCCAGCCCCTGGACGGTGAAATGAACGCGCGCGTGGCCCTGCATCGCCAGCGTCGCCCAAGCAGTTGGGGGCTGGTCGAAGAACCGCTCGAGCTGGCCCGGGTCCTGCGCGAGCACGCCGCCCCCGGCCAGTGCCTGCTGGTGGATTGCCTGACCTTGTGGCTCACCAACCTATTGATGCTCGACGACCCGCAGCGCCTGGGCGTTGAGCGCGAACAACTGCTGGACTGCCTGGCGTCGCTGCCGGGGGAAATCATTTTTGTCAGCAACGAGACCGGTCTGGGTGTCGTGCCGCTGGGCGAATTGACTCGCCGCTATGTGGATGAAGCCGGTTGGCTGCATCAAGCCTTGGCCGAACGTTGTCAGCGGGTCGTGCTGAGCGTTGCAGGCCTGCCCCTGACTTTGAAAGGTACTGCGTTATGACCCCATCCTGGTGGCTGGACCCCTGCAAGGCGCTGGACGCCGAGGCCTATGAACAAGCCTTGGCCCGCCAGCAACAACTGACCAAGCCCGCCGGGTCCCTGGGGCAGCTGGAGGCGCTGGCGGTGCAACTGGCCGGTTTGCAGGGCCGGGTCAAGCCGGCGGTCGAGCAGGTGTGGATCGCGATCTTTGCCGGCGATCACGGCGTGGTCGCGGAGGGCGTCTCGGCCTATCCCCAGGAAGTCACCGGGCAGATGCTGCATAACTTTGTCAGCGGTGGCGCGGCGATCAGCGTGTTGGCCCGTCAACTGGATGCGCAGCTGGAAGTGCTGGACCTGGGCACCGTTACGCCATCGCTGGACCTGCCGGGCGTGCGCCACCTGAATATCGCCCCGGGCACGGCCAATTTCGTGCTGGGCGCGGCCATGACCGAGGCCCAGGGCCAACTGGCCCTGGCGGCGGGGCGTGACAGCGTACAGCGGGCGATCAGCGCCGGTGCGCAGCTGTTCATCGGTGGCGAGATGGGCATTGGCAACACCACCGCCGCCAGTGCGCTGGCCTGTGCCTTGCTCGATTGCCAGGTCCGCGACCTGACCGGTCCCGGCACCGGCCTCGATGCCCAAGGCGTGAGCCATAAAGTGGCGGTGATCGAGCGCGCCCTGGCATTGCATGGCGGGCAGCGGGGCGACCCGTTGCAGACGCTGTTCAATCTCGGTGGCCTGGAGATCGCCGGGTTGGTGGGGGCGTACCTGGCCTGCGCCCAGGCGGGCGTGGTGGTGCTGGTCGACGGGTTTATCTGCACCGTTGCGGCGCTGGTCGCCACGCGCCTGAACCCGTCCTGCCGGCCATGGCTGTTGTTCGGCCACCGGGGCGCCGAGCCGGGCCATCGCCACGTGCTGCAAAGCCTGGAAGCCGAGCCGCTGTTGGAACTGGGCCTGCGCCTGGGCGAAGGCAGTGGCGCGGCGCTGGCGGTGCCACTGTTGCGTCTGGCGTGTGCCCTGCACGGGCAGATGGCGACGTTCGCTGAAGCGGCCGTGGCGGACCGTCCCGCATGACCTTGCACCTGGACCTGCTGCGCCATGGCGAAACCGAACTGGGCGGTGGTTTGCGCGGCAGCCTGGATGATGCGCTGACTGCCAAGGGCTGGGCGCAGATGCGCGAGGCGGTGCTGGCGCGTGGGCCGTGGGAGCGTCTGGTCAGCTCGCCGCTGCAGCGCTGCGCGCGGTTTGCCGAAGAATTGGGCGCGCGGCTGGACCTGCCGGTGCGTCTGGAACCGGATCTGCAAGAGCTGCATTTCGGCGCCTGGGAAGGGCAGAGCGCAGCGAAGTTGATGGAGACTGACGCCGAGGCGCTGGGCCTGTTCTGGGCTGATCCGTATAGCTTTACGCCGCCGGATGGCGAGCCTGTCGAAGCGTTTTCCCGGCGTGTACGCGGTGCGGTCCTACGTCTGCATCAGCTGTATGCCGGCCAGCGGGTGCTGCTGATCAGCCATGGTGGTGTCATGCGTTTGCTGCTGGCCCAGGCCCGTGGCTTGCCCCGTGAACACTTGTTGAATGTCGAGGTAGGCCACGGCGGCTTGTTCAGCCTGCGGGTCGAGGCTGATGGTGTATTGAGCGAGGGTGCCTGAATGTTGCCGTTCTGGATTGCCTTGCAGTTTCTCAGCAGCCTGCCGATTCGCCTGGCGGGCATGCCACAACCCCAGGCGCTGGGGCGTTCGCTGCTGTTTTATCCGCTGGTGGGGCTGCTGTTCGGGCTGCTGCTGTGGGGCTTGCACACGGCGTTGATGGGGGCACCTTTGTTGTTGCACGCGGCGTTGCTGCTGACGGCATGGGTATTGCTCAGTGGCGGCCTGCACCTGGATGGCCTGGCGGACAGTGCCGATGCATGGCTGGGCGGTTTTGGCGACCGCGAGCGCACCCTGGCCATCATGAAAGACCCGCGCAGCGGCCCGATTGCCGTGGTCACCCTGGGCTTGGTGCTGCTGTTGAAGTTCGCTGCGCTGGTGGCTTTGATCGAGCAAGCAAATGGCGCTGCATTGATCCTCGCCCCATTGATTGGTCGCAGCTCGCTGCTGGCACTGTTTCTCACCACCCGCTATGTGCGCGCCGGGGGATTGGGCCAGGCGCTGGCGGACCACTTGCCACGGATTGTCGGGCAACAGGTGCTGATCCTCAGTGGCCTGACTTGTGTGCTGATTGGCGGTATCAGCGGCGGGGTTGCGGTGTTGCTGGCGGCCCTCTGTTTCATGGGCTTGCGGCAAGTGATGATCAATCGATTGGGCGGCACGACCGGCGATACCGCCGGCGCCTTGTTGGAGCTGCTCGAAGTGGCGGTGTTGATCGGCCTGGCCCTGTAACACTTTCTTGCATTTCCTTAATCGCGGGTATATACACGTTCCATGCTTGCCTCCCAATGTTTATGCACCAACCTGCGTCGTGCCGCCCGTGGCGTCAGCAGGCACTACGACGGCGCCCTCGATGGCTTCGGGATCAACGTCGCTCAGTATTCCTTGCTGTGTAATTTGCAGCGCCTGGACCAGCCGAGTATTTCCAGCCTGGCCGATGCCATGGGCCTGGACCGCAGCACCCTGGGGCGTAACCTGCGGGTGCTGGAGGGCGAGGGCCTGGTGCGGCTGGTCGAGGGCGATGACCTGCGCAATCGCCTGGTGATGTTGACCGATATGGGCAAAGAGCGCCTGGCGGCCGCGTTGCCCGCCTGGGAGGCGGCGCAGCAGAAACTGATCGATAAATTGGGTGCGCAAAAACGCGAAACCTTGTTGGCCTTGCTGGACGAACTCGCTTAAACGCGGGCTTGTTTGAATACAAGCGGGTATATACCCGCAAGCGGAGAATAATAATGACCTCGATGTGGCGTACCAGTGGCTGGATTCTTGTCGGGAGTGCGCTGATCCTGGCCCTTTCCCTGGGCGTGCGCCATGGCTTTGGCCTGTTCCTGGCGCCCATGAGTGCCGAGTTCGGCTGGGGGCGTGAAACCTTTGCCTTTGCCATCGCCTTGCAAAACTTGATCTGGGGCCTGGCGCAGCCGTTTACCGGGGCCCTGGCCGACCGGTTTGGCGCGGCTAAAGTGGTGATGATCGGCGGCGTGCTCTATGCCTTGGGCCTGGTGCTCATGGGCCTGTCCGATTCGGCGTGGTCGCTGTCGCTGAGTGCCGGCCTGCTGATCGGTATCGGCCTGTCCGGCACCTCGTTCTCGGTGATTCTCGGCGTGGTAGGACGTGCGGTGGCCCCGGAAAAACGCAGCATGGCCATGGGCATTGCCAGTGCTGCCGGGTCTTTCGGCCAGTTCGCCATGCTGCCGGGCACCCTGGGCCTGATTGGCTGGCTGGGCTGGTCCGCCGCCTTGCTGGTGCTGGGCCTGCTGGTGGCACTGATCGTACCGCTGGTGACGATGGTCAAGGACCGCCCGCTGCCGGCGTTGGTTGGCCAGCAAACCCTGCGCGAGGCCCTGCACGAAGCCTGTTCCCATTCTGGCTTCTGGTTGCTGGCGTTCGGCTTTTTTGTCTGCGGATTTCAGGTGGTGTTTATCGGCGTGCACTTGCCGGCGTACCTGGTGGACCAGCATCTGCCGGCGACTGTCGGCACCACGGTGCTGGCCTTGATCGGCCTGTTCAATATCTTCGGCACCTACACTGCCGGCTGGCTCGGCGGGCGGATGTCCAAGCCGCGTTTGCTCACCGCGTTGTACCTGCTGCGGGCCGTGGTGATCGTGTTGTTCCTGTGGGCGCCGGTGACGCAGATGAGCGCCTACCTGTTCGGCATGGCCATGGGCTTTTTGTGGCTGTCGACCGTGCCGCTGACCAACGGTACGGTGGCGACCTTGTTCGGCGTGAGAAATCTGTCGATGCTGGGTGGGATCGTGTTCCTGTTCCATCAATTGGGTTCGTTCCTCGGCGGCTGGCTGGGGGGCGTGGTCTATGATCGAACTGGCAACTACGATTTGATCTGGCAGGTGGCGATTGTCTTGAGCCTGGTAGCAGCCGCCCTTAACTGGCCAGTGCGTGAGCGGCCTGTGGCCAGGTTGCAGGCGCAGATGGGGGTAGCATGAATTCGATCGGATACTGGTTTGGCGCAGCAGGTCTGCTGACGCTGTTGCTGCTGGCCTGGTGGGGGTGGCAGAGCAGCGGGCTGGCGTTGATGCAGCTGGGTATGGCGATCTGTTAAGTTGTTTGCCTGACTTTGTGCAAGGACACCCAACATGTTGATGCGCTGGCTCGCAGTACCTGCCCTGATGGTGGCTTTTGGCGGTGTCGCCATGGCCGCCGATTGCCCGCCGTTGCTCGAAGGCCAATTGCCCAAGTTGCGCGCCAAGGAATCCATCGACCTGTGCCAGCGTTTTGCCGGCAAGCCCCTGGTCATCGTCAACACCGCCAGTTTTTGTGGGTTCGCCCCGCAGTTCAAAGGCCTGGAGGCGCTGTATCAGCGCTACAAGGGCGATGGCCTGGAAGTGATTGGCGTGCCCTCCGACGACTTCAAGCAGGAAGCCAAGACCGGCGAGGAGACCGCCAAGGTTTGCTATGTGAACTACGGCGTGACCTTCACCATGACCGAGCCGCAGAAGGTCAGGGGGCCCGATGCGGCACACCTGTTCAAGGTCCTGGCCGAGCAGAGCAATGCGCCGAAGTGGAATTTCTATAAGTACGTGGTGGATCGCCAAGGTAAGGTGGTCGCCAGTTTCTCCAGCCTGACCAAGCCGGACAGTCCGGAACTGATCGAGGCCGTAGAGCGGGCACTGGCTTTGTAGGCGCCGGCTTGGCGAAGGCGGCCTGTCAGCCAACCTATAAAAAACCCGCTTCCTTCACAGGAGAGCGGGTTTTTTATGCAGCGTTGGATCAGAACTTGTACGTCATGCCCAGGCCGAAACCGTTGGCGCTGTTTTCGTACTTGGCGTTGTACGTCTGGCCCAACTGGTTGGAGCGACGGACCTTGACAGCTTCTTCCTGCAGGTACGAGTAGGCCAGGTCGATGGTCATGTTATCCATGACTGCGTAGCCCAGGCCAACACTGAAGATGGTCCGGTCGCCGGTAGGGATACGTGGCGAACGATCAGTGTTGTTGGTTGGCGACTGGTCGAAGGTCAGGCCGGTACGCACTACCACTTGCTTGGTCAACTGGTACGACGTACCGACTGCGTAAGCCCAGGTATCGTGCCAGTTCTGGTCTTCCTTGATGGTACCCACCAGTGCTGGGGCTGCACCGCCGCCATTGCCGGCTGTCACGCCTTCGTTGTTGACGGTGATGTCTTTCAGGCGGCTCCAGCGGGTCCAGGTCGCACCGGCATACAGCTTCCAGGCATCGTTCATGTCCTGGGTCACCGACAGGTCCCAGGATTCAGGGGTGTCGATCTTCAGCGAAGCGTCATAGCGGTTGCCGCGCAGCAGCTGGCCTGGAACGCCGGTGCCTGGGGAGACTTCGGTGTGGCCTTCGAGCTTGTACTTCACTTTCGAGTGGTAGGTCAGGCCCACGCGGGTGGTGTCGGTGGCTTGTACCAGCACGCCAACGTTAAAGCCCAGGGCAGTATCGTCACCCTTGATCTTGATGTTGTTGACGGCGTTAGGCACTTGCGGCAGCGAAACGTCCGACTCCAATGTACCGGCGATGCGGTTGAAGGTCGGACCGAAACCTACGGACACCCGGTCGTTGAAGGCGTAGCTGACAGTCGGCTGGAAGGTGATGACCTTCACTTCGCTCTTGCTGCCAAAGCCGCGGCCCTGGAAGCCACGTTCGTAGTCAGTGACCAGACCGAACGGGGCATAGACACCGAAACCGACTGCCCATTGATCATTGAGTTTGTTGGTATAGAAACCGAACGGAACGGCAGTGAAAGGCACCATATCGCCTTTGTTGCTACCGCGGGTATTGGTATTGCCACTGACTTGGCTGATATCGGTGGATGCATCAATTGCGGCAACACCGCCCGATATTTGCTGGCCTTCAAGGCGAGCCATACCGGCAGGGTTGCCAAAAACGGTACTTGCATCATCGGCAGAAGAAGATCGGCCGGCGAAACCGGTACCCATCCCGCTGACGCTCTGTTCGTTGAGGGCAAAGCCGCTTGCGAACAGTTGGGAAGAGGCCATGGCAACGGCAAGGCTAAGTGTGGTCTTGAGCATTACTTTTTTCATTATTAGAACTCCGAGGTGATCACCGCTGCGGAAAGTAGCAATAAAATTGACTGAGCGCTATAGGCTGTAACGTAGGAGATAGAGCGGTTTTGTAGGACAATCCGACCAAATTTGCGGGTTTTTGCCGAATCTTGCAAAGTGCCCGATCAGCAGGCGACCTGATTCATTGGGTTTACACAGGTTTGCCAAGCCTGCGTGTAATCGCGCAACCGGCCCTGGGGGTGAAATATTTCTTTCCAGATACGGGCCATGGCCAGCAGGTCGTCGGGTCGGGGCAGTTCGGGACGATGTTGCTCCACCAGCAACCAGGCAATAGCGGTGGCGTAGCGCAGGTTGACCGTCAGTTCCAACTGCGGCCCGCTGAGGAAGGCGTGCTGGCTTGCGAGGCCCCGCACCAGGCTGGCACGTTCCGGGTCACGGGCCAGATAGTTGTCCCACAGGGCTCTGTGACGTGACTCGGTAATGCGATACAGGCCGTGGCCGCGCCGGTCATGCAAGGCAGAGCCCAGTTCCGATTGGCTGGCGGCAACCCCCAGCAGCAGGGTTTCTGCGGTCTGGCTGTGGCGACCGAGGTAAATCAGCGTGGGTCGGATCACGTAGCGACACAATTCGCCGGCGGCAATGCCCATAAAACCCTCGAAACCTTGAAAGTGGTCGACGAGGCCTGAGAAGGGGGGGGCTTGGCAGCGGTGGGTCGGATCTCAGGCTCGCCGGAGGCGGAACAGGCCGCCTGAGTTGAAGTGTAGTGTCAGATTTACGATGTAAAGGACTGTTTTTAAAATATTTCTGTTTGGTGGTTATAGACGTTATATCGGTTTGGCCTAAAGGAAGCCGACAGAAACCCGAATCGCGGGCAATAAAAAACCCTGCCTTGCGGGCAGGGTTTTCGATGTTCAGCGTCGGGTCAATCAGGCAACCAGGGCCTGACGGGTACGCTCGATCACGGCCTGCAGCGGCTCTGCGCTGGAGTATTGATCGGGGTACAGGCGTTCGCTGTG
>Ga0180008_1001607_pt1 | contig 13751 bp, 13 predicted proteins | sample MM_PW_MetaG_FD_121121 | JGI IMG/M metagenome (GOLD analysis project Ga0180008, IMG submission 121121) | Groundwater microbial communities from the Aspo Hard Rock Laboratory (HRL) deep subsurface site, Sweden - MM_PW_MetaG | ecosystem: Environmental > Aquatic > Deep subsurface > Groundwater... | reverse complement strand
TTCTGATATCTCATATATAAAATATGAATACATAAGTTTAAAATATTCTGATAAAGCAAACATTTGAGCTTTTTTATTTTTGTAGTAAATTTCTTTATTCCACCAAGGTACATCTGATTTAACTAGAAAAAAACTTAAATATTCATCATTTGATTTATGTATTTTATTCAACAAATAGCTAATTCGTTTTGTATGTGGTGGATCTGATACTATAATTGCACTTGTGTATTTGTTTTCAATCATATATTCTTTTATATAGTTGATTTCTTCAATAGTATTTTTCACTGTTCTTTTATGAATTATATTATTTGTGTCTATATGATTTTCTTTTAAATATTTGATTCTTTTATCATCTAAATTATTATCTTTATCTTTTATTGTTCTTTCATCACCTGTTAGAATAATGATTTTTTTTAGACTAAAATCTTTTTCATATAGTTCAAATGCTTTTTTAGTTCTATCTAAATTTCCTCCACCTAAACTAATAATAACATCTGATTTTATAGGTTTTTCGCTAATATCTAAAAAATTGCCAAGATTGATTATTAGAAATATAATAATCAAAGAAAATAAGGATAAACTAAAAAAAAAGACTTTCAGTATTTTCATTTAGTACTTTTAATTATTTTTAACATTTTTTCTGCAAGTTTCTTTCTATCGTATTCGATAGCAAGTTCTTCGCAGCCTTTTTGTAGTTCTTTATATTTTTCTTTATCATTTTTTAAGATATATATCTTTTCTAAGAAATCTTTTTCATTTTCAGGTTCAAAACATAGTCCGGCATTATGTGTTTCTATGATTTTTTGAGCTTGCCCTTCAACTCCTAATAAAGTTGGTTTTAGCATGGCTGATGCTTCAAATATTTTTGAAGGAATTACTGTTTTAAAATTATCCTCTTTTTTTAGTGGCGCTAAAGATACATCACAAATATTTAAATATTCAGGAACTTCTTCTTTTTTTATTGGGTTTAGAAAAGTTGCATTTTTGACTTTTAAATCATTTGCAATTTCTAAAACTTTTTCTTTCATAGCCCCATCACCAATAAATAGAAAATGAATATCTTTATCCTCACTTTTTGATATAGAAGTAACAATGAAATCTAAACTATGAGCCATACCATGTGTACCAATATATCCAATGATAAACTTATTTTCTAACCCTAATGATTTTAAAAGTTCCTGATTTTTTTCTCTAGTAGAAAATAATTCTACATTTGAGCCATTTGTAACGACTTCTATTTTATTTGCATCAATTCCACGATTAATCAGATTTGTTTTAAATGCATCGGTTACGGCTACAACTTTATTACAATTCTTATAAAGACCTAATTCTATTTTTTCAAGGATATCTATCACTTTTCCTTGTTTCATCGCTCCAACAGTTTTTATAGATTCTGGCCATAAATCTCTTAACTCAAAAATCCAAGGTTTTCTTTTTATTTTACTTAGTCCCCATGCAGCCCAAGTTGTGAAAAACTGTGGAGAAGTTGCTATTATCAAATCATGTTTTTTAAATAAGCCTACGATAAAAGCCATTATTCCAAAACTTATATAGTCAAGTACTCTTTTAACAAAGCCACTATTTGAAGTGATATAACTCCATACTCTTATAACTTCAATACCATCAATATATTCTTTTTGATAAAGCTTATTTTTATATCCTTCATAGACTTTTCCATGTGGAAAATTTGGTGCACAAGTTATAATAGTAACCTCAATGTCTTTATCTTTTATCCATTCTTTTACATGCTCATATGTTCTTGTTGCTGGTGCATTAACTTCTGGTGCAAAGTTGTCTGTGATAAAAAGTATTTTCATAATTGTATTTCCAATTCTAGATTTTTTTCAAAAGATATTTCAATCATTATAGCTTTTTGCAAAGTATTGAATCTAGGAGCATAATCGTATGTATAGAAAACTATTTCTTTATCACATATTATTTTTTCTATTATATTTTCTTTTGTTATATTTGGATGAAAATGCAATCTTGCTATTGCATTTGCTTTTTTTGAAAGTTCATCTTTTATGATAAGTTTTTTTTCTTTAAAGTTCCATATTCTTGTATGAGTAATCCCATCTTTTTTGTATCCATCATGGCTTGCTTTTATAATATCTATTTCTTCTTCTATTTTTATAATCTTGGCTCTATCTGCTACTCTAAATCCACCCCAAACTTCACTTTGGTCTTTCCCATTTATTTCAACAGTATTATGTGCTGAAGTATTTCTTTCTGAAGTTCTTCTTTGATTTGTTTCATAAGTTGATAATCCAGTATCAACTATAAAAGGTTTATTTTCATAATTTACTACAAAATTAAAAGTATCACTATGTGCATGACCTGGAATATAATCTGGACCGATATTCCCAATATCTATGATACATTCATAGCTTTCTTTTTCTATTTTTCTATATCCACTTTGACTAAGTGCTAAGTTAATATCTTTTATATTCAACCTTCTAGCATAATCAAAAAGAGTATCAGAAGTTGGTGCAATACTAAAAGCACTATCATTTAATAGTGGGATTTCCCCATTTTTAAATGTAATATTTTTAAGCCAAGACAACATCTTACTTGCAATATCTTCTAAAAATACTAATAGTTCTTGATTCTTAAAAGTATTGTTTTTTACAAGATTAATACATTCAAGAAGTCTGAAAAACATGATTTGATGATACATAGGAGTTAGTTCAAAATGTGCACCATCATCTAATATTTGTTCTTTTAATTCTAATTTTAAAATCTCTTTAGCTTTAGAATAAAGTTTTTCATCTTGAAAATAATAAGCCGCAAATAATAAACTGTATCCATTTTCTAATAAGTGATTTCCTAAAAGGTGATATTCAAGATTATCTAATAAAATCATATAGTGTTTATATATAATAGTATCAATATTCTCATCTTTTATTTTTTCTTTAGATAAAAACTTTATCCAGTTGATTCCTCTTAAACTTATAGGAAATGACTCAATAGCATCTTTTAAAATATTTTCATTTTCTATAAAATTATAAATAAGATTTATTGCTTCATCTTTTGAAATATCTTCTTGATTTAAAAAATCAAAATATGTTATGTTATAAGTCCAAAGTTTTCCGTAGTTTTTATAGTTCCAATCTATAGTATCAAATTCTTTTTCTATATTTAAAAATTTAAATTTATTATTTGCAAAATAGCTTTTATAGTTTGGAATAGATTTTTCAAATATCAAGTTACTTGATTTTATATTTTCAAAAGTAGGGTATTTAAAACCCATCTTTTTTCTATATCTATTTCTAATAAAATAGTAAAGTCTAAAATATATTTGTTTAGATTTTAAATATTTGATGGTGTTAAAAAGTCTAATAATTTTATTCATATAATTAATCTATTCCAATTGTATTTAAAAATTTCTTTGTTTGAATTTCAGAATTAAATTCTTTGAATTTTTCTTTTGCATTTTTTGAGAATTCTGAATAATTATCTTCATTGAAGTATTTAATTGCATCTATAAGTTCATTTGTATTTTTAGGTTCTATTAATATTCCTGTTTTATTTTGCTCAGTAATTTCTTTTAAACCTTGAAGGTTAGTAGATATTATTGGTAATCCCATAGAATAACTTTCTAATACAATACCTGGATAACCCTCTTTATAACTTGGTAATAATAAAACATCATATTTTGCAAGAGTAAGAAGTACTTCATTTGATTTAAGAGCTCCTTTGTATATGATTTTATTTTCAGTAAATAATTTATTTGAATATTTTGAATCATGTATTGGACCATAAATATCTATACTATATTCTTTTGATAAATATTTTTTTGCTTCGATAATTTCATCTATTCCTTTTTCTTTTATTACATGGCTAATAAAAACAAATTTTTTATTAAAATGAGAATTCTTTTTCTCGATTGTTGGTTTATTTCTAACATTTGGAAACCAAAAAGTATTTTGATTTATTGGTTTAAATTTTTCAACTAAATATTTCATTTCCAAAAATAGATAATCAATATTTTTAAATATAAAGTTTAGAACTTTCTTCTTTATACCTTTGGCTTTTGAGTAATGTTCAAAAGCTTCTCCACCAAATTTTCTTAAACTACATTTTTTATTTGTAATTTTACAAATCAATACAATAATAGGTGCAAAAAATAAATAATCTCTAGAACTATGTAATGATATATGTGTTTTCCCAAACTGTTTAAAACATAGTTGAAATATTATAAATAAATAGGCTATTGTAGTATTTTTATAGTTTTCTTTATTTGTATCTATCAAAACATAATCAATTTTTGATTTATTTAGTTGTTCGATTAAATTTTCAAAAAGGACTACTGCACCACCTGTTTTGGATGGGTTGATTTTGTTTGTACATGGTCCTAAAATTAACAATTTAGACATAGTCACTCATTTTGATATCAGTTTTTATAATTTTTGCTGGTATTCCTGCAACAATACAATTTGATGGTATATCTTTTGTAATTACAGAATTTGCTCCAATAACAACATCATCACCTATTGTCACGTTACCGATTATTCTACTCCCTGCTGCAATGTAAACATTATTTCCTATTTTAGGAACATTGGTTTCTTTAGATTTTCCACCAATTGTGATTCCTTGACCTATAATGCAGTTATCTCCAATTTCTGCCCTTTCATGAATAACAACACCAATACCTCCATAGGCAAATTTTGTATTCTTACCAATTTTACACTTGTAAGGCACTGAAGAATTAAATAATATAAATTGAATATAATAAATTATTTTTGGTACTATGGGGATTTTATATAAGTATAATTTATTTGCAAATTTTTGTAGATTAATTAGATTCATTTAGTTTCCTTCTATAAATATTTTTATAATTTTTCATACAAATCTCCATAGAATAATTTTCATTAAATTTTTTTAATATTAATTCTTTACTGCATGGTTCTTTTAAAGCTTCTAATAATTTTAATTTTAGTTCATTTTTATCAAAGTTTTTTGTCAAAAATCCATTTTGAGAATCTTTTATAACATCTACTACCCCTCCAGCTGGAGTTGAGACGATTTGTTTTCCTAAAGACATAGTTTCAAGTATAACTAATGGTAGACCTTCATAAATAGAGGATAGGCAAAACATATCAGATAAATAAATGTAATCTGATACATTCTCTTTTATTCCTAAAAACTTGATATTATTTTCAAACTTTACTTTTCCCAAACACTCTTTAAAATAATTGCCATCAGTCTCTTTTGAACCTATAATCAATAAAATAATATCATGATTATCTTCTATCATTTCATTTACAGCTTCAATTAACATTAGTTGATTTTTTTGTTTAATAATTCTACCAATATTTAAAATTATTTTAGTATTTTTCGATGTTTTATAGTTTTCTAATTCATTTTTAACACTTGTTAATTTATCTGTTAATTGAAGAGGAGAAACACCATTATATACAAGTTCATTAAATTCTTTTCCATATAATTTTTTAGTACTTTCTAGTACAATAGGACTTATTGAAACAGGAATAACACTAAAATATTTGAAAAATATCTTATGGATTTTCTGAAAATTTTTACTAATTTCTTTATCTGCTAAATTATGTATTGTATGAATTATTGGAATTTTTGTAAAAAATATTACAAATATCGAATATATTAGACCCCTTAAATGGGTATGAATAACATCAGGTTTTTCTTTTTTTATAAAAAAATAAAGATTTATCATTGTTTTAAAACTAAAAGAAGAAGTTTTATTCAATGAAATAACATTTACATTAGAATTAACCATTTTCAAAAGATTTAAGTCATTTGCTAGTTTATCTAAAACACAAATTATAACTTTGTGTCCATTTTTATTTAATTCATTAGATAAATCAATTGCAAATTTTTCTCCTCCTCCCATATGTAAACTAGGTAATATTTGAATGATTTTCATAGTTTTTCCTTTTTAATTGAAAATAAAATATTTGAATAAATAGCAATAATGAGCCATGTGTATTTGTCGTATTGTATTCCTAGTGTAAATGCCATTAAAAATAGAGATAAATACATGAATTGTATAAAAATATATTCACTTCTAAATAAGTAAAAAAAGTTCTCTCTAAAAATAGTGAATAGAAAAAATAAAAATAATACAAGTACAAATATGCCATTTTCAGCAATTAATGCAAGGTATACATTGTGTGGTGCTCTTGAACCAGGGTCAAGATATATACTACTATATTTCATAATAGTATTTGCATATTCATCCATCCCTATACCAGTTAAAAAATTATTTTCTATAAGATTATATCCTGCAATCCATGAATCAAGTCTATGACTTGCCGTATTATTTGTTTCAAATCTACTTATAGCATTTAAAATTAATTCAAATTTTGAAAAATCAATAGAATTTATAGCAAAAATTAAAATTAAAATTAGAATAATAGTTTTGTAATTTAAAATATTTTTTATTTTAGAAAAACTTAATAATATTAATAATACTCCTAGTACTAAAAATGAAGATTTTGAACTTGCCATCAAAATTCCATATGTAAAAAATGGTAATCCAATAACTAAATAAATTAAATTTTTATATGTTTTATACAAATAAATTGATAAAAAAATATAAATTAATAAATGTGTAGCAAACTCATTTGGATCTCCTGTCCCACCAGTAGTTCTAAAAGTCCATTCTGAAATAGGTTCATTGAAATAACAAATAATTACTGAAATAGAAATTGATATCCATATGAAATTTAATGTTTTTCCCAAATCTGCTTGTGAATAAAATGTAAATATTATTATAATTGCTATTAAGAGTATTGTACTATTTAGTAAAAAATCAAGAAAATATTCTTCTTGTATTGTATTTATCATTGTTACTAAAAAAATTACAAAAATTAATGAATAAAATATTTTATGTATATTTGAAAAATATTTAAAACTAGAGATAATTTTTGGAAGATTAAATAGTACAAATAGTACAAATATGATTTTTAACGATAAAGAGTTAAAAAGTTCTACTACAAAATTATCATTAAAAATACTAAAGATAAATAAAAAAGAGAATAAGTTAGATACAAGATTTATCATATTATTTTCTTTAAATTTATTTTAGAGATCAAAATTCTAGAGTAAATATATTCCATTAGAGGAATAAAAGAGTACACTGCAATAAGTGTAATGTCAAAATTTTTTTCAATATAAAAATATACAATTGTATATACTCCAATGCACCTGATAAGATTAATTTTTATTTCAAGAAAATTTTCATTAAAAACTTTAGCAAGTAAAGTATACATACTAAAGTAACTTATCAATATATATGAAAATATAATTAATATTGTATATGCAATTGTATAGTTACTTAGATAATCAGGTTTTATCAAATATATAAATGAAGATAAAGTTATACATATAATTATAGATAAAATAAAAGTTTTAATTTTTAGAGAATTAATAAAATTTAAAAAATTAATTATTTCTATTTTTTTATTAAATTTAAATTTAGATATATAAAAATTCCTGATTGATATTACAAATATTGATACAATACCAATAAAAGTCATTCCATATCCAATCTCTGAAAGTTTTGTTTTTTCATTAAGTTCTAGAAGTTTTATAATTATAATGCTCAAAGTATATCCATAGATTAAAGAACTAATAAATGATAATGAAGAAAAAAAGAAATATTTTTTTATTCTAGTTTTATAAATCTTAAAGAAATTAGTATTATTATGACCAATTTTGATTTTCAGAAATTGTTTTATATTTGTAAAATGATATTTGATTAAATATAAAACAACTGGTATAAAAGGGATAATAAACAAAAATAAAAATAGATTATTAATATGAATTAAGTCACTATCCATTGATATTATTTTCAATAAAAGTATTCTTATTATCAAAATAATTATTGAAAATATTAATATAAAATAGAATTTTTCAAGTGACAATAAAACTGATTTTAAAAGATTCCAACATAATAAAGATAAAGTTGAAAAATATAATATTATACTATTAATATTTGTTTTATCAATGTTTACTAAATTATTGATAAAATCACCAAAAACTGTAAATGGTATCAACATTAAAATCAAAATTATAAAAATTTGAAAAAAAGAATTTATAATTTTTATAGATTCGTATAATTTATAATACCTTATATAACTAATAGATAATCCTAATTCAAAAATTAGGATATATAATAATAATATTTGATATGTAGCCATAAAATTACCTAATTCATTAATATTTAAATAATATGGTACTATTAACATTACAAAATATGTTGAAAAACTAAAAATTATGTTTGAAATAATATATATAGTACTATTTTTTTGTAATAAATTAGAAATTTTATATTTTATACTCAAATTACTTATTTACTCCACAAAAATCAATCACATCTTTACCAAATATTCTAATACCCTTAAACTCTTTATGAGCTACAAGATAAACTATAATATCAGCATCGTTGATAGCTGTTTCAAAATCTATTATCTCAAAACTTTTATGAGATTTCAGATTTGGCTCAACTGCAAGTACATCAAGTCCTTGAGATATCAAAGATTTTGTTATATAAACAGCAGGTGATTCTCTTAAGTCATCAATATCAGGTTTAAATGCAAGTCCCATACAAGCTACTTTTGCTTTTCTTCCATTTTCAGCTTCAAATTTTAGAGCTGCATTTTTTATTTTTTCGATTGACCATTCTGTTTTGTATGTATTTACTTCTCTTGCAGTTCTGATGATTTTTGCATCATCTCCACCTGCATGAACTATAAACCATGGATCAACAGCAATACAATGTCCACCAACACCTGCACCTGGCTGTAATACATTTACTCTTGGATGTCTGTTAGTAAGTTTGATTAGTTCCCATACATCGATACCAAATTTATCACATAAAATTGATAACTCATTTGCAAATGCAATATTTGTATCTCTAAAAGAATTTTCAGTTAATTTTGCCATTTCAGCTGTTCTTGCATCTGTAGAAAGCACTGCACCACTTACAAATGTTTTATAAAACTCTACTGTTTTTTCTGTAGCTTCTGCTGTAAGACCACCTACGATTCTATCATTTTCTACAAGTTCTCTCATAATGTGGCCAGGAAGTACTCTCTCAGGACAATGAGCAATAAATAGTTTTGAAGTATCAACCCCTTCTTCTTTTAGTGTAACTCCAACTAAATCTGTAGTTCCTACAGGAGAAGTAGATTCAAGTATTACAATATCTCCAGATTTTACATAAGGTGCTATTGCTTTTGTAGCAGATACTACATAATCTACATTTGGTACATAACCTTCATGAAAAGGAGTAGGAACAGCTATGATAAAAACATCTGCAATATCAGGAGTTAAACTAGCTTTTAAGTTTCCACTATTTACAGCAGCTCGTACAAAAGTATCTAAATCAGGTTCTACGATATGGATTTTCCCTTGATTGATAATATCAACAGTAGATGCAACAACATCAACTCCATGTACACTATATCCTCTATTTGCTAACAGTGCAGCTGTTGGTAGACCTATATATCCAAGTCCTATTACACATATTTTTTTTGTTTGATTCATCTTATTTTGCTTCCTTTATAAATTTTACGATTCTTTCACATGCCTTACCATCCCCATAAGGATTGTGAGCTTTTGACATAGTGTTGTATTCAGATTCATCATCTAAAAGCTTTTGAGCTTCTTCTATGATAGCTTGAGGATTTGTTCCTACTAATTTTACAGTTCCAGCTTCCAGTGCTTCTGGTCGCTCTGTTGTATCTCTCATTACAAGTACTGGTTTTCCTAAAGATGGTGCTTCCTCTTGAACTCCACCTGAGTCTGTTATTATAAAATATGATTTGTTCATCATATATATGAAACTTTCATATTGAAGTGGATTTATTAAATATACATTTGGAGTATTTGAAAGTATTTCATTTACTGGTTTTTGTACATTTGGATTTAAGTGTACTGGATATACTATATCAATATCTGGATTATTAGTAGCAAGAGTTTTTAGAGCTTCACAAATATTTATAAATCCTTGTCCAAAGTTTTCTCTTCTATGACCTGTTACTAGAATGATTTTTTTATCATCTTGTAGTTTGTATTCACTATTTATATTAGTAATAATTTTATTTTTTAATTCACTACTATTTTCTATTTTATCTAATGCTAAAAATAGTGCATCAATAACTGTATTACCAGTTACAATAATATTTTTAGGATCTTTATTTTCTTTTAAAAGATTATTTTGGCTAGTTGCAGTTGGAGCGAAATGATAGTTTGCTAATACACCAGTTATTTGTCTATTAGCTTCTTCTGGCCAAGGACTATACATATCACCAGTTCTAAGACCTGCTTCAACATGTCCTACTTTTATTTTATTATAAAAAGCTGCTAATGAAGAAGCACTTGTAGTTGTAGTATCACCATGGACTAAAACAACATCAGGATTAAAATCATTTAAAACATTTTTTAAACCTAAAAGAACATTTGAAGTAACATCAAATAAATCTTGTCCAGGTTTCATAATATTCAAATCATAATCAGGTTTTATATCAAACATATCAAGAACTTGATCTAACATTTCTCTATGTTGTGCAGTTACACAAACTTTTGATTCAATACTTTCTTCTTTTTCAAATGCTTTTACTAATGGTGCCATTTTTATGGCTTCTGGTCGTGTTCCGAATACTAATAGGACTTTTTTCATATATATAACTACCTTTTTTAATTATTTGGATTGTAACTAAATTACTATTAAAATTATATTATTTAATAGATGATTTTTGGTTACAAAATATTAATTTTATTTTTAATCTTTTTTAAACAAATCACGAGTATAAACCTTAGCTTCAACATCGGAAAGTTTTGGACTTTGTCTATTTGCTACAATTACATCTGAAATATTTTTAAATTCATCAAGATCTCTTATCACTTTTGAGTTATAAAATAATTCTTCTTTTAGATTTGGTTCATATATAACTACTGGAATTCCTTTTGCTTTGATTCTCTTCATGATTCCTTGAATAGCAGAAGATCTAAAGTTATCAGATCCTTCTTTCATAACTAGTCTATAAATACCTACTATTTTTACCTTATTAGGATTCTGCTTTGCTTCATGAATTTTTTTTATTATGCTATCTGCAATAAAATCTTTTCTAGTAGAGTTAGCATTTACAATTGCTTCTATCATATTAGATGGTACATCTTTATAGTTTGCTAAAAGTTGTTTTGTATCTTTTGGTAAACAGTATCCACCATATCCAAAACTTGGGTTATTATAATGAGAGCCAATTCTAGGATCTAGTCCTACACCTTCTATGATTTGTTTTGAGTTTAATCCATGTGCCTCTGCATAAGAATCTAGTTCATTAAAGTATGCAACCCTCATAGCTAGATATGTATTTGAAAACAGTTTTACAGCTTCTGCTTCTGTTGAGTCTGTAAATAAAATATCTATATTTTTTTTAATAGCACCTTGAGCTAATAAATTTGCAAAAGTTTGGGCTCTTTGTGATTTTTCACCTACTATTATTCTACTTGGATGTAGATTATCAAATAGTGCTTTTCCTTCTCTTAAAAATTCAGGAGAAAAGATTATATTTGTTGTATTAAATTGTTCGTTTATAGCTTTTGTATATCCAACTGGAACTGTTGATTTAATAATCATAGTTGTATTTGGATTTATAGAAAGAACATCTTTGATTACAAACTCAATTGATTTTGTATTAAAATAGTTTGTTTCAGGATCATAGTCTGTTGGTGTTGAGATTATCACAAAGTCAGCATTTTTATATGCTTCTTCTTTATCAAGGGTTGCTTTGAAAGAACCTTTTAAAGAATCTGGATTATTGTGTATGTTTGTTAGGTATTCTTCTATTTCTTTATCTTCTATAGGAGAGATACCTTTATTTATCATTTCTACTTTAGAAGCTATGATATCAAGTGCTACTACTTCATTGTTTTGAGATAGTAATATACCATTTGACAGTCCTACGTATCCTGTTCCGGCTATTGCTATTTTATACTTAGTGTTTTTATTTTGATTCATATTATTTTTATTTAATTGGCTGAGTTATTATCAAAATTATAAAAATTCTTATACCATAATACAAACTCTTTAATACCATCTTTTAAGTTTGTATTAGATTTATAATCAAAATCTTTAATCAAATCACTAATATCTGCATATGTAGATACGACATCTCCTGCTTGCATGGGAAGAAAATCCTTTTTAGCTTTAATCCCTATTGATTCTTCAAGTGTTTCTATAAAGTCGAGTAATTGTACAGGAGAATTATTTCCTATATTATAGATTCTATATGGTGCAGATGAAATAGCTGGATTTGGATTTTGTGTATCAAAATCTTCTGTTTTTTTTGCTGGATTGTCTATTACTTTTATTATTCCATCTACTATATCATCTACATAAGTAAAATCTCTACTTAGATTTCCATGATTAAATACTTTTATAGCTCTATCATTTAAAATAGCATCTGCAAATAACATCGGAGCCATATCAGGTCTTCCCCAAGGTCCATAAACAGTAAAGAATCTCAATCCAGTAGTACGGATATCATAAAGGTGGCTATATGTATGTGCCATCATTTCATTTGATTTTTTTGTAGCTGCATATAGACTTATTGGATGTTCTGTATGAGCACTTGTTTTAAAAAGATCAGAACTATTCAATCCATATACAGATGAAGAAGAAGCATATGATAGATTTTTCACATTATTGTGTCTACAAGCTTCTAGGATATTCATAAATCCTTTTATATTAGAATCTATATAAGCGTGAGGGTTTTCCAAAGAATATCTAACCCCTGTTTGTGCTGCTAGGTTACAAACAGCATCAAAACTCTCTGTTTCAAAAAGTTTATATATAGATTTTGTATCTGATAAATCCATTTTTACAAATCTATGTTTTGGGTACTTTTTACTTGTTATTAGTTTATTATCTTCTAATTGATTTTTATCAATACCAAGTTCATCAAGTCTTGCATACTTTAGCTTTACATCATAATAGTCATTTATATTGTCAAGTCCTATTACTTCATCACCACGTTCAAGAAGTTTTTTAGCTAAATGAAATCCTATAAAACCAGCTGTACCTGTAACTAGTATTTTTTGTTTTGAGATTTGTTCACTTGGTTTTTGTATCAAATCTAATCATCCTTTTTTTATTATTACTATTAAATATAATATAAACTTTTGTTTTACTAGGATTATATTCTTTTTTCCCACTCTAAAGCTGTTTTACAAATCAGTTCTAGGTCGTTGTATTTTGGTGTCCAGTTCATTTTTGTTTTTGTAGTGTCTGTACTTATCAACATATTACTTCTATCATCTTTTCTAATTTTTTAGAATCTTCTTCATCTAATTTCCCAAGTTTACTTATAACAAACTCTTTTTCAATAGTGGCGATTGACGATTTAAATATAGAAGACTTAAGTAATCCAGCTTTTTGCCAATTATGAATTTCTAATTCAAAATCTAACTTATTTTCTTTACTACTAGATATTGCGAGTATAATTAAAGTTTCTCTTTTATTTTGATTATATATATCCGAAGATAATATTACCGCAGGTCTTGCTTTATATTTTAAACTACTAGCAAAAGGAAATTTAACAACTACAACATCATACTTCAAGAAATTTGTCATAAATACTATCCTCTTGGTTATCCCAAATTTTTTCTAGAGATTTTTCAGAAATATTTACAAAATCTTTATGCTCTTTTATTTCAGAAACAATTTCATATTTTGTTATGATATTGTCTTTTAGATTTTGAATAATATT
>Ga0180008_1001605_pt1 | contig 13760 bp, 14 predicted proteins | sample MM_PW_MetaG_FD_121121 | JGI IMG/M metagenome (GOLD analysis project Ga0180008, IMG submission 121121) | Groundwater microbial communities from the Aspo Hard Rock Laboratory (HRL) deep subsurface site, Sweden - MM_PW_MetaG | ecosystem: Environmental > Aquatic > Deep subsurface > Groundwater... | reverse complement strand
TTCCATACTGATCACCCTGTGTTCTCCTGCTCAAAAATTGAGCAGAAGCAGTTGAACACCTGGGTCAGTTTTCAGTCGGCAGAACAGCCTCTACTGGGTCAGTTTTCGGTCAGCGGCAACAGGCACCGGGGCCGTAGCCAAACAGCTCAGTCTCGGCCATGGACTCCGGCAACCCGGCGCAATTAAGCGCCATAAAGGGCGACTGTCCACGCGGGCTGGCCAGGTGGCAGGCACGTGCCAGCAGCTCTTTACCGGTGCCGGTTTCGCCCTCAATCAACAGCGGAGCATCCAGCGGGGCCATTCGCCGCGCCTCGCGCACCACTGCCGCCATCACCTTGGAGCTTTGGAAAATACTGTCAAAACCGCGCAGTTCCTGTTTGCGTACGTTGTAGATGCGCTCACCAACACGGTCCGCCCGGTGCAACGTCAACACCGCACCTGCGAGGGCGTCGCTTTCATCGTGCTCGGTTTGCAGCGGCGCGATGTCTGCGAGAAACACGTCGCCTTTGATCTTCACGCGCAAGCCATTGATCCGCGATTTATTGCTGCGCACCAGTTCGGGCAGGTCGAAATCCTCGGCGTAGCGCGACAGCGCAATGCCCGGCACTTCATCCACCCGCACGCCCAACAGCTGCGCGGCGCTGCGGTTGGCGGCGACAATCGAGCCGCCCATGTCGATGGACAACACAGGAAAATCCAGCGCACCGAGCAAGGCGTTCAACTCAAGATGACGCCGCTCGCTGGGCATCAACCCAACGCGTTTCACCCCAAACACCCCGGCAATGGCCTCAAATTTGGGCCGCAGCGACTGGAACTGCAGGTTGATAAGGTTCGGGCAGTGCAGGTAGATAGCATTGCCCTGCTCGCCGCCCACCTCCCCTCGAGCGACGTTAATCCCGTATTCGACCAGCAGGTTGAGGATGTCGCGCAGGATGCCAATTCGGTTCTGACAGTGGACTTTGATACGCATAGCAGGGCTCTGATCAGGCTTCTTATTAGACCGCTGCGCAAAAGAATCAACGCTGGCGGCGGATTGTTCGTCAAGAATATGTGACAGATCAGCGCAGCAGCAAGGCGATAGTTCGCCACGCCGGCAGCCACGTAATCAATTCTTTACAGAAAATCACCCTAAACCCGTGCTGCGCGCGCGCCAAAGCGCTGCGCCCGGGCACCAAGCGAGGTATTTCTAGCTCAAATACAACAACAAAGCCCCAGCAGGAGGCTGCAATGAAGAGCACGCACTACACAGCGCGCGAACCGGATGACAGTGGTTTTATTGCTTACCCGGAAGCTGAGCATCAGGTGTGGAATACCCTGATCACCCGCCAGCTAAAGGTGATTGAGGACCGTGCCTGCCAGGAATACCTGGACGGCATCGAACAGCTCGGCCTGCCCCATGAGCGCATCCCGCAGCTGGGTGAAATCAATCAGGTGTTGCAAGCCAGCACCGGCTGGCAGGTGGCGCGGGTGCCGGCGCTGATTCCGTTTCAGACCTTCTTTGAATTACTGGCCAGTAAACAATTCCCGGTAGCCACCTTTATCCGTACGCCAGAGGAGCTGGACTACCTGCAGGAACCGGACATCTTTCACGAAATATTCGGCCACTGCCCACTGCTGACCAACCCCTGGTTTGCCGAGTTCACCCACACCTACGGCAAGCTCGGCCTGGCCGCCAGCAAGGAAGAGCGCGTGTGCCTGGCGCGGCTGTACTGGCTGACCATCGAGTTCGGCCTGCTCGACACCAGCCAGGGCCGCAGGATTTACGGCGGCGGTATTCTCTCCTCACCGAAAGAAACCGTGTATTGCTTGTCCAATAAACCTGAGCACCAGGCCTTTGACCCCATCGAGGCGATGCGCACGCCTTATCGCATCGACATTCTGCAGCCTGTGTATTTCGTCCTGCCGGAGCTCAAGCACCTCTTCGAACTGGCCCATGAAGACATCATGAGCATGGTCCGGCAGGCCATGCGCCAGGGCTTGCACGCCCCAAAATTTGCGCCAAGAGCTGCCTAACCTTTGTAGGATGGGTAGGGCCGCGCAGGTCGAGCGATGCTCAACAGACCGCCGTCCACCCCATCCTACGGCCCACCTTTGCCCCAGGAGAAACCTCATGTCCCTTGCCCAAGCCCAATGCGAAGCCTGCCGTGCAGATGCGCCGAAAGTCAGTGATGACGAGTTAGCGGAACTGATCCGTGAGATCCCCGATTGGAACATCGAAGTACGCGACGACCACATGGAGCTGGAGCGGGTTTACGCGTTCAAGAACTTCCGTCATGCCCTGGCCTTTACCAACGCCGTAGGAGCCATTGCTGAAGAAGTCGGCCACCACCCAGCGCTGCTAACCGAATGGGGCAAGGTCACCGTGACCTGGTGGAGCCATGAAATGCGTGGCCTGCACCGCAACGACTTCATTATGGCCGCGCGCACTGATGTACTGGCCGCCAGTGCCGAGGGCCGCAAGTGAGTCATTTCCAGCACATTGCCCGAGTGCCGGGGGACCCCATTCTCGGCCTGATGGACGCCTATCGCGCCGACCGCAACCCCGCCAAGCTCGACCTGGGTGTCGGGGTTTATAAGGATGCCCATGGCCTGACGCCCATACCTCGGGCAGTCAAGCTGGCGGAGCTGACACTGCAACAAAGCGAAGCCACTAAAAGCTACATCGGCGGCCATGGTGATGCGCTGTTCGGCCGCCTGCTGAGTCAGCTGGTGCTGGGCGCAGACAATCCTTTACTGGAAGACCGTGCAGCAGCCACGCAAACCCCTGGCGGTACTGGCGCGCTGCGCCTGAGCGCGGAGTTTATTGCTCACTGCCTGCCGGGCCGCGGCATCTGGCTGAGCGACCCGACCTGGCCGATCCACGAAAGCATTTTTGCTGCCGCCGGTTTACGCGTCGGCCATTACCCCTATGTGGGCGCGGACAACCAGCTGAATGTCGAGGCAATGCTCGCCGCCCTCAGCCATGTACCGAAAGGCGATGTGGTGCTGCTGCATGCCTGTTGCCACAACCCCACCGGGTTCGACCTCACGGCAGACGACTGGACGCGCGTGCTGGCGGTGGTCAAGGCGCGCGAGTTGTTGCCATTAATCGATTTTGCCTACCAGGGCTTTGGCGACGGCCTGGAAGAAGACGCCTGGGCGGTGCGTCTGTTTGCGGCTGAGTTGCCTGAGCTGTTAATCACCAGTTCTTGCTCGAAAAACTTCGGCCTTTACCGCGAGCGCACGGGCGCGTTGATCGTCTGCGCTGAAACGCCGGCAAAACTGCAGGATGTGCGCAGCCAACTGGCGTTTCTGGCGCGCAACCTGTGGTCTACGCCGCCCGCCCATGGCGCGGCCGTGGTCGCCAACATTCTCGCCGACAGCGAGCTGCATACGCTGTGGATGGACGAACTGGACAGCATGCGGCAGCGGATTGTCAGCCTGCGCGCGGGCCTGGTTGAAGCATTACAAGCCCATGGGCTGGCCGAGCGCTTCGCGCACATCAACCAACAACGCGGGATGTTCTCCTACACTGGCCTTAGCGCCCAGCAGGTGCAGCGCCTACGTGATGAATTCAGTGTGTACATGGTCGGCAGCGGCCGGGCCAATATGGCGGGGTTGGATGCCAATCGCCTCGACCAGTTGGCCAATGCCATCGCCCGCGTATGCCTGGACTAAAGCGCCACCGAGCGCCTTAACCAAAGCGCTCGGCCTCAAGCCACTGCACACAAACCCAGGCTTGCTATAGTCGGGGCACACCCATCATCTCGAGATGCCTGTGTCCCGCCTTTCTAATATCGTGTTTCGCGTGTACCAACGCACCCTGCACAGCCTGGCACTCTATCCAACGCTGATCGCCGTGGGCTTTTTTGGCCTGTGCCTGCTAGTCATGAGTATCGAGTATCAGCCCTGGCTGATGTCTCTCAAGCGCAACGTCGATGTGGGCCTGGTGCGCAACGCCGAAAATGCCCGTTTGATACTCAGCACCCTGGTAGGGGGCATCCTGTCGTTGACCGTTTTTAGCTTCTCCATGGTTATGGTGGTGCTGAATAACGCATCCGCCGCCCTCTCACCCCGTGTGCTACCGGGCCTAATCAGTGACAAGGGGCACCAGAAAACTCTGGGTTTCTATCTCGGCACCATTCTCTATTCGCTGTTACTGATCACCAGCATCGAGCAAGGTAACTCCAGCCAGGTGCCCAGCCTTGGGGTGCTGATAGCACTGGGCATGGGCATCGCCTGCCTTGGCCTGTTTGTTCACTTTATCCACTCGATTTCCCGCTCGATTCAAGTCGAATACATCCTCAACAACCTCTACCAGACCACCCTGAAGAAGCTCGCCGCACGCGAAGCCAAATTGGCCAGCGTCGATACAATCCCCAGCTGGCCCGATGACCAGCAATGGCAACAGGTTCGCGCCCAGCGCAATGGGTACTTCAAAGAACTCAATATCAACGCAATCAACACCCTATTGATTGAACACGACCTGCGCATGACGGTAATGATCCACCATGGTTTCTTCGTGACGAGTGGTCGCCCACTATTCAAGTTGGATCGGCAAGTGGATGAGGACATATCCAGCGCCCTGCTCGACTGCTTCGACTTTTTTATCGAAGAGTACGCCCACGCCCATTACCTGTTTGGCTGCACGCAAATCTCTGAAATCGCCGTCAAGGCACTCAGTCCAGGGATCAACGACCCAGGTACCGCGCTCACCGCCATCGATTTACTCAGCGTGTTATTGAGCAAACGCTTGGCTTTACCCGACTTGGATTTCGCGCTGCTGGATGATGAGCCGCCGCGCCTGTTCCATTACGAATTGTCGCTGGATGAATTGCTGCTGCTGGTTTTTGGCCCTATTCGTAACTACGGCCGGGCAGATGCCAGTGTGCTGTTCGGGTTGCTACAGGCTTACAAAAACCTGCTTTACCATCCCCTACGCGCGCAGCAAAAAACAGATTTACTCAAGCATGTTCACAGCGTCCAAGAAACCGCGGACCACTGCCTGCATAACAGCCGTGAGCGTGAGGCCATTAACCAGTTGATCGAACGCATTAACCAGAACAACGACCTCCAAGAACCTGTTGCGTTGCTGGCAGTACCTAGGAAAACCGCCGCTGAAAAATAATTAGCACGCTCATATACGAAAATAAAATCAATTAAAACAATAACTTAAAAACCAAGTACACCTTCCTAAACGCCGCCTGTGATTTGCCATGCGTGGCTGTTTTGCTTAGGGTAGGTCGCTATGTGGTCCTTAATTGCCCCAATCAGCTCGTTGCTGGGGGGGGTGGCATTACTCCTCCTCGGCAATGGCCTGCTTAACACTCTACTGACCCTGCGTGGCGTCGCCGAAGGCTACTCCACCTCGATGCTCGGGCTGATTATGTCTGGGTACTTTGTCGGTTTTCTCCTTGGCACCTGGCTAGCGATTCCGCTGGTTCGCCGCGTTGGGCATATCCGTGCGTTTGCCTTTTGCGCCGCACTGGCTGCCATCACCGCCCTGCTGCATGTACTGATCGTCGACCCCTGGGTTTGGCTGGGTTTACGCGTGCTTTACGGCCTGGCGCTGGTCAGCCTGTACATGGTGATCGAGAGCTGGCTTAACGCCCAGGTGCCGAACGACAAGCGTGGCCAAGTGTTCGCGGTGTACATGGCGGTCAACCTCGGCGCACTCGCCGCCGCGCAGCAGTTGCTGAACCTAGCATCGCCAACTGACTTCGTGCTGTTCGTGCTGGCTGCCATGCTGATCAGCGCGGCCTTGATGCCCATTACCCTGACCCGCCAAATCCAGCCCAGCGTACCCGAGACCCTGCACACCAACCTGCGCCAGATTGTCGGCATTGCACCGCTGGCCATCGCCGCAGCAGGCTTATCCGGCTTAGCGCTGGGTGCGTTCTGGGGCATGGCACCGGTGTATGCCAGCTTGAATGGCTTTGATGCGACAGGCGTGGGCCTGCTGATGAGTAGCAGCATTCTCGGCGGCGCACTGCTGCAATGGCCCATTGGCATCTACTCCGACAAACACGACCGCCGCGTGGTGTTGCTCTGGGTCGTCACGCTGTCAGTCGTGGTGGCCCTGCTGATGAGCCTGTTGCCGGCAGGTTCATTGCTGCTCGGGCTGATGTTTATCTGGGGCGGGCTGACCTTTGCCATCTACCCGATTGCCGTGGCGCAACTGATCGACCAGTTGCACAGCGATGAAGTTCTCGCCGGTTCCAGCAGTTTGCTAATGGTTAACGGCATCGGTTCGGTCTGCGGGCCGCTGCTTGCGGGCCTGTTGATGCAGCATCTGGGCGCCAAGGCGCTGCCGCTGTATTTCGCGGTAACCCTCGGCCTGCTCGCGGCTTACACGCTGTACCGCCTGCGCCATGTCAGCGATCTGGTCAGCGCACCCGCTGGGCACTTCATGCCTATGCTACGGACCAGTCATACGGTGCTTGAGCTAATGCCCGACGCACCAGCAACAGATGCCACAGACTCTAACGAGGAACCGCATAACCCGGCGCCGCAGACGCCGGGATAAAAAGAAGAGGCGAACGCAGCATTGCGCATTCGCCCCACACAGCTCGTCGGCCTATGTCGGCGCGTCACTGCACCCACTTAACTGGACAGGAAGACAGCGCATGTTACTTGCCACCGATCTCGATGGAACCTTTCTCGGCGGCGATCCCAAGGATCGTCTGAGCCTCTATCAGACCATTGCCGCCCACCCAGAAATTCGTCTGGCCTATGTCACCGGGCGCAGCCTGGAATCGGTTTTGCCCCTGCTGGCTGACCCCACCTTGCCGCAACCTGACTTCATCATCTCCGATGTCGGCGCCAGCCTGGTGCATGGCGACACCTTGCAGCCAATCCAACCCTTGCAAAGCGCGGTAGATGCGCTCTGGCCCGGCGACAGCCAGGTCGCCAGCGCCATCGAACACCTGGCCCTAGAGCGCCAGGACGTGCCGCAAGTGCGCCGCTGCTCCTACTTCTGCAGCCCTGAAGAAGCCGGCAACCCGGAACTGCTGAAAATCGCCGAAAGCCTGGGCTGCGACCTGCTGTATTCCGCCGAGCGTTATCTGGACTTCCTGCCCAAAGGCGTCAACAAGGGCGGCAGCCTGCAAGCACTGATCGACTGGTTGGAACTGGACCATGACCAGGTGCTGACCGCCGGCGACACCTTGAACGACCTGAGCATGCTCAGCGGGCAGTTCAAGGGCGTATGCGTTGGCGAATCCGAAGACGGCTTGCTGCAAGCCACGCGTCAGTACTCACGCGTGCTGCATGCCGAGCGCGCCGGTTGCGGTGGCATCCTCGAAGCCTTTGTGCATTTTGGCTTTCTCGGTAAACAAGGCATCGCCGCCGAGGGCAAACAAGTCGCTGAACCCGGCAAAGCGGATCTGGTGATGGTTTACCACCGCCTGCCCTATGAGGAGTACCGCGGCAAGGATGGCAAGTTGCAACGCCGCCGCCCGACCTCACCCAACGGCATTATCCCAACCCTGCTGAGTTTTTTCGGCGATGGCCGTGCGGGCTCTTGGGTGGCCTGGGCCGAACATGACGCTGCCGGCGGCGAAACCTTTGAAAGCCACACCACCGTGGATGCCGAACGCTACCCCACGCTGACCGCTGCACGGGTGGCGTTGAGCAAAGAAGAAGTCGACATCTTCTACAAACGCTTCTCCAAAGAGGCCTTCTGGCCAACCCTGCACACTTTCTGGGAGCGTGCACAGTTCCGCGAAGACGACTGGCAAGTATTCCTCAAGGTCAACCGCGCCTTTGCCGAACGCACCGCGCTGGAAGCTGCCGAAGGCGCTACCGTGTGGCTGCATGATTACAACCTGTGGATGGTGCCGGGCTACTTGCGCGAACTGCGTCCCGACCTGCGCATCGCCTTTTTCCACCACACTTACTTCCCTTCGGCCGATGTGTTCAACGTGCTGCCGTGGCGCCGGCAGATCATCGGCAGCCTGCTGCAGTGCGACTACATCGGCTTCCACATCCCGCGTCAGGTGGAGAACTTCGTCGATGCCGCGCGCGGCGTGATGCCGCTGCAAACCATCAGCCGGCAGAACTGCGCCCCGCGCTTTATCACCTATGGCTGCGCCGTGGGCCTGGAGCGCATGACCACGGCCGTGGACACCGGTACGCGGGTGGTCAAACTCGGCGCGCACCCGGTGGGCTTGGACATCAACCGGGTCAGCAGCGCCCTGGAGTCACCTAAGATCAAGGACATGATGGAGCGCCTGCGTACCGAGCTGAGCGGAGTCAAACTGATTCTCTCGGTCGAGCGCCTCGACTACACCAAAGGCATCCTGGAAAAACTCAACGCCTACGAGCGCTTGCTGGAAGAAAACCCGGAGCTGCTGGGCAAAGTCACCCTGGTCACGGTCTGCGTCCCGGCGGCCAAAGAAATGACCATCTACGACGAACTGCAAGGACAAATCGAGCAAGCCGTGGGCCGGATTAACGGCCGCTTCGCGCGCATCGGCTGGACGCCGCTGCAGTTCTTCTTCCGCAGCCTGCCATTCGAAGAAGTCAGCGCCTGGTATGCCATGGCCGATGTGATGTGGATTACCCCACTGCGCGACGGCCTTAACCTGGTGGCCAAGGAATTCGTCGCCGCCCAAGGCTTGCTCGGTGGGCGTGGCGTACTGGTACTGTCGGAGTTTGCCGGCGCGGCCGCTGAGCTCAAAGGCGCGCTACTGACCAACCCGCACGACCCCATGGATATGGTGCAAACCTGCTATGTGGCACTCAACATGCCCAAGGCGGAAGCCCAGGATCGCCTGCGTGAACTGTTCGATATCGTCAGCTATAACGATATCCGCCGCTGGGGCGATGAGTTCCTTGCGGCCGTCAGCGACCCGGAAGAAAAGCTCGACCGCGCACTGGGCTTAGTCGTTTGAACTGAGCCTGTATGCAAACAGCCCGGCCCATGGCCGGGCTGTTGCGTATTGGCTTAGTGGCTTAGCCCATCTGCGCATCAATGTTGCAATTGATCATCCAAGACACGCCAAAGCGGTCCGTGAACAGGGCAAACCGCGTGGCCCAAAACGTTGGCTGCAGCTCCATCTGCACCGAGCCCTGGGCAGACAGCGCTTCGTACAGGCGCTCGGCCTCGGGCACGTTCTCCACCTGCAGAGAAATCGAACAGCCCTTGATGCCCTCATACGGCGTGCCCATGCCTGGGCAGGTGTCGGACGCCATCAGCAGCTGATCACCCACGGCGAGGCTCACATGCATGACCCGATCGTGGAATTGCGCTGGAACACTGCCTGCCTCCGGGCCCTCACCGAAACGCATCAACTCCAGGCTTCCGTTCAGGCAATCGGCATAGAATTTAAACGCCGCCTCGCATTGGCCATCGAAGGTTAAATAGGCATGAATTTTCATCTGCTTACTCCTTTGCGTTAACAGTCGTTATGCATCGGTCACAGGTAGATTAGCCCAGGTACAGCAGCGTCCACCCTTTAAAGCAGACCCCACCCGGCCAGCGAGGTTCGCCTTGCAAAGGCCCTGGCAGTGCCGAAGATGCAATGCCGCGTGCCATGCAACGAAAGCCCTGCCGCTCAGGCGCAACGTTTAGAAATCGACTTTCCCTCTACCAGCCTTGATCGCCCCGTGCTTGGTTTTACCTTCCAGGCGGCGCTTTTTCGAGCCCAGGGTAGGCTTGGTCGGGCGGCGGACTTTCTCGGTTTTGCCGGCGTTACGGATCAGCTCGGCGAGGCGTTCCAGGGCATCGGCGCGGTTCTGCTCCTGGGTGCGGTACTGCTGGGCTTTGATGATCACCACACCCTCGGCGGTGATACGGCTGTCGCGCAGCGTCAGCAAACGCTCCTTGTAGAACGGCGGTAAGGATGACGCCTGGCTGTCGAAGCGCAAATGCATCGCGCTGGAGACCTTATTGACGTTCTGCCCGCCCGCGCCCTGGGCACGGATGGCCGTCAGTTCGATTTCGTCATCGGGGAGATGAACGCTGTTGGAAATAACCAGCATGGCCAGGCTTCAACACAAGAAAGGCCGCTCAGGATAACGCGAACGCTGCCTGACTGCCGCCATTAGCCCGGTCTTTATCAGGCCGCGTGCCGTGACGCTGGCCGAGCTAAGCCCATACATACCCGACAAATGCCCCCTGCATGAGCGCACTCAGCAAGCATGCGCAGGATTACGAAAATGTAACCCCAGCTTCAGCTTACTGACGGGGTGCCCTGGTTAATCTTGTTTCGAACGCAACACTCAACGCCCGCTGTTAGCAGGGGCTTACCGAAACAATGAGGAATACCTAAATGAAATCGCTGAACACCCTTCTCGTACTGGCTGCTCTAAGTGTCTCCAGCCTGGCCATGGCCGAAGGCGGCTCTGATCGCACCTTCGCACGTATGGAACAAGCCCGCGAAGCATCGCTGCAAGCGTTCCAGGCCGCCAAGCAGGAACAGGCTGACGCGTCCGTGAACACCGATCAGAGCAACGGCTGAAGCAATACTGTATCGCCCTAATGGTTGAAATAGCCGCTGCCTGCAGCGGCTGTAGACCAGGCGCAACGCCTACCAACCGAGGCAGATGCCAGAACACTCTGGCGCAAAACAGCTACTTGCTCGCGGCGATAAGCGAGCACCATCTTGCCGCCGAATTCTGCAACCCCACATCCGCCGCCATACATCCCCCCGCCTCTCGTCCGGATCTGCTGATCACAGCGCAAGCCGACGCCCGCATATATCGCCTATGCGTTTGCCGTTAACGCTGCGACAAATAATACGCAGCAGGCCCATGACCCACTTGTGCGAGGCTACGTGACAGGAACGGTCAATGCTCGGCTGTTGCTGACACGACACACGGCGCCCGCAAACTTAAGTCGGGCGCTGCATCTCGTCTAAGGTAAATACACGGCCTAAAGCAACCCGGACGCCGCTTGCTTGAGTGAGCGCCCTGCAGCAATCGCAAGGTGTTCGAGCACCAAGCCGCTGAAATCACTTATCGGGCGCTCTGCGCGAAGTGTTAATCCACGACCAAGCAGCCCAGTGCCGTTACCTGAATATCATGTGGAGGCTACATGAACCTCGCTCACTGGCCCTTTGCCGGGCTGCTTCTGGCGCTAGCGCTGCCTACCCACGCAGCCGATGCGGCCACTGTCTATAGCAAAGGCGGTAGCAACCCGGCGGCGATGGCCTGCGTCACCTGCCATGGTGCCGAGGGTGAAGGCCTGGCCGCTGCCGGGTTCCCGCGGCTGGCTGGCCTGTCCGCCGGTTATCTGAAAAAACAGCTGGCTGATTTTGCTTCCGGCGCACGCGCCAACCCGATCATGCAACCGATAGCAGCCGCCTTGACTGCCGAAGAAGCAGACGCGGTAACGGCGCTGCTCGCCAACAAGCCGTCACCACAGGTCGAGCGCATTAGCCGCGCCGCGCCGGCGGCAGAGTTAGGCGCCGTGCTTGCATTGCGTGGTGCCTGGGAGCGCAATATTCCTGAGTGCGTGTCTTGCCACGGGCCAAGCGGTGTAGGCGTTGGCGAGACCTTTCCGCCCCTTGTCGGGCAGTCCGCCCAGTACCTGTCTGCGCAGCTCGTCGCTTGGCAGCAAGGCACTCGCAAGAATGACCCCAACGACCTGATGGGGCACATCGCCCGCAGCCTCAGCCAAGACGAGGTCAATGCCGTGTCGCAGTACTTCGCCACCCTGACCGAAACAGGAGCCGGCCAATGAACGCCCCCACAAGCGCCTTGTTGCTAATCGCACTGGCCACCCCAGCGCATGCAGCGGACATCGCCATGGATGATCAATCACAAATCACCACCGCCGCAGCGGTTCCTGCCAGCAACGCGGCCTTCCAGCCACCGCTGGAAAGCCAGCTTGAAGATAACGCCTTTGGCAAGCTGGTACAGCAAGGCCGCGCCATCTTCGTCGACACTAAAACACACGCGCCAGACTATGTAGGTAATAGCTTGGCCTGCACCAACTGCCACCTGGAGCAGGGCCGCAAAGCCAACTCTGCGCCGCTTTGGGCGGCGTACACCATGTACCCGGCGTACCGTAAGAAAAACGACAAGGTCAACAGCTACACCGAGCGTTTACAGGGCTGCTTTCAATTCAGCATGAACGGCAAAGCCCCTGAAGCCAACGGCCCGGTGATCGCCGCGCTCACCGCCTACTCCTATTGGCTTGCAACCGGCGCACCCACCGGGCAAGAGCTGCCAGGCCGCGCCTATCCATCAGTGTCAGAGCCCAAGGGCGGATTCGACCTTGCCCAAGGCGAGAAGGTTTACGCAGCACAGTGCGCGGTATGTCACGGCAAGAATGGCGAGGGGCAGAAAGCCGGCGAGGATTACGTGCTCCCCCCACTGTGGGGGGCAGACTCGTTCAACTGGGGCGCCGGTATGCACCGGATCAACACCGCCGCAGCGTTCATCAAAGAGAACATGCCGCTGGGCAAAGGCGGCACCTTGTCCGATGAGGATGCCTGGCATGTGGCCGCCTTTATGAACAGCCACGAACGCCCGCAAGACCCGCGTTTGATCGATGGTTCAGTCGAGAAAACCCGCGACAAGTACCACGCCAATGACGGCGTCAACTTATACGGCAAAACCATCAACGGGCAGATGTTGGGCAAGGGCCTCTAGCTCAGCCTCGCCCGCCCTGCCCCTGACTGGGCACTCCTCGCCCAGTCATATGCTTGAGTGCTCGGCCTTACTGCTTGGCCGGCAGCTGCTGGTCATTCATCAGCTTCATCATCATGTCCATCATCTCCGTGCGCCGGTCCGCGCCGGCGCAGTCCATCGGCATACCGTTGGCCATGCCCATGCCACCCATATGCTTGCCCATAGGCATGTCGCCCCCCATAGGCATCTGCTTCATCATCGTCATGCCATCCTGCATGGCAGCCATGCCGGTTTGACGTAACGCATCACGTTCTTCAGGTGTACGGGCTGCCATAAATTGTTGGTGTATGGCCTGCATCGCCTTGATGTGCTGATCGAATTTACCAGCGTCGAACTGTGGCGCCACAACTGCAGCAGCGCCATCAGCCGCCTGCTGGCCCGGCATAGCAGGCGTCGCGGCCTGCGCACCGGCCACAAAGGTGAATGCCAGGGTGGCGATAAGCTGTTTAGTGTTCATGCGAACCTCCAATGATTAGGTCGTAAATCTACGTCTGTGTCATCGGCGCGTATTGATCAATATCAATGCACGGCGTTGCCCCGGCTCAGCTACAGCAGCAGCCACCGGCCTTCTTGGCCGGCGTACTGATGGCCGGCTCGCCAGTCAATAAAACCGGGCTATAGCCCGCCTGCACAATGGCCTGGCTGAGTTCCGCCTCGCCGGCAACCGACTCAATTTGTACCCGCTGTGACGGCAGGTCGACCTGCACCTTGGCAGCTGCATCCACGGCCAGCACTGCTTGGGTAATCGCCTTTATGCAATGTCCGCAGGTCATGCCTTGTACGTCGAAAGTAATCATCGCGTGCTCCTTAAAGGGCAGTGGTTGTTGACTCACCCTCACCTTCAGCCTTGCCATTGTGGCAAGGTCAAGCACATATCGGCACGCCGTCCCGCCACCACAGCACCACCACCCGTGGACACAACGCCTTGCGCACCAGTAATGTGCATGTAACTCATGTCGCGTTTACCCATCGCAATCTCGTGCGTGCAGACTAAATAGTTAGTCTGCGCAGTATTTACAGCCTGAATTCAACACATAAGTGCAACGCTCACCCCTGCATAAACTTCGTACGGCGTCTTCCAGCCCAGGCGTTTTCGCGGGCGTAAATTGATCTTCGTTACCACGCGACTGACCGCCTCGACG
>Ga0180008_1001604_pt1 | contig 13763 bp, 20 predicted proteins | sample MM_PW_MetaG_FD_121121 | JGI IMG/M metagenome (GOLD analysis project Ga0180008, IMG submission 121121) | Groundwater microbial communities from the Aspo Hard Rock Laboratory (HRL) deep subsurface site, Sweden - MM_PW_MetaG | ecosystem: Environmental > Aquatic > Deep subsurface > Groundwater... | reverse complement strand
GGGGTCCTCTGTGACCGCGACGCTGCCGTATCCACGCTCACGCAACGAAATCGAGATGGTCGATGTCCCGATCAGCTTCACCGGGACGACGATCACGACGTTGCCACACACGAATCTTCGCAGAGGCTCCGAGGTCGTGACATCCGCTGTCGCGCAAGGTGGAACGCGGTATGTCAAGGACACTGACTACCGGATCTGGTATGACACTGGAGAGATCCAGGTGATCTCGGCTGGGAACATTCCCACGGATGGGACCACGCTCTACATCGCCTACCGATACTTCCCGGTGCGGGACTTCGTGGAGAGACCCAAGACCGTGGACGGGGCCTTCAGCACGGACAGCTACCGAGACAGGATCCGCGGATGGCCGACCTAGAGATCAGCATCGGGATCGAGGGGGAGACCCAACTTGCCGGGTTCTTCGCGGCCGTGCCGCGCGTGATTGCGGACGATCTGACCGATCTGTGGAACGAGCATGTCTGGAAGGTGCTGGCTCGGTCATGGAAGAAGACATTCAACGACATGGGGAGACCAAAGTGGAGAGGGCTCACTCCGAAGTATGCAAGGTCAAAGGATCTAGGTAAGTCCGCGACCTACTTCCAGGTCATTGCAGAGTCCTCCAGAAGCGGAGGGCAGACGCTTCGCCGTCGACGAAAGAAGGCGCGCATCATGCACTACCCCATCGGCAACATGCCGGTCAAGTTCGGCGGCGACGTGATCGGGAAGCTCACGGGCGCGCTCGCGAAGGCGGCGACCAGGCGTGGTGCCCCGGCGAATGTCTTCCTTGCCGAGGCCCAGTGGATGTTCTGGGGGGTCGATCCTTCGCAGCTTCCTCATGCCCCGCACTTCGATAGGGCCCGGCGCTTCGTCGAGCTGAATCAGGACATCCTGACCGGGGTGAGGCGGCAGGGGCTCCGGTGGATGCGCAAGCGATTGAAGGGGCTGGCACTCGTACATGGCGGAATTGCGCAGGTGACATGACATGCCAGTGATTGATACCGGAGACGTGCTCGTTGACCTGGTGGACAACGCCATCGCCATCTTGAATCTCAAGAAGGCGGACTGGTCGATTGTCCAGTGGTTCCGCACCGAGCAGAAGCACTACCGGAATCTCCCGGCTGGAGTCGTGCAGGTCATGGAGGCCGAACTGGAAACGAGGGGTAGTCAGATCGCAAGGCTCAACGCCCAGCTCTCGATCGTGTACTACCACGGGATCGTGGACGAGCGGCTCCTGCAGGAGGCGGTAGCCCAGAGGACATATGACATCGCGGTTTGGATGGCGACGCACCGGACGCTCAACGGGTTCTGCTTCGATGTGCAGCTTGACGGACCGTTCGGGCAGATCATCCGACCGCAACCGGATCTCGGGAACTACGTGGCTGGCGGGACGGTGACCGTTCGCTGCTACAAGGACGACATCAACCTGACGGACGTGAGCTAGGAGGCAATCATGGCGGAAGAGTGGAAGGGCACCCTAGGGTTTGGCGCGGAAGGAAGCTGGGGCACGGGCGTCGTGGCAGACACTTGGCTCAAGCACCTGGACCGGCCGACGATCATCCAGACTCCGGACGCGAAGGTCCTGCCGGGGACGCGCGGAGATCCGGACGCCTACGACTCGGTGATCACGCAGTACCGAGCGCAGGGAGAGATCGGGAACATCCACGTCGTCGCCGGCGAGTTCGACGAACTCTTCGAGATCGCGATGGGCGCGGAGGCCGGCGGCGTCTACACGCTCGTCGATACGGATCTCCCGTCAATGACGATCGAGGAGAACGTCGGGGGCTTCCAGGGCTTTCGGACGACCGGCGCGAAGATCGACACGCTGGGCTTGAGCGCGGCGGTCAACGATGTACTCATGGCGAGTCTCGGGATCATCGCGAAGGACAGGCTCCCGATTGGCACGGCCAACCTGACGGCCACATCCTACGTCGAGGGAAATCCGTTCATCTTCTACCAGGGCGTCTTGGTTCTCGGAGGTGTGACGTACCAGATCACGAGCTTCTCGCTCCAGCTCAACAACGGGCACAAGTACCCCAATCACCGGAGCGGCGACGCCTACACGAAGGAACCCACGCTCGGCAGCCGCGAGATCACGGGGTCCTTCACGACCGACTTCGACGCGCAGGCACTCTACGATCTCTGGCAGACGCACGGCACGGCGGCGATGAGCTACACGTTCACGTCGGGCTCGGCCTCGCTCGCGCTCTCTCTGCCGATCGTGAAGGTGATGCCGGACTGGAGCACAGAGGCCGACGGCCCGGAGACGATGCAGACGGTACAGTTCCGGTCGTTCCGGGACGGGAGCAATCTGCCACTGCAGGTGACGATCGCGTAGACCTGTGGGGCGGGGCGCGGGGGGTTTGGCCCTCTCCTCCCCCCCGCAGTCCCCGCCCCCGAATTCAAGGAGAGGTGCCATGGCCGTTGAACTGGTGAAGCTGCACGAGCGAGAAGTGGAGATGAACGGCGCGAAGTTCCGACTGAAACGTCTTCCGGACGAGACGCGGATGCGCCTGATCGGCAAGCTCAAGAACTACTACACCGAGGAGGCGCCGGAGCAAGAGAAGGGCTCCAAGACGATGTCTCTCGAAGAGCTGGGCAGAATGATGGGTGTCTGTACCGAGGCCCTCCAGGAGGCGATGATCGGGTGGTCGGGCGTGGAGTCCGAGGGGGTGGAAGTTCCGTTCGACAAGAGGCTGGTGCCCGAGTTGCCGACGGACATCCGCGCGGAACTCGGTCGCGACTGTCTCGACATCGGAAGCATGGTCGTCCCGAAGGACCTGGAGGGAAACTCAGAGGGGTGATTCGGTTTGCGCTGGATCACCCCCATGTCCTCAGTTGCGCGAAGTGCCGGGAGAACTATGCCGGGCAGAAGGTCCCGGGACCTGACGGAATCCTGCGAGCGAACAAGCCCGAGTGCGTGAGAGATGGAACGCCATGCCCGAGACTGTCGGCCCCGAGAGCAACGCTGTTCACGGCCGAGACAATTCGGCTTTGGGGTAGGGTCAAGAGGTTCCATGTTTTGCCGTCTGCTGGAGGCCTTGAGGATCAGAGCCCGTACCTGATGGAACTGCTTGCGATCGTTGACGAGGAGATGCACCGGAAGACGGAGAGCTGAAATGCCCGTAGAGCTCGGGGTCAAGATCGGGGCGAAGGACGTCGGCGTGCATCGCGTCTTCGGTGCGATGCGACGAGAACTTCTGACGCTTGGAACGACGGCCGTAGCTGTCGGGCGCACGGCGAGCCGCGCATTCTCCGGCATGGTCGGCAGCATCTTCTCCCTCCGGGGGGCGATTCTCGGTCTCGGAGTTGGAGCGCTCGGGGCCAGCTTCGTCAGCGCCGCATCGAAGATGGAGAACTTCCGCATCACGCTGGAGGTGCTTCTCAAGTCAGAGGAGAAGGCGGCGGCAGCGCTCCAGAGCCTACGAGACTTCGCCCGGCAGACCCCACTCGACACGGCGGATGTCATCGAATCCTTCACGCTTCTTACTTCGGTTGGGATCGCGAACGCGGAGAAGGTAGTTGAGGTCCTTGGTGGTGTGTCGCTCCTGTTCCAGCGCGAGGTGACAGACATCACGATGGCGCTGGTTCGCATGGAGACGGAGACCCTCGGAGCGCTCGGGGTCTTGGTTGATCGTTCCGGCGCAAAGACTGTCATCACGCTAGGCAATCTGCGCGTCGAGGTGGAGAAGAACCGCAAGGCTGAACAGGCGGCGATGATCGAGTTGTGGGCGAAGGCCTACCCCGATGCCATCGACCGAGCGAGCAAGACGTGGTCGGCATTCGTGAAGATCGCGGCCTCCGAGTGGTTTGAGTTCCGGGATGACGTGATGGCCGAGGGCGGATTCGACGCGCTGAAGGGGATCTTCGAGAGCCTTCTCGATTCTGTGACCGAGTTGCGCGAGTCCGGGAGGCTGAAAGAGATTGTGGCCGAGTGGGGGGCCTCAATTGCAGGTCTGGCGAGGGACGTACAGATGTTCGTGAGGGACAAGGGTCTTGAGCAGTGGGGCCTTCGCGCCCAGATCGTCTTCGGATCGGCGAAGATCGCGCTGGAGGGACTGGCCGGAATCGCGGCAACAACGTTCGCAACTATCATGGATCTCATCGGCGGATACGGGAAGCTGATGGGAACCACTGGCGAGACCTACAGGGAGATCAACGCCCTTCAAGAGGAGTGGGACAAGCTGAACGAGTCCTTCATGGAAACCCGAGACCCGCAGACGGCAGACGAACTTCTTCGGCTCGGAAAGCGTCTTGGAGACCTGAAGAACCAACTCCGCGAGGGTGAGGATTGGTGGGATAGCTACGGCAAGACGGCACGCGAGAACTTTCGACTGATGGACGAGGATGCCGCGAGAACGTGGGGGAACATCGGGCGATGGAACGCCGAACTCCAGCGACTCCAGGAGCAGGCTCGCCAAGCTCACTTGGGGCAGGACGTGATGATTCCCACTGCCAAGGGCGAGGTCAAGATCAGAATCGAATACGGGGAAGACCCGGAACATGCGATTCTTCGTCAGCTCGGCGGTCCGGTCCAGAGCATGGCGAAGCAATTGATGGAGACCCAGAAGATCGCGGCGCAAGAGGCGGTGCGTCGGGCTTGGGCGATCCGTGAGGCGATGAACCAACAGGCGATCTTGTTTGACGCTGCGGCGATGGCGGCACTATGAGCCTCTCCATCAAGTACGGGACCTACACGCTTCCGATTATGCCGCTATGGACGTGGGGCATCAAGAGCGACATCGATGCGTCCGGGCGAAAGACGGTGACGCGCGAGACCTGGACCCTCAACGGCTACCTCAAAGCGTCCGGGGCAGGCAACATCAACTCGCTCCTCACGGCCATGCGGACGGGGTTTGGAACGAATGGCCTGGATCTCTACCTCCTGGACTCCTCGGGCAATGTCCTCCAGTCGCTCCTGGCGGCAACATGCATCAAGGGCAGTCCCTACGTCGAGACGATTGGCATCCCGCAACCGCTCGAGGGGCTGTTCTTCACGAACGCGCAATTCTCGATTGTGATTACCGGCCTGGTACAAGAGACGGGCGAGGACAGCGCATCGGCGGCGGCCGATGATGCCGACGTTGCGGCCGACGAGTCACGATGGACCTACGCGACCGATCAGAACGGCAAGGTTCGGCGCACCTACACCGGGAAGATCACGACGATCAACGGCTCGGCCTACGCGAAGGCGCAGGCGAAAGATCCGGGCACGCCCTCGGGCTACATTCGCTCCGGGGTCAACATCACGAAGAACGACGCGGACGACGATGCGACGTTCTCTTTCAGCGATCAACAGCTCTGGACGGGGTTGCCGGGCAACGTCACGGACGGCGGCTACTCGACGAGTACGCAGGACAGTGGAGGAATCCGCACCGTTCGGATCGCCGGATCGTTCACTGGCTCGGGCGCGCAGACCGCAGCCGAAGCGCTTGAGCCGACCGGAGTTCACCTGACGACGCGGAGGTTGGACCCAAACGCGCACACCGGGACCGTCAGTTTCGAGTACGTCTACGAGCTGCCCGTGGTCGGGACGCAGGTTCTCACGGAGACCGTCTCGATCCGGAAGAACATCTACAAGACCTTCTACAAGATCAAGGCGGAAGGCGAGCCGGACTACATGCAGGAGACGGCAAATCCAGATTGGACCGTGACGGTGGACAGCGAGATCGTGAGCTACAACGGGTACGCGACGGATCCCGGGCACCTACTCGATGAGACGGACGAGACCGGCTCTCCCGACATCCGCAAGACCTACGTCCGCGACGCGCTCGGCAACATCACGAAGTGGATCATCCGATGGTCCAGGGAATACCATCTCTCGGAGGAATCTGACGAGGAGCCCCGGACGTGAACAGAGGGACACTCTCCGGCGCACCCGTGATCTCCATGAACTTCACGCTCTCCGGGAGCGTGACTCCATCGACTGGTACAGCTCGGATCTCGGCTGCACACATCGGGCCTGTGATCGCGCAGATCTCCAATCCATTTGGAATCCCAGAGCTTCAGATCGTCCAGTGGGCGGACGACGACTCGGAGATCTCGTTCCCTCTCGTCTACGTCGATGCCTTCGAGCGAGATGAAGGGATCGACGGTTCGATCATCTACACCGTCCGTTTCTCCGACCGACGAAGGGAGTGGCGCAACAAGCGGATCACCGGGCGCTACAACATCCTGGAGGACGATGGCAAGACGATCGCCGAGGGAACGGCGAAGACCTGGCAGCAGCTCGTGCAATTGTGCATCGCGGCGCTCGATGAGGAGGTCTCGTTCTCGATCCAAGAGTTCCCGAACTGGAGTCCGAGCAATCTCGTCTGGGAAATGGCGAATGCCGCGGAGGAATTGCAGAACCTCCTGACCGCCGCCGGACTCTGGCTCGTGATGCAACCGGACGGTGCGCTTGAGATCCTTCAGCTCGGCCTTGGTGCAATCCCCTCGTTCTCCGCGCAACCCTATTTCGTGGACGATTCATGGGGCACGACCCGGAGTCTCCAGCCCGAGCAGATCATCATCAAGGGCAGGCGGAAAGTGCTAGAGGAGCGGTTCTCGCTCGTCGCCGTCGTCGAGCGGGATGACCAGACGATTGTCCCTCTCTCGGCCTACGGAGATGTCGGTGCATCGGCCACGCTCCCAGAGCCATTCTCGGACAAGTCCGATGCGGACAAGAATGCGCTGAAGAAGTGCGCCTACAAGTGGTTTCAGATCCAGAACATTGGCGTCGGCGAGTCGAACTATTGGAAGGCTCGACGACTCCTTGCCACGAGGGCGACCTCGATCGCTGGAACGGATGGTGTCGAGCGCTTGGCTCCGCCTCTGGTCGAGGCCCTGTTCTTTCGCAGGAATCAGAGCGGGGGTGGATTCACTAACGACGCGTCCCGTCAAGTCGTGAGTCAGGGCGTGACGTGGGATCCGAAGAGGGCCATCGTAAAGCTCGGGGCGAAGGCCGGAACGCTTGAAGACACAGGCACGAACAAGAAGCTGCTCGAAGAGCACGCCATCGGATCCACCGACGTCGTGATCACGGTTGCCTACGAGGTGGACACCGGGGCGGAAACCGACTTCTACCGCTACTCGTATCCCGCCGGCAGCAACGCGCCAACGCAGAAAAACTGCCTCGTTGTCGAGCGCGCGGAGTTCGTGCTCTACATCGACGAGGACGGGACCGAGTTGAATCTGACGGAACTGAACGCACAGGCATCCGAGCTGGGGAAGAAGCTCTGGTCGAAGTTCGGCGGGAACGAGACGCACGATGTCACGCTCGCGGGCGCGCGCGATGTGCGCCTGTCTGGGGTCGTGCGGACTGTCGCCTGGGACCTGAGCGACAGCGGGCTCACGACGAGGGTTACGATCAACAAGGAGCCGCTGACTGTCCCGGCCTACGAAGTCCAGGCTCGCCAGATCGGCCAGAACCGGGCGATGCGGCGGCAGGCATCAGGCCAGGCACGAGGATCCTCCTCGGGTGCCAGTGACTCAAGCCCCCCCCCGGAGGAGCCCGAGGTCACGCGCATGATGGGGGCCTCGCATACCGGGCTCTTCCCGGTGCGCAGCGATCCAGAGGGCGTGCCGTCGAGCCACCGTGACGAGGAGATGTGGTGCCGGATCATCGGGTGGGCTCCGACGACTGGGCGGCACAGTTACGATCAGCTCGGGAGACCGGCGTACCAAGAAACGGGGAACGGGAAGAGCGTCTCCGGCGCGAGTGGTCGGATGGACGAGGACACGGATGGAACTGTACGGTTCCTGCGCAGCGCGATCAGTTGGAACTCGGATCTGCGCGAATACGAGTGGACTTCGCGGCTGTTCGCGCTAGGTCGGGCGCTGGAGTGGGAGGTCGGTGCGACGGAAGATGATCCAGAGATCCTGAGTCACGTCCTGAAAGGCGTGATCAAGGGGACGGACGGCATCGGATCTCCAAGGATCGGCATCAGATGGAATCCGGCGTACACGCTGACCGGACATCACTACGATGATCGCCCGGTCACGTTCGATCCATGGATCGAGTTCGAGAACGGCGAGCTTGGGCACTCGGATCCGATCACCTCGCAGGGGATCGAGAGCGGCGTGGCCGTAGGGATCGACGGGAAGGGCCACGTGACGACGCAGGCGACGCTAGAGGATCCATGGTTGGAGTTGACGGATCTCGACGTGCTCAAGCACGGCGCACTTCCTGGGGTTGCGGCAATCGACGCAGATGTTCTTGCTTCTGGAGCGAACTGCATCATGGGGATACAGATCACTACAGACCAATATGGGCACGTGATCAGCGCAGGTGCGACGGTCGGCCGGTGCATGTGTGGTGCGCCATGAGCGAGACCTTCCGGCAAGTCCTGCGGGGGACGGCCGCAGTCGATGCCGCAACATCGGTCACCGTCAATTGCGCGGGCAAGCAATACCCGGATGTCGATCTTCTCGGACTTGAGGAAGTGACTTTCAGCGCCGACGTTCCTGTGATCGCCTGGCTCTCTGGAGTCGACGGCCTGACGTTCACCGTTGGTTTCAGCGGCGCGCCGACGTGCAATCTCAAGTGGATCGCCATTGGAGTGATCAGGAGGAAAGCATGACGCAGTACGTGCACATCGAAGGAATTCAATCACCACCGAATACTCCTCTGGACATTCCAGAGGGCATCAGTGGCGGGCGCTCCCGCGTCTCTGGCCTGGACATCGACTGGGTCGGTCTGACGATTCAGGGCAAGGGGCACGCGAAGCAGGACCATGAGATCGATGATCCGACTAAGGGTTTCGTTCTACACTCGCCGAATGGAACCCCTTTCCGGATCCGGGTGACTGACTCTGGATCCCTCTACACGGAGAACCTCGATGTCTGACTTCACCCCAAGCCGAACGATCAAGCAGGTGGATCTGAGCAAGTACCTCAACTGGGGAGCCGGGAAGCGGCTCCGGATCTACTTCGACGACGAGGTGGTGTTCGATAGGAGAGTGCCAGCCGGGAAGCGATTGAAGGCCCATATCGGGCTTCTGGGAGAACTGATCGACGAACCATAGGAGAGGGCCATGCGAATACTCATCACGGGAATTGCCGGCTTCGTGGGAAGCCATCTTGCGGAGGCATACCTCCAGGCCGGGGCCGAGGTCCACGGCACGATCCGCTATCGCTCCGATCAAGTCAACATCCGCCACCTTGGGGACGCGATCACGCTCCGTGCTTGCGACATCGTGGATGCCTCGTCGATCCGCTCCATCGTCGAGCGCGGCTACGACAGGATCCATCATCTCGCGGCGCAGAGCTACGTGCCCGAGTCGTGGACGCACCCGGACGCAACGATGCGAACAAACATCACGGGGACCTTGCACCTCCTCGAATCTGTGCGGAGGCTCCCTCATCAGCCACGGATTCACCTCTGCGGTACGAGCGAGGAGTACGGCCTCGTGCGCGAGGAGGAGACGCCGATCACCGAGGATCATCCGCTTCGGCCGATGAGTCCATACGGGGTCTCCAAGGTCGGCGCGGATCTCCTAGCCTACCAGTACCATCTATCCTATGGGATGGACGTCGTGCGCACGCGGGCCTTCAATCATGAGGGTCCTCGGCGCAGCGCCGCGTTCGTCACATCGAGTTTCGCCAAGCAGATCGCGGAGGCGGAAGTAGGGAAACGGGAGCCGATCATCAGGCACGGCAACCTCGAGGCCAAGCGCGACTTCTCGGATGTCCGCGACGTTGTGCGCGCCTACATCCTCGCGCTCGACAAGGGCAAGTCCGGCGAGGCCTACAACATCTGCAGCGGAGTCGCTTGGAAGATCTCCGACGTACTCAAGCACCTGATCAAACTCGCTCGAATCCCGGTCAGGACGGAGGTCGATCCGGCAAGGATGCGACCGTCGGACGTTCCGCTACTTCTCGGAAGCGCGGAGAAGTTCGTGGCGCTTACTGGGTGGAAGCCGGAGATTCCATTCGAGCAAACGCTGGATGACACCTTGGGCTACTGGCGAGACCGCCTGCGGAGGGAAGGATGAAATGTCCGGCGAAGCCCAAACACAAGAAGTCCTGCGGCTGCGACCGCAAGGCAGAGAAGCTGATCCAACTGAAGGGACCCGACGGCTTCCTCCATGCGATGAAGTGCCAGTGCCGGGACTGCGGCGCCATGTGCGGACGCTGCTCCGAGCTGGCCGACTCGGGGCGGCTCTGGGACTGGTTGTACTCGGGGGATGCGTAGTCAATCCGGATCGCATCGGGGTGAAGGCCGAGCTCGCCATGGACGGACTCGCAAGTCAACTCATCGGCGTTCGCGCGGGCGTCGATATCGGAATCGAAAGGAGAAGTCATGCGGACGAAGCTGATGTTGCTAGTGATCGTGCCGGTCGCGCTGTTGGCCGGGTGCAAGGCGGCGAAGGACTGGGCGACCTACCAGGCGACCGCCGCCGCGAGCGAGAAGATCCAGGAGGTCCAGGCAGAGCAGTTCGACCTGCTCGTGATGGAGTACAAGATCAACCCGGACGATCCGTTCGTCGTGAGCGCGCGGGCGATCATGGCGCAGAACCTCCGCGAGACAAGCGCGGCCGTGATGTCCGCAGGCTCGGCGGAGGAGGCGAAGCAAGCCGCTGAGGCCGGGGCGATGAAGACCGCAGGTGGTCTCGGCGCGCTCCTGTTCGCCTGCCTCCTCGGGCTTGCGAAGTCGGTCCTCGCTGGGAAGAACTGGAAGACCGCCGCCCGTGAGATCGCAGTCGGCATTGAGACGATGAAGGGTCAGGGTCCGACCCAGGTCAAGGACGCCACCGGAGCACTCGTGACTATCGATCCTACTGCAGCGATGGAAGCGGCGAAGGCCGCGGTGAAGGAACGGCTCGAGGGCGCTGGGATGCCGAGCTGGCTCTCGACGCTGGTTCACTCGCTGATCAAATCCACCGTGGAGACGCGGTAGCAGGCGGCGGCCTCTCCTCCCGCCTCGGGGGTCGGGCGCTCGGATGCCCGGCCCCCACTCTGTCACTTGCCCCACCGCGCAAGATCTGCTAGGATTCCTGGCATGAGCGACACCCACCATCCCGACCGTCCCCCGGCGTGCTCGATCTGCGGGGAGCGCGCGCCGCTGAAGCGGCTCCGCGCACAAGAATTCGTGTCGGCCTGCTGCGAGGTGGATCTCCACTGCGAGTGGTGCGGCCACCGATTCTCCCCGCGCCGCCCCTGGGCGCGGCACTGCCGCGAGGCCTGCCGGCGGGCGAGCGACCTCCGAGCCCGGCAGCTCGGGCGGGAGCTGCTGACGCAATCGCGGGCGTGAGCGGCCCTGGCGCGGGGGAGACGGGCGGCCAGGACGGCCGAATTTCGCACGAGGTTTGCGCCAGCGCAAACTTTTGGGCGGGATGCTACTCGGACAGCCCGGAGCGCCCCGGGCGCGAAATTCGGCCTCTCAGCGCCGATCCCCGAAAACCATTGCAACCTGCAAAATGCAAGGTTTGCGCTACTCTTTTCGGGGCTAGGACTTAGCGCGCGCGGTGACAAAACTTGTCATTTCGGCCCCAAGGAAGCCAAGTCCCCCAAAACCGCCCCCCTAACTTGCGCGACGCGCAAGGGTTAGGGGAGGGACTTTGCGCTACTCTGGCACGCCACTTGCTTTATGGATAGGTGCGATGAGCGGAATCCCGACGACACCAACCTCCCACCCCTCCCCGGCCTGCCTCCGCTCATCGCAAGGCACTGGCAGCCGGGAGGGGTCCGGGAGGACCAAGGAGGAGACGATCGTGCACACACGCCCGACGTGCCACCGCCGTGACAACACCGTGACGTACTGGTCCGTCTACGACCAGGCGTGGATCCGCCGCGCGCGCGCGGTGCCGGCGGCGGAGCTGGCGGCGCTGTGCTACGCGGATCGCCAGAGGGTGATTCGCACCCTAGAGCTAGAGGAGGTGTAACATGAAGATGTCATGCGGATTCAAGGTTATTGCCGAGGAAACCGCTGGAACCCCCTACGGCCACGTCCCCGGACATGGGTACCACGATGTTCGGGTCGGGATCGGCTCCAAGGCCGACACATACCGGGCTGTCATTATCGAGGTGTGGGGATCGGCACAGGAGTCCGATGAGGAACACGGCAGGCAGAATGTCGTCGCGCGCCACGCATCCTGGCGGCGCGCCCTCGGGCGTGCCAGGATCCAGGCGGAGCGCGCGGACATGGACGCATCCTACCTGACCCAAGCAATGTCAAGTGTGGTAGACCAGATGGAGTTTCTGATCCCGGAGCCGGAGGAGGTGTCCTCATGATCAGCTACAAGGTCAGCCTAGGCTGTCAGTGCCCCGGGGCCATCGGCTGGACCCAGTGGCACGAGGCCGAGTCCCTGCGGGAGGCCCTCACGGAGGCGATGAGCGGACCGGAGTGCTGCGATTGCGGCGAGCGGCACGCGGAGTCCGGGGGGGAGTGGGCTTGGCGTTCTCACCCCGATGCCGAGCTGGTCAGCTCCTGGGAGGAGGTGTCCTCATGAGCGGCCCCCACCGCCACGTGTCGGCGGACACGCGTCGCAAGCGGATCCGCCACGTGGCCGGCGACTGCTACCTGGTCCTGGCGGCGTGTCGCTGCGGGGCGACGCGCCGGGAGCTGGTCCGCTACGCTCGCGGCTTCGGGCTGGCCGGACGGCTGGTTGGTTCGGAAACTCCGTGGGAGGAGGTGCAGCCGTGAGGACTGGCTACAAAAGTCGAGACGAGGCCCGCTATTGGGGGGGCGGGGTGATCGCCAGAGACACCTGCGGCGGCTACTGGTCGCTGCACGCAGCCCCCTATCCGGGGGGCGTCGATCTGTACGCGGTGGGCCCGGACGGCCGATGCGCTTGGCCGTCCACACTGGCGCATCGGCACGTCTGGGCGATTCCAGACGACGGGGGGGCGCCGCGTATTCTCCAGGTCCGGGAGGAGGTGCGGCCGTGAGTCAGATTCAGATCCGGTACAAGGGGACGGCCCATCTAGACGGAGACGCGGTCTCCGTGTACGACTCGGGCCACGGCAACCTGCTGCTCGTCACGGCGACGAGCGACTGCGAGGACTGGGTCCTCGCCGGGGCCGACTCGGGGGCGGCGCGCGAGCGCTGCCTTCGCCTTGAAGAAGCCGCCCGCGAGGCGGCCGTTGAGTGCGGCGATCTGGTCGCCGAAAGCCTTGGTATCGAGGGATTCACCAGCGAGGTGATCCCACGAGACACGTGGCGACTGAATGGGGTCAAGGAGTCTGAGCCCTATAGCTGGGGGGCTCATGACTTCCGTTGGGTGGCCAATGAGTGCTCCATCCCTATCCAGGGACGGGGCAAGACGCTAGCGCGTAGCTACGCGCTGCGGCTGCTCCCGACCGCTATGCGTGGCGGCCGGCGCGTTCTCTACCGGGAGGAGGTGCGGTCGTGAGCGCGCATCCGCCAAGACCGAGCATTGATCACACCATACTGTCGCCATCCGGCCGGGCGACACGACGAGCCCGCAAAGCGATACTGGATCGTGAGGCGGCGCGCCTATTTCCCCCAGGATTCTGGGACGAGCCCCAACCAAGCACGGCAGAGGCGGCGCGGGCGCGTGCTGCTATGCTGCGGAGTTCGGCGCAACGCCTGCAGGATCTGGCGGAGCGTGGGATGAGCCCCAAGAAGTTCCGGCGGGAGGCGGCTAGTCAGGAAGCAGAGGCCAAGTTGTTGGATTGGGAGGTGCAGCCGTGAGCTCACGTAGGAGGGCGGCGATGAGGAAAACGGTTCGCGGTGAGCACATGATCCGCTGCAACGGCTGCGGCTTCCCAGACGACCTCGACGCGATCTGCGACGAGTGCGAGCACTGGCCCGAGCCGGTACG
>Ga0180008_1001603_pt1 | contig 13765 bp, 12 predicted proteins | sample MM_PW_MetaG_FD_121121 | JGI IMG/M metagenome (GOLD analysis project Ga0180008, IMG submission 121121) | Groundwater microbial communities from the Aspo Hard Rock Laboratory (HRL) deep subsurface site, Sweden - MM_PW_MetaG | ecosystem: Environmental > Aquatic > Deep subsurface > Groundwater... | reverse complement strand
TATGCTTGCCCAGATCGATACCGATCAATGCTACTGACTTCATGGCGATGGCCTCCGGAATAAAAACACCCTACGAAAGACTAGTCTGCGCAGGGTGTCGGGGGTGACCATCTCATTAGCCCGGCGCTAAGGCCGGGCTGAAAAAGTGTGCAGGGAGGTACACACGGAGTCGCTGTCAGCTCATGCCCAGCCAGTTCGGCAGGGCCATGGATACGGCAGGCACGTAGGTGATGATCATCAGGAAGCCGAGCAGCAGCATCAACCACGGCCACGCTGCCTTGATCACCGACGTTAGCGGCATGCCAGTCACCGCCGAGGTGACGAACAGGTTGAGCCCCACCGGTGGGGTGATCAGGCCGATCTCCATGTTCACCACCATGATGATGCCCAGGTGGATCGGGTCGATGCCCAGCTGTACGGCAATCGGGAACAGGATCGGCGCCAGAATCAGGATGATCGCCGACGGCTCCATAAAGGCCCCCGCCACCAGCAGTACGATGTTCACCACCAGCAGGAACTGCCACGGCTGCAAGCCCATCTCGATCACCCAGGCGGTGATGGTTTGGGGGATTTGCTCGGTGGTGAGGACGTGGGCGAAGAGCATGGCGTTGGCAATGATGAACATCAGCATGATGGTCAACTTGCCGGAGTCCAATAGCACCTTAGGGCACTCGCGGAAGCTCAGATCCTTGTACACAAACAGTGCCACGAAGCCCGCGTAGACTGCCGCCACGGCGGCTGCTTCGGTTGGGGTGAACATGCCGGAGTAGATGCCGCCAAGGATGATCACCATCAACAGCAGGCCCCAGATCGCCTTGCGTGCAGTGGTCAGCAACTGGCGCAGGCTGGCGCGTGGCATGGCGGGCAGGTTCATCTTACGCGCGACGATATAGATCGCCACCATCAGTGCCACGCCCAGTAGCAGGCCCGGAACGACGCCGGCCATAAACAGCTTGCCCACCGACTGCTCGGTCGCGGCGGCGTATACCACCATGACGATTGACGGCGGAATCAGGATGCCCAGGGTACCGGCGTTGCACACGATGCCCGCGCCGAAGGCTTGCGGATAACCCGAGCGCACCATGCCGGCGATAGCAATCGAGCCTACCGCCGCGACCGTGGCCGGGCTTGAGCCGGACAGCGCGGCGAACAGCATGCAGGCCATCACCGCAGAAATCGCCAGGCCGCCACGGATATGGCCGACGCAGGCGTTGGCGAAGTCGATCAGGCGCTGCGCCACGCCGCCGGTGGTCATAAACGCACCGGACAGCAGGAAGAACGGAATTGCCAGCAGGGTGTAGTGCTCGGACGTCTCAAACAGTTTGATCGCCAGCGAACGCACCGAGTCTGGGCTGAACAGCATGATGGTCACTGAGCCGGCCAGGCCCAGGGAGGCGGCAATCGGCACGCCGATAAACATCAGTAAAAACAGCAGGAGGAAGAGGAACAGAATGGTCATTGCTTATGCTCCCCGTGTTCATTGATTTTCAGCGCGTCAGCGGCCTCATCAGCCAGGCCTAGGCCGGTCTGTTGATTGCGCAGGATGCGCACGAAAATTTCCAGAAAACGGATAAATACCATGGCATAACCGAACGGCACGATCGCCGTGATATGCCACTGCATGATGCCGTAGTGACCGAGGTCTTCGGCACCGATACCGGCGGTAAACAGGGTTTTGACCCAGTCGAAACTGGCGACAGAAATCAGCCCGGCATAGCCCAGGCAGGCCACGCAAGCGATTAGGCCGATCACCCGCTGCACCGGTTTGCTTGCCAGTTTGACCAGCGCATCAACGCCGATATGCCCGGCGGTGCGTACGCCGTAGGCCAGGCCGAAGAAGATCAGCCAGGCAAATAATGCTTTAGTCAGGGCAATGCTCCAGGTCATCGACTGGGCCATGCCAAGAATGCTGTCGCCAATGGCGAAGAACAACTCGCTGCTACCTTCCCAGCGGTCCGCCAGGTTGTAGAACAGTGTGTAGAGGTTGTTGAGAATCACGTAGACGAAAGTCACCAGCGTCATGGCAGCCAGCAGAAAAGCAATAAAGCCTTCCTCGAAGTGCTCCCAGACGCGCCGCAAGGCGTTCATCAATAAAGTCTCCAGTGGTTTAGAGGGCGGTATACCCAGGCGAGCAGAAAGCCGCCCGGGTATTTAGCCAATGGCGCAACCGCAGGGCTGCGCTGTGGTTGGGTTCAGGCTGCAGCCTGTTCCGCCTTACTGGTTGGCTGCGTCGGCCGCCTTGATCAGGTCTGCACCGATTTCAGCTTCAAACTTGCTCCACACCGGCTTCATGGCATCGCGCCACTCAGCACGCTGCTCAGGGGTCAGGGTGATGATTTCGGTGGTTTTGGCATCGAGGATGCGCTGCTTGTCACCGTCGTTGAGGGCACCAGCCTGTTTGTTCACTTCGGCGGTCACTTCCACGATGATCTTGTCCAGCTCGCTGCGTACATCAGCAGGCAGGCCGTTCCAGAACTTGGTGTTGGTGATCAGCATGTAGTCCAGAACACCGTGGTTGGATTCGGTGATGAACTTCTGCACTTCATGCATTTTCTGGCTGTAGATGTTCGAGTAAGGGTTTTCGGCACCGTTAACCACGCCAGTCTGCAGGCCTTGGTAAACCTCGGCGAAGCTCATTTTACGTGGGTTGGCTTTAACTGCCTTGAACTGCTCTTCCAGTACGGCGGACGCCTGTACGCGGAACTTCTGACCACGGGCATCTTTCGGCTCGCGCAGTGGCTTGTTGGCGGACAGCTGCTTGAGGCCGTTGTGCCAGTAGGCCAGGCCGGTGATGTTCTTGTCTTCCATGGATTTCAGCAGCGCCTGACCTTCCGGGCTCAGCTGGAAGCGGTCGACTGCGGCCATGTCTTGGAACAGGAACGGCAGGTCAAATACCTGGATTTGTTTGGTGTACTGCTCGAACTTGGCCAGCGATGGGGCGATCAGCTGCACGTCACCCAGCAACAGCGCTTCCATTTCCTTGCCGTCACCGAACAGTGAGGAGTTCGGGTACACCTCGACCTTGACCTTGTCGCCCAAGCGCTCTTCAGCGAGCTTCTTGAACAGCGCGGCACCTTGGCCTTTAGGGGTATGGTCGGCTACCACGTGGGAGAACTTGATCACGACCGGGTCGGCCGCTTGGGCCATACCGGCGATGCTCAGCGACAGGGCGCAAGCCAGCGCCTTGGCAGTCAGTTTGAACATGAAGTCTTTCCTCTTGTTTTTGTATCGCGTAATGCGCCGCAGCGCTGCAAGTTGGGCGAACATGCTCAAGTCTAGGCGGCCTGTCAGAAAGTGACGGACGCTGGGCAGCAATGGCCTAGATTTTTGCGTTTATACATCGCCTGCAAGAGGGTAGAGCAACCGCCATGCCAGGCTCTTGGCTTGGACCTTATTCCGTGCTGGAGCGCGGCGTTGGCGGCGGTTGGCGGGTTGCTACAGAGCATATCGGAGTGTTTTGTTCGCACGGCTTTGTGAGTTTTGGCGGAAATCCGCCAGTTACTCAAGACTATCTGGCGAGCTTCCGCCAGCGTCGGCGAAGCTCAGGCCGTGTTTACGCAGTTTGTCGTGCAGGGTTTTACGCGGTACGCCCAGGGCTTCGGCCAGGCTGCGCAGTGAGTTGTGCGAGCGGCTCAGTTCGGCACTGATCAGGCTGCGCTCAAAGGCTTCCACCTGGGCATTTAGGCCGTTGCTGTTCTCGTCATTGCTGGCTGGAGCGGCCTGGGGCTGCAGGTCGAGGTCCAGTTCCAGGCCAAGGGCGAAGCGTTCGGCGGCGTTTTGTAATTCACGCACATTACCCGGCCAGGGATGGCGCAAAAGCGCCGCGCGTTGGCCAGGTTGTAGGCTGCGTTCGGCCAGGCCGTGACGGCTGCTGGCCGCTTCGGCAAAGTGCTGGAACAACTGCAGGGCATCTTCGCCGCGTTCACGCAGGGCCGGGATGCGCAGCGGGGCAACGTTCAGGCGGTAATACAGGTCAGCGCGAAAACGCCCCTGGTCGGCGGCCTGGCGCAGGTCTTCCTTGGTCGCCGCGATCACGCGGATATCCAGCGGAATCAGCTGGTTGCCGCCGAGGCGCTCAACCACCCGCTCTTGTAGCAGGCGCAGTAATTTGACCTGGACTTCCAGGCTCATGCTTTCGATTTCATCGAGGAACAGGGTGCCGCCATTGGCGAACTCAAACTTGCCGATACGGCGCTTTTGCGCCCCGGTAAAGGCGCCTTGCTCGTGGCCGAACAGCTCGCTTTCGACCACCGATTCGGCTAGGGCACCGGCGTTGATCGCCACAAACGGCCCGGCCCGACGGCTCGACAAATCGTGCAGGGCGCGCGCCACCACTTCCTTGCCGGCGCCGGTCTCGCCGAGGATCAGCACATCGCTGTTGATCCCGGCCAGGGCACCGATTTGCTCGCGCAGGCGCAGCATGGCTGGCGACTGGCCGATTAAACGTGCTGACAGAGTGTGGCGATCAGCCAGGGCCATGCGCAAGCTGCGGTTATCCAGCACCAGGCGGCGCAGGGCCAGGGCGCGGCGTACGCTGTCGAGCAGGTTATCGCTGGCGAAGGGTTTTTCCAGAAAGTCATAGGCGCCGGCGCGCATGGCCTGCACCGCCAGCGGCACGTCACCGTGTCCGGTAATCAGCAAAACCGGCAGTTCTGGATCCTGTTCTTGCAGCTGTTGCAGCAGCTCTAGGCCGTCGATACCGGGCATGCGGATATCACTGACCACCACGCCGGGCCAGTCGCGCTCAATGCGCGCCGCCACGCCGTGGGCGTCGGCCAGGCTGCTGACCTTGATACCGGCCAGGTCGAGGGTTTGGCTCAGCGCCTGACGCAGGTGCGGGTCATCGTCGATCAGCAGCACCTGGGTCCGGGAGTCGATCATGCTCATACAACAAAATCCTCTGGCGACTGAGTTTTGATGCCCTGTGCCGCGGCGCGCAACCGCAGGGTTAGCTGGGCGCCGCCATCAGGATGGTTGGCAAAAAGCAGTTCGCCGCCCAGGGCGCGCATCAGGGTATCGCAAATGGCCAGGCCCAGCCCGAGGCCCTGGGCGCTGGTTTTGGTGGTGAAGAATGGCTCGCGGGCGCGCTGCAGCGCTTCCTGGCTAAAACCGGGGCCATTGTCACGCAGGTGTAGATCGACGCCCTCGGCGGTGAGTTCGGCACTTAACCACAGGCGGCGCGGCTGCGGCACTTCGCTCAAGGCATCGAGGGCGTTGGCCAGCAGGTTGCCGAGTACCTGGCGCAGACGGGTTTCCCCGGCCTGCACCCACAGGGTGGCGTCTGGCAGATCGCGAATCAGCTCAACGTGCATGGCCTGGCGGCGCTTGGCCAGTAGCGCCAGGGCATCGTCGATGGCTGGCTGCAGGGCCACGCTTTCCGGGGCATGGCGATCACGTCGGGCGAAGGCGCGCAGGTGGGCAATAATCGAGGCCATGCGTTCGGTGAGCTGGCTGATCAGCTTGAGGTTGGCGCGGGCTTCGTCGCCGCGTTGGTGGTCGAGCAGCACGCAGGCGTTATCGGCGTAGCTGCGGATCGCGGCCAGCGGCTGATTGAGTTCGTGGCTGATGCTCGCACTCATGGTGCCCAGGGCCGAGAGTTTGCTGGCCTGCACCAGTTCGTCCTGGGCTTGCACCAGCTCTTGCTGTGCCTGTTCACGCTCCAGGACTTCCTCTTTAAGCCGGCTGTTGAGCCGTTCCAGGTCCTGGGTACGCTCTAACACGCGCTGCTCAAGCTGCTGGCGCGCCTGGCTGTCGAGGGCGATGCGCTCCAGGTAGTGGCGGCGGCGCTGCATCAGCAGGCCGATCAGCAGCACCAGCGCTAACAGGGTGCTGCCACCGACCGCCATGGTGGTGCGCACGGGTTGATCGAGTTGCGAGCGTGGCGTCAGGATGCTTACGGTCCAGCCGATCTCATCGAGGGTCTGCCCCTGACTCAGCCAGGCATCGCGGTTGAGTTGCAGTGGCGGCGGTGACTGGATGCGATAGGGCTGGGTATCGGCAATCGCCGCGCGCTCAGCGTTATCCAGCTCGCGGGTCGCGTGAAAGCGCCAGTCGGCCTGTGAGGTGAGAATCACCACGCCATAACTATCGGTTACCAGCAGTTGCTCCGGGCGTTTGCCCCAGAGTGTTTCGGTGTGATCAAGGTCGACTTTAACCACCATCACCCCGAGCGTTTTCGCACCGTCGCGAATCGCCGCAGCGAAGAAGTAGCCGCGCTTGCCGGAGGTCGTACCCAGGCCGAAGAAGCGTCCAGGCCGGCCCTGCATGGCTTCGAGGAAGTAGGGGCGGTAGGAGAAATTGCGCGCTACGAAGGAGTCTTCCTGCTGCCAGTTTGATGCCGCCAGCGTGGTGCCGTTGGCCGCCATCAGATAGATCACATCAGCCCCGGTCTGCTGGCGGATCTGGTTGAGCAGGTGATTGGCCGCTGTGCGCAGTTGGGCTTGTTCAGGGTTCTGCAGGGCGCTGCGCAAGGCCGGCAAGTCCGCCAGGATGGGCGGCAAAACTTCGTAGCGCCGCAGGGTGCCCAGCAGGTTCGCCACATACAGGTCGAGGGTTTGCCGGTTCTGTTCGACCAGCACCCCGCTGTAATAGCGCTCCGTCAACTGTTGCAGTGGCCACAGCAGGGGGGCCAGCAGCAGAACTAAAATGGCCAGGCTTCTCCAGCGTGGGCGGCGTGGGTGGGGTGACGGAGCTGACATGCGCTTACTCGGACGGTGGAGTCGGATGAGAGTGGCGCTTATGCAATAAACGAGCAAGCCCGCTTACACGGCAGCGACTCAGCGCGGTCATTCAGCGTGCAGGCCTTATTGAACAGGCCTGCCGCACAGTGCGCTAGCGAGCCGCCAGGCACTCGCCCAATGCGCTCTGCCAGGTTGGTAGCTGTAGTTGCCAGTCCTGTTGAAGCTGGCGGCAATTCAGGCGCGAGTTGAGTGGGCGCTGTGCCGGGGTCGGGTAGGCGCTGCTGGGGATGGGGTGCAGCGTCGCCACGGGTTTGCCTTGGCTCTGCAGGTGTTCGGCAATCGCCTGGGCGAAACCAAACCAGCTGGTTTCACCCAGCGCGGTCAGGTGGTAAACGCCCCAGGGACCAGCTTGGCCGTTGCGCCAATGTTCAATTAGTTGCGCTGTAGTCTGGGCAATGCTGCCGGCCCAGGTCGGTGCGCCGATCTGATCGGCCACCACGTTAAGCGTTTCGCGTTCCTGCAGCAGCCGTTGCATGGTCAGCAGAAAGTTGCGGCCGTGCTGCGAGTAAACCCAGCTGGTGCGCAGAATCAGGTGCATGCCGCCAACCGCCTGAATCGCCTGCTCTCCGGCCAGCTTGCTGCGTCCGTAAACGCTCAGGGGATTGGTGGTGTCGCTTTCGCGGTAGGGCTCGACTTGGTTGCCATCGAAAACATAATCGGTGGAGTAATGAATCAGTGGTACGTCCAGCTCCGCCGCTACTTCAGCCAGAATGCCGGGTGCTGTGGCATTGATCGCAAAGGCCAGCTGCGGCTCGCGCTCGGCCTGATCCACGGCGGTATGCGCGGCCGCGTTGATAATCAGTGCAGGGCGGTGGCTTAGAACTGATTGACGAATCAGCTCGGCATGAGTGAGGTCCAACTGATCGCGGCCCAGCACGGTCAGCTCGCCTGCCTCTTTTAGAGTGTGCTGCAGCTCCTGGCTAACCTGGCCGTGCTGGCCGAGCAGGAGAATCTTCATGGGAACACCTGCGCATCAGCAAAGTTGACGCCAGCTTGATCCTTGGCAGATAGCTGTGGCGCGCCTTTGAGTGGCCATTCGATGGCCAGTGCTGGGTCATCCCAGCGGATACAGCGCTCGTGTTCGGGGGCGTAGTAGTCGGTGGTTTTGTAGAGAAACTCGGCGAATTCGCTGAGCACGACAAAGCCATGGGCAAAGCCTTCCGGCACCCACAGTTGACGGTTGTTTTCGGCGGACAAGTGCACGCCAACCCAGCGACCGAAAGTAGCTGAGCTGCGGCGTAGGTCCACGGCCACGTCATACACTTCGCCGGCGGTGACGCGCACCAATTTGCCTTGCGCCTGCTGCACTTGGTAATGCAGGCCACGCAACACGCCGCGTTGCGATCGCGAATGGTTGTCTTGGACAAACTCGCGTTGCAGGCCAGTGGCTTCGGCGAAACGACGGGCATTGAAGCTCTCAAAGAAGAAGCCGCGTTGGTCGCCGAACACTTTGGGTTCTAGGATGAGTACCTCGGGGATGCCAGTGGCAATAGCCTGCATGGTCACTCCTCCGACAGTTTGAACAAGTACTGGCCGTAGCCGGTTTTGCCGAAGGCGTTGGCCTGTACCAGTAATTGCTGGCGATCAATCCAGCCTTGCTGGTAGGCGATTTCTTCCAGACAGGCGACTTTCAGCCCTTGACGGTGTTCGATGGTCTGCACGTACTGCGAGGCTTCCAACAGGCTGTCATGGGTGCCGGTATCGAGCCAGGCAAAGCCGCGGCCGAAACGCTCAACGCGCAGGTCGCCGCGTTGCAGGTAAGCGTTGTTGACGTCGGTAATTTCCAGCTCGCCGCGTGGTGAAGGTTTAACCGCCTTGGCGATCTCGATTACATCGTTATCGTAGAAGTACAAACCGGTCACCGCGTAGCTCGACTTCGGTTCTGTGGGCTTCTCCTCGATCGAGATGGCCTTACCCTGAGCATCGAACTCGACCACGCCAAACCGTTGTGGGTCATTAACCCAGTAGCCGAATACAGTGGCACCGCTGGGTTCGGCGGCCGCGCGCAGGAGTTTCTCGGTGAAGTGCTGGCCATGGAAAATATTATCGCCGAGGATCAGGCACACCGAGTCCGTACCAATAAATCCTTCGCCCAATAGAAAGGCTTGAGCCAGGCCGTCGGGTGCGGGTTGCTCGATGTACTCAAAACGCACACCAAATTGGCTGCCGTCGCCGAGCATCTTGCGAAAGTTTGGCAGATCCTGCGGGGTGGAAATGATCAGGATCTCGCGCACACCCGCGAGCATCAGCACCGAGATCGGGTAGTAGATCATCGGCTTGTCATAGATCGGCAGCAGCTGTTTAGAAACGCCCAGGGTGATGGGGTGCAGGCGGCTGCCGGAACCGCCGGCGAGGATGATGCCTTTCATTGTGCTGCTCCTTAAAGTGCGCCGAGGCGTTCGCGTTGGTAGCTACCGTCCTGTACGCGGCGGCACCAAGCAAGATTGTCCAGATACCAGGTCACAGTTTTGCGTAGGCCGCTGGTGAAGGTTTCTTGCGGCGTCCAGCCCAGTTCGCGCTCAATCTTGCTGGCATCAATGGCATAGCGCAGGTCGTGACCAGGGCGATCTGTCACGAAGCTGATCTGTTCTTTGTAAGAGCCGTTCTGGCGTGGAGTCAGTTCATCCAGCAGTGCGCAGATGCTTTCTACTACATGCAGGTTGGTCTGCTCATTATGCCCGCCGATGTTGTAGGTTTCGCCTACTTGGCCCTCGGTGACGACCTTGAACAGCGCACGGGCATGGTCTTCCACGTACAGCCAATCACGTACTTGCTGGCCGTTGCCATATACCGGCAGTGGCTTGCCATCCAGGGCATTAAGGATGACCAGCGGAATCAGTTTCTCAGGGAAGTGATAAGGGCCGTAATTGTTCGAGCAGTTGGTGATCAATACGGGCAGCCCATAAGTCCGTTGCCAGGCGCGCACCAGATGATCGGATGCCGCTTTGCTTGCAGAGTAGGGTGAGCTGGGTGCATAGGCGGTGGTTTCGGTGAACAAATCGTCCACGCCATGCAGGTCGCCATACACCTCGTCGGTGGATATATGGTGAAAGCGAAACGCTGTCTTGCGCGCCGGCTCCAGCTGCGCCCAGTAGCTGCGTGTGGCCTCAAGCAGCGCGTAGGTGCCGACGATATTGGTCTGGATAAAGGCTGCCGGGCCGTCGATGGAGCGATCGACATGCGATTCAGCCGCCAGGTGCATGATCGCATCCGGCTGAAACTCTGCCAGTGCCTGGCTGACGGCGGCAGTATCGGCGATGTCTGCCTGCAGAAATTTATAGCGTGGGTGGGCTGCAACGCTTGCCAGCGACTCGAGATTGCCGGCGTAGGTCAATTTGTCGAGGTTGAGCACCTGGTGCTCGGTGTCATTTAGTAGATGACGAATCAGTGCTGAGCCAATAAAGCCGGCGCCGCCGGTAATAAGAATGTGCACGGGCCTATACCTTCTTTAAAGAGGCTGTCGGTTAGTTTTGCCAGGCAGTGTTACAAGCTGAGTTCGGGCGGGCAAGCCATCAGTCTTTCCAATGCGCATAAAAAAACCCCGCATCGCTGCGAGGCTTTCTTTATATGGTGCCGGCACCAGGAGTCGAACCCGGGACCTACTGATTACAAGTCAATGACAAAGGCCTTTTATCCACAGGCCGTATGACGAAAATTGACAAGATTGACGCTTTGTAAATGTCTGAAAAACAAGGTTTATAACGTGTTTACTGGCTTTCATGGCTGAATATAGGCGTTGATCACTCTTTAGTCAAACCCCTACCCCAACCCTACCCCAAGCGCTATAATCCCTACCCCAAACCTACCCCAGAAACGGTCAGGATTTCGGTATGACGACGCGCACGGCCATGAACGAACACACCCTCAAGCGGCTCAAATATGACCCCGCGAAAGGCCGTGTCGAATTCCTCGACCCCCCGATGCCCGGACACGGCACGTTCGGCGTGCGGGTCAACAAAACATGCAAAAGTTTCATCTTGCTCTACAGCTTTCATAACCATCCGCGCCGTCTGACCCTCGGCACTTACCCCGATTTGTCACTCGCCGAGGCACGCGCCAAGGCGGCGCAGGCCGTTGAACTGCTCAGGCAGGGGGTTGATCCCGGGCAGAAAAAGATTGTCGAGTTGGTCGAATATCGCACCAGCCCGACGTTCGAAGAGGCTGTTGTCAGCTACTTAGATTGGGCCGAAAAGAACAAGAAATCCTGGCATGAAGATGAGCGCATGCTGCGCACTGAGTTTGTGCCTCATCTCGGGCGTACCAAGATCGGTGATGTCAGGCGTAAACAGGTCATGGCGTTGCTCGATGAAAAGGCCAAGACCGCCCCGGTGCAGGCCAACCGCCTGTTGGCGGTGATCCGTAAGATGTTCAATTTCTGCGTAGAGCGCGAGATTCTCGATGCCACACCCCTGGTGCAGATCAAAAAGGTGGCCAAGGAAACGCCGCGTGAGCGCAGCCTCAATCGCCACGAGCTGGTGTGGTGTCTTCACCAATTGGCCGGCGCCTCGCTCAGCCAGAACACGCGCTTTTCCCTGTTGCTGAGTCTGATGCTGGCCCAGCGCTCCGGGCGCATCGTGGCCATGCGCTGGGTCGACTTTGACCTCGAAGAGCGGATCTGGGATCGCAGTGGCAAGTTCGAGAAAAACAACAATCCGATTGCCATTCCGCTCTCGGATGATGTGTTGACCATTCTGAAATATCTGCGCGAGCGGCAAATTCAGAAAGTGACGGCGGCAGACCCTGCGCGTTGGGCTGGCAGCAAAACGCTACCCAGCCCGGGACACTATGTGTTTCCGGGACGTTGGCCCGCTAAGCCGCAGACGCAGCCCTCACTCAACCGCGCCATGCGACGTTTTTACGATGACTACGTGAAGGATTCGGCGCGAGTCGAAGAGGAGAGCCTGCTGCGCGTCGCGGATGGTTACCCGCGACCCACCGTGCATGACTTGCGCCGTACGGCGACCACCCACATGTCCAAGCAGGGGCTGGGCAAAGATGTTCGCAGTCGTATCCTTAACCACAAGGATCTGTCGGTGGATGCGATTTATGACCGGTACTCGTACTTTGAAGAAAAGGATGAAGCACTCCAGGGCTGGCATACCTATCTGAAGGGATTGCTGCAGAAGGAGTTTGGCGACGTGGATTGGGTAGAGTTCTACGGACGCCGGATGGAGGTGGTTGCGTCAGATGATGATTAGGGGTCATAAAAGATCCTTTATTTTCTATTTAAGCGATTAATGGTCTAAATATGATCTATTGTTATGCTCATGTTTAGCTCTACTCAGCAAGGCATCCACGATGGCGCTAACCCACACGCTTTTCTCTCCAGGTGAACTGGCCCAGCAGATTGGTGAGAGCGCGCGTGCACTGCGTTTGGCGCAGAATCTCTCGCGCAAGACGCTGGCCGAGCGTGCCGGTATTTCAGAATCGACCATCAAGCGTTTTGAGACGACGGGGCAAATCACCCTCGATGCGTTGGTGCTGTTGGCCTCGTCTCTGGGGGTAGCGCAGCAACTGTCTGGGCTGTTTACGCAGCCGCAGCCCGTTTCTCTGGCTGAACTCAAGCAGGGCGGGCGAGCCCGGGGACGCAAGTGAAGAACGTGACCTCGGTCGAAGTGCTGCTCGCGGGCATCCGGGTAGGTGAGTTGGTATCCGTACCTCGGCGCGGGACGTTTTTTGCCTACGACGAGCAGTGGTTGGCGTCGGGTTTCAACCTCTCGCCGCTGAACATGGAATTCAAATCCGCCCCGCAGGCTGCGCCTGATCCTCATCTGTTCGGCGGGTTGATGGGCGTGTTCGCTGACTCCCTGCCGGATGGCTGGGGCATGCTGCTGATGGATCGGTTCTTTCTGCGCGAGCGCGGCATTGATCGGCGCGCCATTACGGCCCTGGATCGGCTGGCTTACATGGGCGACCGCGCCATGGGAGCCCTGGAATATCGCCCGGTACTGGAGAAAACGAAGGCGGACTCAGCGCTTGATCTTGAGCGTTTGTACCAGGCTGCACTTGAGGTCTACGAAGGCGATACCGAAACAACGTTGGATGCGTTGCGCTTGGCGGGTGGCTCGCCTGCGGGGGCTCGACCCAAGGTGGTCGTGGCGCTGTCGCAGGACAAGCAGCGGTGTGCGTCGTCATTTAAAGCACTGGCCGAGGGGCATGAGCACTGGCTGGTGAAGTTTCGCTCGCCTGAAGAGCATCGTGACACCGGTGCCATCGAGTATGCCTATTCACAAATGGCTCGGGATGCCGGGGTCGAAATGGCAGAGTCCGCACTTCTGAATGTGCAGACCAAGAGCGGGGTAGAGCGCTTCTTCGCCGCGAAGCGTTTTGATCGTGACGGGAAGCGCAAGATCCACATGCTCACCGCATGCGGCATCCTGTACGCCGACCACCGCGCGCCATCGCTTGATTACGGCGACCTGCTACGCGCCACCTGGGCTATCACCGGGCATGCTGGCGAGGTTGAGAGAATGGCGCGCCTGATGGTTTTCAATGCGCTTGCGCACAACCACGATGATCATTCAAAAAACTTTGCGTACCTTTTTGAACAAGGGCGTTGGATGCTGTCTCCTGCGTATGACCTGACCTTTGCCCGCGTGCGTGGCATGGCAGATGAGCACACGACAGCCTTTGCCGGAGTAGGACTGCCAACACGCAAGGCGCTGCGTAAGGTCTGTGAGTCGTTCAGCTTTTTAAAAGTGGATCAGTACATCGAGCAGACGCTTTATGCCCTGTCAGGTTGGCGTGGGTTGTGTCGTGAACTCGACATTGTCGATCAGCAAGCAGTGGAGGTTCAGGTCGCGCTGGAGCAAATCAGGGCGCGCTTGGGGTAGTGGGGCCTCTGTGTGTTGCCTAGGCTAGGCGCGTGGTGGTGCCCTGTCGGTGAGCCAAGCTGCACCAGTAATCCATCCCGCTAGTCCGGTTATGGGTGAATCCTTCCCCCCCCCCCCCCCGTTTGTTGTTAAAATTAGAAAATGGGTTCTTGTTGGCGCTTTTTTTGGTATATCCAAGGGAATGTAGTGGGG
>Ga0180008_1001602_pt1 | contig 13765 bp, 18 predicted proteins | sample MM_PW_MetaG_FD_121121 | JGI IMG/M metagenome (GOLD analysis project Ga0180008, IMG submission 121121) | Groundwater microbial communities from the Aspo Hard Rock Laboratory (HRL) deep subsurface site, Sweden - MM_PW_MetaG | ecosystem: Environmental > Aquatic > Deep subsurface > Groundwater... | reverse complement strand
GGCGACTTGAGCACTTACGAGGTACCGCCTTGGGCTTTAGAAATTTAACCAATTACATAGCCAGGTGCTTGCTGAAGTCAGGAGGGTTTAGAAATCAGCTACACCCTTAAATGCGAAGAGCCAATAATGAACGGCTTGCCTTGTACGTTTTCCCGCTCCCAGTAGCGCTTCCTGAGCTTCTCGGTCAGCGGGCCAGCGAACTTGATCGGGAAGTAGTCACGGATGGCTGCGTTCATTTCTTCTTCGGTCTCGAAGGAAGGAGGAGGAATAATTTGGCCTTTCTTGTCGCGGGAAGGGTTAACGGTGGTGGCTTCCGCACAGAATTCCCCAGCTGGTCCTGAACAGGAAAAGTCAGGTATTGCGCTGGACTTATCAATAATGAAACCGGCCTCAGTGAACAGGGAGAATAAGTATAGTTCCCAAATCCGAGAGTCGAACCCAGTAGTTTGGAATTGCTCGACGAAATTTCCATCTGCATCCTCGTGCCACCGCATCATTGGTTCGATGATCTCCTTTGCTGGCGAGAATCCTTCAAGGTTAGTTAAGCTTAGAAACGACTGGTGGAGCGGCTGCTTGGTTTTTTTAAGTGGGGAAAAAAAGTCTATAGGCTTTTTGTCGTTGTCGTCTTGCTTCCGATGCTGTTCAAGGATTGGAATTATCTCCTCGATTTTCGCTCGGAGGGCGGCCCTGGCCCGGATTCTTGATTTAAAAAATTCGGTTCCGTCGATCCAGCGATATCGCTCTTTTTCGTCGCGCCCCAAAATCATTCCAGCAAAGTCGTGGTCATGCCTGTCCCTGACAATTGTCGCAACAATGCGTGAGTCGGACGCCTCGAACCAGAGAATTTCCTCCCCCATAGCCACCGCCTGGGGGCTCCTGCAGTACGCTGCAAGGGCATTGAATCGTTGGTTTGAGATAGGGCGCACGGCTCCTCCTGTAGGTGCAACAGATCAGGAAATAATCGTAAACGGTGACCAGACTTAGGAGAAGTGTTGAACCGGTCCTCGCGTTGCTTCAGTTGCCGGGACTTGTCCCAGATCAGCCAGATTCCCGCTACGATGTCAGCACGGGTAGAGATAATTTTTCCGCTTCCGCTTCCGCTTCCGCTTCCGCTTCCGCTTCCGCTTCCGCTTCCGCTTCCGCTTCCGCCATTGCCGCTGCCACTCGCGACGTATTTTAAGCGAGTAGTCTCGTAACCTTCATCCTTACCAAGCCGCTTTTTAACAGGCGAGATGTCAAATAAGTGGCTTTTGGCAGGATGGCTGATTAACATCGAGATGCCTCGCCTGCTTGCTGGTGCAGCCGCCTCACAGCACTGAACCAAGTTTGACAGACGCCAGCCATCTCTCTTCGGAGGTTGCTGTCCGGGTCGCGACCAAGATCGCCGTTAAGGCTTCGCGGTCTCCCGAAGGTAAAGAGCGCCACTCGACTGCTACGTCAATAACCGTAACTCTGTCTGTACGTTGGGGTCACCAGACGGTTAGTAGCTTTATTTTCAGGGCGGGGCTCGATGTTCAGCCGCACGGCGCGCGCTTGACCGCAAGACCCAAAAAGGTACGATTTGCACCTTACTGGGGTCTTCTGGGGACAATATGCGGTCGTGCAAAAACGTGCCAACCTGGCGCATGGCGCGAGCTTAACCGCGAGGCCTAAAAAGCTACGATTTATCGTGTTTTGACGGAATCTTTGGGGGTAAATATGCGTTCATGCAAAAACGTGCCAGCTTGGCGCTCGCCGCGTCACGGAGTTTCGTGACCGCGATCAGCCTCGCCTGCTTGCTGGTGCAGCCGCCTCACAGCACTGAACCAAGTTTGACAGACGCCAGCCATCTCTCTTCGGAGGTTGCTGTCCCGGTCGCGACCAAGATCGCCGTTAAGGCTTCGCGGTCTCCCGAAGGTTAAAGGTCCTCTGTAGCAGTTGGGTGAGAGTTCTCTGGTGTCTCCCAACAAACAAGGAGTTTTTGTGACCTCGTCGCTTTACCGTCGGATCTACAGCGGGGATTCATTGTATTCGGCCTGGAGAAAGGTCAAAGAAAGCGCCTTTTCTTCATCATCCGAAACTATCCGAAACGAAGCCAAGGATTTCGAGAGCCAACTCCCCAAGTCGCTTTCCGACATCCAACGCGCGCTATCCAAGAAGACCTTTACCTTTCAAAAGCAGACCGGCGTGGCAAAGACCAAAGCCAACGGGAATTCTCGCCCGATTGTGCTTTCACCTATCCCCAACCGGATCGTGCAGCGGGCTCTACTTGATGCCTTATCTCGTATCAAATTCGTGAAGGAAGCGCTGGATACCCCTACGAGCTATGGTGGCATCAAAAACAAACGGGTCTCAATGGCGGTAGCCGACGCCAAAGAAGCCATTTCCAAAGGGGCCGCCTTCCATATTAGGTCGGACATCGCAGAGTTCTTCACGAGAATCGACAAGGCCCGCGTGGTGGAACTCGTGGCCCCTCACATCAAATGCCCCGATACACTTGCCTTGTTCCGAGCAGCAATCACCACAGACCTTGCGAACATAGATGTGCTTCGGCGACAGGGCCTCGATGAGATTTTCCCACTTGGGGTGGAAGGGGTAGCTCAAGGGTCCCCCCTATCGCCGCTCATAGCCAATTTGTACCTGCATGACTTTGATAAAACCATGAACGATGGTGACGTCATCTGTCTTCGCTACATCGACGACTTCCTGATCCTCGGGAAGGACATGGGCCGTGTAGACCGTGCTTTCAACAAAGCGCAGAGGGAGCTCAAAAAGCTCTCACTTCATGCATATCAGCCATCGGCCACAAGCGACAAAGCCTCAAGGGGACTAACAGCTATCGGATTCGATTTCTTGGGCTGCTTCGTCTCGGCCGGCTTGATCCAGCCATCTAAAGCCACGAGGGAGCGTTTCAAAAACCGAATAAAGTCCGATTTAGACGCATCAATCCGAGTGATGAAGTTCAGCGTCGAAGCCGGAAAGATTTCGCCAAAGGGGACCTACTCTGGCGCGCTACAGAATCTCGATAGAGTAATCCTGGGGTGGGGCAAAGCCTTTTCATTTTGCAGCAACGGGCAGTGGATAAAGAGCTTGGATGACTACATCACAGGTGCATTAGCGCAGTACGAAATGGAGAAAACGAATCTATTTAAAAAAACAAATGGCACGGCCCAGCGTACGATGCTGGGGGTGAGGTTGCTTGCAGCGGTCCACTCAGAGCGTACAGAAATGGAGTAACCGCTTTTGACCGCAAGCTTCCAGTCTGATCTACAAGCGATGATTTTGGGGGTTGCTGCGCCGGGTTTACCTTCAATTACGGGTGTGTTTTCGAGCGTATCAATCCGGCTTGCCTAGCATTACTGTCGCTATCCCAAATGCAGGTTGAGGAAGCGGGCGGTGGACAATGAACGAAGGATCGAGGAATGGAGCGGTCGATGGTCGATCGTTGCCGGGCGAGCTGTATGCATTGGCTGCTTGGAAAGCCAAGCGCTGGAAGACTGCGAATCCCTTTTTCTACACGCCGATACCTGCGGAGTCAGCGATGTGGAAGGCCATCATCCTTGGCTGGCGTTACACCACATTCTCGACAATGCGCGAGGATGAGCTGCTGCTCAGCCCTCAGCCCCTTCTATTAATACTTCACCTTGTAGGTCGGTGAATCCTCTGGCCGGTTCTCTCTCCGGTCATAGATCTTGGTCGTGCTGATATTGGCATGACCCAGCCACGCCTGAACCTTGGCAATATCGGCTTCATGCTCCAGCGCATTGGTGGCTGCGGTTGCTCGTAGCCCGTGTACCCCCAGGCCGTCGACCTCAATCCCAGCCTTTTTCGCGTAGGCCGCCACCACGGTATAGATGCCGTTGGCCGTGATGCCAGCGCCGGTCAGCTTGCCTCGCAACGGTATAAACAGTGGCACCTTCCTGTCGGCCCAATGATGCCCCGAGCTTTCCAGGTACTGATGAATGCGGCCGGCCGCGACCGGGTGCAGCGGCAGGTATCGCACCTTTCCGCCTTTGCCGTGGACCTTCAAATGCTGAATCCCGCGTCGCTCCTGAATGTCGCTCACCTGCAGCAACGCCGCTTCTTCCCGGCGCAGCCCGTGATAAAGAAGAACAGCCAATAGCGCCCGGTCGCGCAGCCCTTTGAGGGTCGTTTGATCCGGGGCTTCGAGCAGCGCTTTGGCCTGGTGATCGCCCAGGGCCGGGGTTTTGCCTTCGTTGCTTTCTATCTTCGGTCTTTTTACCCCATGCACGGGATTACCCCCGGCAATTGCATTGCTCTCCAGGAGGTGATCAAACAGGCTGGCCAGTGCCGCCAACTTGCGCCGGATCGTGGCTCCGGCCAGACCGCGATGCTCGAGCTGGGCACGCCAGGCCAGAACATGCGATCGGGTCACCACGCGAAATTCATCGGCGGAGGCCAGCCCGACAAATCCGCAGAAGTCTTCCAGGTCATTTTGGTAGGAACGTCGTGTTCGAGGGTTGTCGAGGTTGGCAAACCACTCGACCGCGGCCGGAACCTGGGCCAGCGTCTGAAATTCGACTGACGTGAGCCGACGCTGATCGTTCTGATGGGCTTTCGTCAGTTCTTGCATATAATTCTCATTATTGGCTCGCTTGAGATCACTGGCTGCATATCCGGTCACAAAAGCAATGCCGAATAGGTCCGCCGTCGCTGAAACCGACAAGCGGCAATAATTGGTGATAACCTATTTTATCACCACTTATCAGGCTTGCGAGCAATACGGCGGGTTTTGTCGTGTAGTGACCGGAATTGATGAATTTGTTCATGATGCGATCACGGTGTATGAATCTGTACCAGTGATCAATTTGGCGCCGGTGTGGGCCATCATGATCACGGCCCACCGCTTAACGTGCTTTATTATCCGTTTTCTGGAGCGATGCCACCTTAGCGTACGTTTTCGCTCCACTGGACATCAGGTTGTGAACGCCCAAGTCTCGCGGGTGATGGCTGCTATGGTGACGGCCAAAGCCTCTGACGGACCCTCTGCGACCAAGCAACGGCTCCATGGTGTAGCCTCTAGATCACCGTTTTTCGGTGTTGGCCGCACGGTCACAAAGGCTTTAAATCCAGGTGAGGACTCTTCAGTCTTCACAGACCATTCGTAACTGGATTGCAAACCCCGGTAGCGTAACGACAATAACTGGATCGCATCGTCCAGCTTTTGGGTAGGTTTTAGCTGTTGAGACTGAAGCCTCAGCAGCCGTCCGATCTTGTGGTCTAACAGATCTGAACCACCCATATTCTCGCCACGTGTCAACTCCTTGAGCAGATCGTCCAATGCCCAGCGTGTATCCGCATTCGGTGTGCAACGTGCAGTTGTCACCTCTCGGATTGCCAAGTCGCGCCCATCGTGTGGTAAATCCCAGTACCAGGCAGCAGCTGGTAAACGATCGCTTTGAAGTATTCCATCCCTGTAGCTTGGCAGCTTAGGTGTGGCGATATCGACCAGCACTTGCGCTATCGCTCCGAAAACGAAGCCACCAGCGATGCTGAGCAAGACCGTACGGCTCATTTGGTCGGTGGTGGCTGTCAGCAAATACTGCCGCATGTTTTCATAGTCACCTAAGGCACCAACCAGCAGCAATCCAAACGGCATCCAAGGTGCGAGTCTGACCCCGCCAACCATCCCCTGGTGAAGAACCTGGTGAAAAGTTGGACGAGACCAGCTGTTTCCTTTGCGCTTACTCAACAGGCTGACCACCGCAGCGTTGAGTTTCTCTACGTTCAATCTCACTGCCCTCCCCCTCCCTTATGGCCGACGCTTAACGTGGTTCTGTCTCCAGCTCACGTCGTAAGGCTGCCAAGGCCCGCTTGAGTGTTTCCCCCAACGGCTGATCGATATCGTCAGCAACGCGGTACAACTCATCCTTGGTTTCCTGCTCGCCTTTGATGTTGATCTGGACATTGCGTCCGGTTTTATGACGTCGTTTTGACCGGTCAACTGGGACTATTAGAGGGGTTACCTGTCGGCCGACAAACCCGTGTTGGTTCGCCATTTCTTCCACTTCTGCGTTGCTTTGCTTTGCTTTCTGCTCAGTGGTTGTCTTAGGTTCAAAACTTTTCAAGCTATCCAGCGGATCTACGCGACTCATGATGTGACCTTCTCTTGCTGTGGCTGGGCCTCTGAGGTGATTCTGGATATCAGTTCCCGAGCGAACGCTTCGGCGTTCTCAATAGCCTTACCGACATTGGAGACTTCGTCAGTTGGCAGCAACTCAAGCGGCTGACGGTAGGAAAACATTGCCTTGAATGCGGCCCGCTCATTCAGTTCCGTCTCAAAGAACGGAATTCCCCCAGCTTTGAAGCTCTTGCGGATATGCCTTGTATCCCGAGTCTGAATCGCTGCAGATGTGCGTGTGAACAAAACTGCGAAAGGCAGTTTGTAATCAGGTTTATGTTTCTGAATGCCTCGTTCGTGGGCCCGGATCAGCGCAAACGCCCTACTCGCCTGCTCAGCGTCCAGTTGCGAACCTTGGGTCGGTACGACCACAAAGTCTGATTCCGCGATCGCATACGCAACGATGGTGGCCGCTGTGCCCTCCAGGTCAACGATCACGAAAGGCGTCTTTGTAGCTGCGTCTGCGATCGTTTCACCGATCGTCTTGTCGGTAACGTCCGAGATGATTGTCATGTTTTTGGGGGTGTCACCGCCCTCTGACCACGACTTAATGGGGTGATTCGGGTCGGCATCAATAACGGTGACCGGTACGCGCCGTGCGATTTGCTCAGCGAGTGCCAAAGCGGAAGTGGTCTTACCCGCCCCGCCCTTAGGGGAGACGAAAACTATAACTGGCATACACAGGCCCTCAGTAGTTGGTAACCCTTGAAACCTTAAATGGATTCTTTTTGGAATTCCTTTTGAATTCCATAATGAAACCATATATGAAATCCTCTATGAATTCCATGGAATTCCAAAAGGAATCCATAAATAAATTCTTTGTGAATTCATTTAGGATACTATATTTGGATTCTATGCGGATTCCAAATGGAATTCTATTAGGGATACAATTTGGAATTCTATTTGAATTCTTTTATGATACCAGCTATGGTGTCTTTAGGAATTCCACTTGGGATTCCTTATTGAATTCATTCTGGGTGTACAGGCTTGCTCATTGCGTGTAGCTACCGGCGCTGATGGCTCTAAGAAGCAGGGGAGGGTGCCATATACAGATTTTAGGCATCCTGGACACGTAATAGCTGACACGATTTGATCGTGTCGCGCTGACGCAGCATTTCTTGCCGCGCATGCGCTTCCTGGAGCAACGTAGGTTTTGTTGGCTGGCCTTGGGCATGCCAAGGCCCGGAAAATGCCTCTAGCGCGATTGTAGGCGGTCGGTTTCACGCGTTGAACCTAAAATCAGGGCAAAATAGCCGAAAGGAATCCCGTCTATGCATACGATTGAACCTGGAAAGCTGCCGCCGCTGACCGACGCCCAAGTGCGAGCCGGTGCCCGGCCGGGGGAAAGCTGGGAGTAGGCGCGTAAACGGCTAGAAAGGGCGAATTGGGCGTGTCCGCCGGAGGCGGTGGACGAACGGGAAGGCGCCGATTATACCATTGCCGGTCCTATCGATGAGTACGAAGGCCTCGACGGCCGCCCGATTCAATGGGAGCCCGGCGAGTTGGGTTACTACGAGCTGCCGCTATAACGAACCAACTGTTAGTAAGGATCCAGAAGCGATGGCTACCTGCCTCTTTTGCATGGCTGCCCCGGCTGACTTGGGCCGTTATTGTTCTGGCTGCTATGGCCGGGTGTTCCATGAGGATGGTTCGCCCTTGGTGCTGGGCGATCCTGCTGACCCGTGGCGGGAGTTCAACGCCGAAGCAGACCGGACTATGGCTGACGCCAAGGTGCATGCGGTCCTGGCGCCTCGGATGGCGGCTCGGTGGTTTTTCCCGGTCAAGGTCGCAGCCTGGAAGCTGCGACCAAAAACCAACAACACAACACAGACTGGAAGGCCCCCCAACATGAGTACGACTGAAACCCCGTTGTTGACCCTTACCTTGGATGCCAAGGCCCAGGCCGCGCTGATGCGTAGCCTGGAAGCCTATCGGGCTTGGCTGTATGCCCCCGCCGAACAGAACACCGACAGCCTGCGGGAAGAGCGCGTGACAGCGGCGCTACGCCTGGCGGATGAGATAAGCCGCATCGCTCAACCAGATCTGGATTTAGCCCTCATCGCGGCAGCCCAGGCCAAAGGGTAAGTCCCTGGTACCGGGATTTTCACGAACAGAAAGGACCCCGCCATGCCGATGATTGAAATCGACCACCCCGACCTGCTGATGCGGGCGCGCCACAACATCGCGAATATCGTCAAGGCCGAGCGCCGTGATGAGCTGTTTGCGCTGCGCATGCACAGCCTCGGCTGGATTGCCGCGCTGCATGCCGAAGGGCTGATTAGTGAAGCGGTGGGAGGGCAATTGGCCGTCGAGCTGGACGCGACTGCGGCGGCGCGGCGGGCTGAGCTGCTGGGCGCCGAAAGGTAAGCCGCAGGACTTCGTATAACGCCGCTTGTGTTTAAAAGGCGCCCACGTTTGCCGTAGGTCTTGAGGCCTTTTTAGACCCATCGTTTACCAGTCCCCCATGGACTGGCCTACCAGCACCCCATAAAGTGGTTTTACGCACACTGACTCCACACTCGTAAAGGACGTGCCCCATGAACGACACCCCCGGACTGGCCAGCTCGCAACACTTCACTATCACCCATGACGAACCCGTTCAGGGCGCCGGTCTGCCCACAGGCTCCCTGCAGGAGGCCTGGAACGACATTTTGAATCGCATTCGCACCACTTACGCAGCTGACCTGGAGTTGGCCAGCGAATACGGCTTGGCCTGGCTCGGGGCGCTACTGCAAGCCAAAGTGATCGATCTAGCCACCTTTGAGGCGTTGCATGAGGCCCGTGTTAAAGCCTGGGATGAGGCTCAGGAGCGTTTCGCCCGTAAGGACAGCGGCCTATGACCTCACGTTACCGGCACGTCGATCCAAACCCACTGGGAACCCTTCGGGGCACCGTGGCCCGTAGCCGCGAGGTGAATGCTGTCACTGAGCGTCTGACTGCCTGGGGGGAACGTTGGGCGCTGCGTGGCGCCTATGTGCATTGCCTGGGCTGCCAGATTGGCCGCCGGCATAGCGTGGCCAAGTCCTTTGAGCATATCGAGGGCTGCACCTTGGCAGATCCTGAACAGTTGGACCCTTGGGCCACCCTTGCGGCGATCCTGGGTGACCTGCCAGCGGTGCGCCGTTGAGTGCCCTGGATTATCTGGCCGACACCAGCTTGCCGGCCGGTATACGCACTCATATTGAAAATCACCTGGTGCGCCTGGCCCGAGCTAAAGACCAATTGACCCTGAGCCTGGCCACCGAACGCGCCGAAGGCTATGTGGAAGGCGTCGAGTCAGCCCGGGCGCTGACACCGGCGACTGTCGAGGCGCTGTATGTGGCGGTCGACAACGCGGCCACGGCCCGCCAGTTGGAGCTGGAGCTTTGATTGATTGCCGACGTGCTTTGGCTGTGGCTACACGCCCTGGGCGCGAGCTGCTTTGTCCAAGGCCTCGGCCAGGAGCTGCGCCGAGATACTGAGAGCGCTGTACAGCTTGTTCAGCTCCAGACTGGGCGTGCTGGAGGTGGTGCGCTGAAACTCGGCGTACAGGCGGCGGAAGTCGGCCAGGGCATCGAGCTCAAGCGGGGAGAGGTCCAGGGTGATCGACATGGCGAATCCTCGGGGGCCGTGTAACGGAAAAAACGCAGACGAAAAAAAACCGCCTTAGAGAGGGCGGTCTTTTCGTGCAAGATCGGTCAGAGGCCGGGCTTGCGTTCTCACAAGGAGCATTAGCGTGTGCAGGAATTCTAGCGCCCGGGTACAAGCAATTACAAGGAAAAATCATAAATAACGATCTACGGGCGTTGCAAAACTGCTATTCGTCAAAAAAATCCTACCCCGTGAAGGGCTTATGCCATAAGGCTTTGAGGCAATTTACCACGTACTGTCGCTCTATACCGTCCATCCGCCGCAACACAAAGTCGATTTTTTCCATAGAATGCGAGTGTTCCGCGTTCGTCACCTTTGAGGTTGGCCGGGCCAGCGCGCGAATTTTGGACCGACTGCCACGGATTAGAGACCCGTGCCGGATACATGCAGAAGGACCATCAGCCCAGCCGCCTCACAGGGAGCATTAGCGTGTTTCTGAAGGTGTGCGTGTTCCGGTAAGCACACTGGAGGTATGGCCCAACTACGGGAGGGCCAGGTATGTCTAAGTTAAGACGTGCGTGGGACTTCGTGGTGGTATGTGTACGTGTTCATCACGTTTACGAACTGCTGCGAGACTACTTTGATGGCCTGTAAAGGCTGAGAGGTGGGCCGCTCTGGCTTCGGTCAGAGCGGTTTTTTTTGCTCAAAAAAAAGCCCCCGACGCGAAGTAGGGGGCCTCTCATTCAACCGTAGGCCCGGCTAGGCCATCGGTTGGGTGCTTCTTTCGCCCTTGTAGGGGATAACGAAAGTCACCTGATCATAATACACAGGACTCTGAGGTGTGGTTAAATTTAATTGTTTGTAGTGACAAGTGGTGACGTTTTGTTGTAAGGTTAACTTGTTCTTGGCTGTACGGCCGTGGATCACACACCAACCATACCACCCGCCATGGGGTTGATTCTCCCTGGGCAATGAACTGGAAACACCACCATGCCTGCAAATCGCAACGAAGTAGAGCTGCAGATCATGGCCGCCCAAATCAAAGTGGCCTATTCACCAGGTGAAATTGCTCAACTGGTGCGCTTGATCAGCCCCACGCCCAGTACTGGAGAAATGAGCGCTGAAGAGTTTGAGCGTGTGATGAAGGTCCTGGTTGCGCACAATAAGCGACGGCCTTACTCCGCGAAATCGATTACCGCTGCTCGGCTCGTACTGGTGATGGGGGCCACAATTTCTGAGGCAGCAGCTGAGGTTGGGTTGAATCGACAAAATGTTAGTGTGCTGATGAAGCGCATACGTGGCCACATGGAGTCTTTACCTAAAGGTTGGGTAAAGGTCGGTGAGTGGTTCCCTGGCGAGGTGGCTACACAGCTAGGGGAAATCTCGGAGTCGCTTAAAGAACTTCATGCTGCAGGTAAGCCGCTCGATGGACTTACTTTTACCATCACACTGCCTTAGCTAACGCCCTGATTCCAGGCTTCCAGCTCTGCCGGCGTTCTGCAGATCCTGGTACCGGGCGTTCCCCTGCGCTGCGCTTGGGGCCGTGCTTTCGTGCTGCGCATCGAGCCAGGCCATGAAGCCGGCCCGTCTCGACCCTTCGGGCTTCAATCACATAACGCTTCGGCCTCCGGCCGGAACGCTCTACGCGCGGGCATAGCCCGCACTGCACGCCCTTCACTGTGGCCATGCATTCCCCTCTTGTCTGCACCTACCCACCAGACCGCCCTAAATGCCACGGTACAGGGCTCAGCGAAGCCATGTCTCCACCTCAGGCACACAGAAAGGCAGCAGCAAAGCCCAAAGCAGGAAAGCGCGTCGGAGGCGGTTGGAGTGCGGTTTGTGCCGTCCTGCACTAGTGAATGCGTAGCTTGCACCGCTTCAATGCGTGGGTGGGTGAGATGATTTATTTATGGTTGTTGTAGTGACAAGTAGTGACATAAAATAGCGATGGATGTATAATAAACCCATCGGCGCCACACCGGCGCCGAAGCCCGAAACGAGCGGCGGCTACCGCTCCGGGCATCACTTGTAGGGGTTATTTCATGTCAAACGCATACAACACGGTCATTCCCTTTAACCGTCTGCGCCGCAGCGAGAGAAACGCCCGCCGTACTGGCCGCAATTCCGCCAGTTACCGAGCAGGAATTGTGTCCCTTGCAGCTTCCATCCTTAGCACTCACGAACAGACCGGCCAAGGGCTTTTGCAAAACTTGGTCGTACATGTCAACGGCGAATTCTTCGATGTAGCGGCAGGAGGTCGCCGGTTTGACGCGATCACTCTACTGGTCGAACAAGGCAAGTTTCCAGACGACTACCCCACGGCCAGCTTGGTTATCGGCGCGGATGCAGTCACGGCCGCCAGTCTGACTGAAAACTTCAGCCGTGAAGCCATGCACCCGGCCGATGAGTTCGACGCGTTCAAAGAATTGACCGAGCAGGGCTGGACCATCGACCGCATCGCGGACAGCTTCGGAGTCACGACGCTGGTTGTTGAGCGCCGCCTCAAGCTACGCGCAGCAGCTCCGGCATTGATCGAGGAATACCGCGTTGGTGAGCTGACAACCGAACAGCTGATTTCCCTGTGCGCAACGGATGATCATGACCGCCAAACAATGGTGTGGAACCGTGTTCGTGACCAGCACTGGAACAACGACCCGGCCGCGCTACGACGCGCCGTTATCGAAACGGAGGTAGATGCCAGCAAAGACACCCGTGTTGCGTTCATAGGCGGTGTGGAGGTCTACGAGCAGGCCGGTGGTGGTGTGCGCCGTGACCTGTTTGCAGAAGACGGGCAGGGCACCTTGCTATCTGACGGCGCCCTACTCGATGTACTGGTCGAGGCGAAGCTACAGGATCTGGGGGAGCAAGTGCGTGCAGAAGGTTGGGGTTGGATCGAGGTCTGGCCGAAATTTGATTACACCCAGTTTGACCGCCTAGGGCGGGCACCAAAGAAACTGGCCGATTTGTCAGCAGAGTCAGCCGCCCAGCTTGAAGCGCTGGAAAAGGAACTGGAAGACACACAGACCGCCATCGAAGGCCACGTGGAGGCTGGGGACGACGAGCAGGCCGAGGCACTGGATGAGCGCGTTGACGCGCTGGAGGCTGAAATACTGAAAATTCAGGCATCCAGAGAAGGATTTGCCCCGGAAGTCATGGAGCATGCCGGCGCGATCATCAGCATGCACTATGGTTCGCTGCGCATTGACCGGGGGCTGGTCCGTACCGCAGATCGTGCCAATGTCACTTCCGCCCTGGGAGAAGGGGAGCGCCTTTCAGGTGGCCGGGAAACTGAACCCGCAGGGCGTAAGGGCAACACAATCAGTGACGCACTGCGTCGCTCTTTACTTGGGCACCGTAATTTAGCCGCACAGTTTGTAACGGCAACTAATCCCAAGGCCGCAAAAATTCTAATTGCCTGCAAGTTCGTTACTGACACGCGCAGTGATTGGAGTGGTTCACCAACGGACATGGGTATCAGTAGCGGTTACGGTGCCCGCACAGGTTGCCCGATTACTGATGAAGCAGGGCAAGTTAAACAAGATGAGTTTGTTGCACTCGGTGATCAATTGGTCGAGGCGTTGCCAACGGCTGATGGGGACTTGTGGGATGCTCTTACAGCATTAAGTGATGCGGAGCTAGATACCCTGTTGGCATTTGCAGTCGCTCGGTCTGTAAGTCTGTCTATTGAGCCAAAAGAACTTACAGAGAAGTATGCTCAAGCGCTCAATTTGAAAATGGAAGATCATTTTATTCCTACCGTTGGTAACTACTTGGGCAGGGTATCCAAAGAATTGATCATAGAGGCGTTGACCGAGGCAGGAAAAATAAAGGGTGATGCTGATCGGATTGCTTTGCTGGATATGAAGAAAGGCGCACTTGCTACAGAAGCTGAAACCCGTCTTAGTGGGACAGGTTGGGTGCCTTCGCTGATTCGCACACAAGAGGCGATACCGGTCCTGAATTCATAGAATAAGCGCAACGCTTGAAACGAGAGGCAGAGAGCCAGCCACCGGTAGAATCCAGGCTCTCACACCGAAGGATTCAAGCGCAGATGACTACGCATTACCGGCAGCT
>Ga0180008_1001601_pt1 | contig 13770 bp, 32 predicted proteins | sample MM_PW_MetaG_FD_121121 | JGI IMG/M metagenome (GOLD analysis project Ga0180008, IMG submission 121121) | Groundwater microbial communities from the Aspo Hard Rock Laboratory (HRL) deep subsurface site, Sweden - MM_PW_MetaG | ecosystem: Environmental > Aquatic > Deep subsurface > Groundwater... | reverse complement strand
TTCCATATGGATTGCATGTAAAGTCTTGCGATTTCTCTGTCCAGGGTTTCTTCGAGCAGCTGTTCAAGTGTCATGGTTGGGTTCCTTTCATATGTCCATTATTTATCATCACCCGTGTGAATAGTTTCCAATATACCATTTTCAAAATAAAGAGCATTCGAACAATATTCCCCATAACACCATTGTGTATTGGTACTATATTTAAATATTGTATTACTTGTGTTTGTCGGTTCTCCCCAAGCCTCTCTACATTGATTTTTATTCATTCCTATCCTGACTTTATTAGACAGAATTATTTTGCAGTCTTCGATTGACCATGAAGGATTTTTTTCCCTGAGCCTGTCTATCATGTGTTTGAAAAAATTAGATTCAGTTATTTTAGGATTTTCAGAAACTGCCCAGTATTTTTGAATATAGCCAACAGCCCCTGTTCCTGTCATGATCTCATACCATTCACCGTCAATGCTATTTGAAAGCACTCTAAATTTATCACAAAATTTTGCATTTTCGATAAATTTTCCGGAAAAATTTGGTTCACTGTAGATAGAAAATTCTTGTGCATTATTATAAACCATTTTTATTGGTTCGGGTTCTTTTATCAAGCCTTTTTGATCATCTGCTATGCAAATTGTGCTAAATTGAATAAGAACAAACATAATCAATGAAAGATAGATTTTCATAATAGGTCTCCTTTATTTTAGATTGGTTCTTTTATATGTCCATTATTTATCATCACCCGTTTGAATATTCTTTGCCATATTTTTCTGTTTTGGTTAGCCCTTGAATTACAACTGTTGCAGAGAGTAATTAAATTGGCTGGTACACAATCTTTTTTAACATAGTTGATATGATGGATTGTTAAGTAACTACCTGTTCCCCAACATTTTGGGCTTTGACATTCACAATTGTCCCTTTCTTTGATGTATTCTTTGAATTCTTTGTCAAACCATATAAAACAATAAGGCTCAGAGGAAATTCCTCCTTTCCAAGCTGGATGGAGTTCCCCTACTTTGCCTATCATAAGCTCACTTAGTCTCTTTCTGTTTTCTTTTGAATGTCTTCTTCCTTTTGAAGCAAGACCTATTTTTCTTTTATGTTCTTTTGATAATGGTTTACCTTTAAATATATTCCTTAATTTCTCTTTGCTTTCCTCTGAATGATGTTTTCCTTTGAAATGGCTTTTTTGACCAATATGGGAAAGTTTTAATTTTAGGATAGTCATTGGTGAATGTTTTGATCCTTTTTTCATAAGAACACCTCCAAAAAGAAAAGCCTGAGAGTAGTCGCAGCTTATGAAGGCTGTTCCATATCTCACGATATGGAAACTCTCAGGCTTGATTTTTGGTTTTTTCATAAGTTCGACTGTTTGCATATTACTATCCTTTTGTAGGTATGTCAAGTATTTTATCAGAGCCATCCCAACCGAGAATATAACGACACCCGTTCCCCAAAATGCCCGATAAGGAATCGAGAATGTGGATCAAAAATATCGACGATAATAACCGAATCTTTGTTTTTTGTTTTTCTGAGTCCACGTCCTATAATTTGTAATGTTCTAATTTCTGCCTTCCCTCCCGAAACATTGAACACTACCGACAATTCGGGTAAATCTATGCCTTCGCACCAGATCGTCGTGGCAATTACACAACTTATTTTTTTACTGTTTAGGGCTTTCTTCACTTCCAGTCTAACATCGGAGGTAGTTTTTCCCTGTATAAACCGAAAATAAGTATCAAATTCTTTTTTGGACAAACCACAGATTTTTTCTGCCATAGCAATGAGGTTTTCACCATGAGCAATTTTACTTACCATTACCAAGAGGCTTTTACCTTCGTTAATGTAGTCTATCGCTGTATTTATAATCAGTTCATTCCTCCTATCATTTTGGACAATCCCCAAATCATAGGCCCGTTCATAATTATATTCACGGTCAATATCATAATTGTATGGTGACCGAAGTATCCGTATTTTGGGTACTGCAAGAATTCCTTTCTCTGCCGCTTCGTTGATTGTGAGTTCTTTAATGAGTGGTCCGAGCAGTCCCTCATAAGTGAAAATTGCTTCATTGTCTGTTGGTAATGTTGCAGTAAAGCCGAGCCTGACTGTGGCGAAAGTGTGTGACAGGGCACAAGCATAAGCACCTTCCAAAGTGGATAAATGGTGGACCTCGTCAACAATTACCACTTCATTCTCCACTAAAAAGTCCCTTATTAAATTTGCAGAGCGTTCAATTTGATTCCTGCGTTCAAGTAATGAAACCGCATGTGAGCATTTTTTGATCTCTTTATTCATCTTTTCGGCAGCAATTGCTTCCGGAGTTTTTGATCGTAATAGTTGGGTGATATTTTTTAGTCCAACACGTTCTACAAGCCCCCTCATATTTTCAGTTAGGACTTGTAATTTTTGAAGCCACCAATTAAGATCGGCACTCTTTGCCATGACTTTGAGAAGTTCTTCATACATCATCAAGGGATTACCGATTGATTGAATAGTGGCGACCGTAATACGTTTATCTGTTTCTTTTTTGCCTTCTGCAAACACACCAATATCTTTTGTTGGAAAATATTCTCTGAGTCTGTCGGCTGTCTGTGAAATAATATCAAGAGTATGGGCAAGCATTAGTATCCGGCTTTCATGGAAACAGGACATGATACCAAATTGCAGTAGTGTTTTACCTGAACCAGTGGGGGATTTTATAATGCCCCTTCGTTTGATAAGGGCACTTTTCATAAGGTTTAATTGATCGGGTCTGAATGTAATGCCATCGAGTTTTGGATCACCATAGTTTTTGGTTAGGAGATTATCAAATCCACCTTTAATTTCTAAAGGGATGTTTTCAGCTTTACAGAATCTTCTTACCCTTGCGAGTAGACCATACCAGAAAAAGACGTTTGATCCGTTTGATCCTGAGAATGCCGTCTTTTGATATTCCCTACGCTCACGGTTAAACTGCTTTCGAATATAGTATTGGGCAGAGAAGGACAGACAGGGCTTTATTAATTCTGCCTCCCGTTTTGATACTTGGCATTCTACGGGGGATATAATCTCAACTATCATTAAAATTTTTCCCTTTCAAACAAATACATTTCCGCACAATCTTTATCACTTTGAGATAGATTTTTGAGATTGGTATTTTTGAATTGTAGAAGGTTGAATTCATCTTTTTGTGCTTTTGCTTCTGCAATTGCATTTTGGAATAACCATTCATTAACACGTTTAATGGTGTGTATTGTTTTACGGTTTGATTCTGTATCAATTTTTGGAAATGGGGTTGTTCGTTGTCCAGAAACTGTTAAAACTATATCACCTGTGTAATATTTATTTCCTACTTTTCCTCTACGAATTCTTTCTTTCATTATTTTATATCCTCTTTTTCGTATTTTCTTGTCGGCACTTTTTTGCCCCAATATTCCTGAGCAGCTTTTTTGCTTTCAAAACAGAACAATATTCCAGTGCACCCTTTAGGTAACCGTAATTGTGCGTTTGCAGTACCAATTGTTCCGTCAACAAAACAAGTTTCTCCCCCATGCAATTTCATTGCAATTACTGGATGTTTCATTCGGGTTCTCCTTTCTTTCTCATTTTAGAAGCTTGTCTTTTAGAGACTCCCCATTTTGCAGCCAAATCAGCGGTGGTATATTGTTGGGGTTTGGGCTTTGCTTCGTTTATAATTGCTGATCCTTTTAGCCACAAATATCCACGGCATTTGCCCATATTAAAATGGGGACAACCTGTAGCACAAACTGCTCCTTTTGTGGCTCTCCATAGTCCCAAGAAAACATCATCATATTCCTGCCTACACATTCCCAGTTCACGTGCTTTTGCATAACTTTTAAGTGGAAAATTCATTTTTTGCCTCCTTCTATACTTCTAAGATGGGGAATTTTGTTTACGGCATTTAAGTCATAGACTATTTTCTCACCGTACACCTCTTTTAGGATTTTCTCGATTAGCTTTTTATCTTCTATTGAGCCGGGACACACAAATCTAAATGCAGCAGTATTGCCAACAGAAACAATCCCTGCTTGAATAACCACTTTACCATCAATTAGATACTCTTCACCGTCCTCATAATTTTTTCTTAAACAACGTTTTGGAACATCTTTTAATAAAGTGCAGGCAAGTTTTTCAGCCAAGAATTGTTCAACCACTTCCTGCTTCTTGTTTATGAAGTCGAATGCTTTAAGGTTGAGACCGTCCATTATTTCTCTTTCTCCTTTCTTTTACGATCTTTTCTGAAAAAAGAAGAAGACCAGCATTTTTTATTTCTGCAAAGAAATGATACTCTTCCGAGTGTTCCATCAGATTTAAAATTATTACCAATCATCCCTCCGTTAAGACCAATACAAACATTACCATAAAAAGTTACAAATGTTTCAGAATTTGGATCATGTTTTTTATGGCACGATGCACAAATAACCTTGAACTCTTGTGTGGGGTTAAAAATAATTGGTCTTAATAATTCATTCAAGTCCATTGCTTTTTTAAAATTAAAATCTGCTGATTGCATTATCCCTCCTTTAACATTTTTCTAATGTCATGAAATGCTTTTAATATGTTCTTTCGGCACCAACCATTTTTCTTCAGATACTTTTTTAAACTGTGGGATGAAATAAACTCCTTATTAATTGGGATCATTATGAGTAATTCCATTGGAGCGTTATAAATTATTTCAATTACCTGTTGAGCCTCTTTTGATAATTTATTAACCCTGTCTTTTCTAACCAGTAGTTTTTCAGGAGTATTCTTTTCAGGCATGAGGGCCATTACAGCGGGATCATTTACATCAAGATAATTGTTTTGGTCGACAACAATCATAAGGGAATCCAAGTTTTCCAATAGGGCGTTTAATCTGTGTTCTTGCTCATTCATGATTTATTCCTTTTTATGGACAGATTGGGGTAAATGTATAGGTACTTTCATCACAGTTGCACCCAGATTGTGTCCAGGTTCGTGCAACTCCAAGACACCAGTACCAGTAAGTTACTGTCCAATAATTATTTGCTTCATAAGAATTAACATCATTAGGAAGTCCATTTACAGCGATATAATCATCAATATTGTCATTGCAGTCGTCACACACACCAAATGGATCTCCAAAGGGACCGCTATCTGTGCATCCTAAAGCCAATAATAATATTAAAATTGCTAAAATTATTTTATTCATGGTTTATCCCTCACTATGATTTTTTTAATTGGTTTGTTTACAACTTCTCCCCTTTTGATAATTTTGTTCACTGTGGGAGGTTCTTCAGCCTGTTCCCCTCTTTTCACTAACTTGGGTTTTTCTATAATACCAGCTAATTGTGCGACCCATTTTACATTTTCTCCTTGAGAGCAACCATCACACTCGTCCTTTAATTTTCTTTGTCTTGCAAGACAAATCTCAAGGCGCAGGCGTTGGTCATTTTCATCACAATAGAAATAGTGTGTGGGCGTAAACCCTGTGTTTCCACAACTTCCAGTTTCGGATGTAACGGTCTTAGAGATTTCCCGGCAGAATTTCTCAATATACAAACGATCATTTACTCGCTGACGTTTACACAAACTCTCCGGGACGTCAACGAAGACTTGACAATACCGGCAGGTTATCATGAGTCTTTACCCTTTATTATTCGGTAGGGAAGAAGAGCCTTTTTTAAAAGCACCTCAATAGCCCAATTTCGTGACCGGCCTGCTTTCTTTTTAAGGGCATCAATTTTTTTAAGAATATCTGGTTCCAGTGAGATTGAAGTTTGTATTTTGGCCATATTACTTATCTCCTTGTTTTTAGGTTGGTCAATCTAATTCAATTTGAATATAATTAATTATATTTAGATTGTCAAGACAAAAGCGCTAATATTTCTCGGACTACTTTTTCCCCATCATAGAATATAAGACTGTCGGAATTTTTATAGTCTTCCAACGCTGCCCGTATATAGATTTTTGTGGCATCAATTTTTCTGAGTGCATCAACCCGATGGGTATGAATTGATTTAATCTCTTCCTTTTTTTGGAGTGCAAGTTCGATTCGTTCGATGCTCTCTTCCGTTTTGAGAAGGGCGTCCGCCATCATTTTGCTAATTTGGACTTGTTGATAAAATAAGGCATGAAGTCCTTCTCCCATTTCTTCTTTTGTTTTTTGTTCGTCCATTAATTTTCTCCTTTCTATTCATATGATTTATAAAGCATCCATCTTTTTGGTGGTCCTGTAAGTACAACAGGTTTTCTACCCATGAGAATGGGACCAACCTCATCTACCATCATCAGTCCTTTTTGAATTACCCCCGGCAGAGCCAGGTCAATTATTCCTCCTTCATATTCAACCCAGGAGTGAAATTCATATGGTGGATTGAATGCGTAACCGTATGAACTTTTATAATCATTACTTACAATATATAAATGGCCAAGTCGAGCAATGCCTTTACCTAAATATTGTTGTGTGATCTGTGCTTTTTCAAGGCAGTTCCAAAGTGGGTGTAATCCCTTAAATTTTCTCGTAATTTCTGAGCATTGCTCTGGAGTGATTAGATCACCTATTATGGGAAAGACCTCTCCTCCGGTCATTTCCATACCAACATCTGCCGTAAGATTGCTAAATGTGGTTGTCATTTCCATCATTTCTTTTTCCTCTTTCTAGTTTGTTTCAATTGCTCAGTCACCAAATTTAATTCCTCCTTTGTCATTCTTGGCAGAATTTGTTCCAAGATGGGAATCCAGATGTGGATTGTCCGTAAGATTAAAATTGTTTCATTTGCATCAGTAAGTCCTGCCAACAAAGAATTATTTTCTCGTTCATATGTCATTAATAGGTGGCCTGACATAATTAGGAAAAGAATAAGCATGATGATGATTGGATAGAGTGTTTGGCGTGCCTTTTTAACCTCTCTTTCCACGATCTTGAATTTATACACTCTGCCCATTAATCCTCCTTATCTTGAAAAAGGTTGCATTTGAATGGTATATAGCAATTTCTTTTATAGGAACAATCAATCCCGGCTTCTGTCATTGTGTCTAAAACTTCTTCCTCGGTGTTTTCAATGTAGCACTCACAATGTAAGCATTGTTCTTCAAATCGGTTGAATGGTATTATTTTCTCCTTTTTAGAAAGAGAAAGATCAGGATAATCTTTTAGAACATTATCAGAAATAGGTTTGCCTTCTCTAATAGCTTGTTCAACATAGCTTTTGTGACATGTTATTTTTTTGGTGAAGTCTGGGCCATAACATAGAATCATTTCACCAAATTGTTTTTGAGTCATTTCCCAAAATTCTAACATGTTCTTACCTCCTTTTCACAAGTTTATTTATAGGCCTGATTTTGGTAACAACTCTGGGATTCTCCCGTTTGCATTTGTCAAACATGCCGCACCAGACACAGCCAGACCAGCCTTCCCACCAATGGCCATAGCCGGCAACGTGTAACAGACACACTTTATTATGTTGTCGAAAAGGATATTTTTTACGATACTCTTCGGTGTTCATCATTTGGTTATTTTCCGTCAATTAGGTTTTCAATCAGTTTGACGGCCCTCATACCATACTCCTTTTTGATAAAATCAGCCATACTTGTTTTGTTATCTTCATAATTTCCATACCTTTTTTGGAGATAATCGTCAAAGGCAACGATGTTAAAACCAGTAAATGGATTGGTGAATTTGGACAGTTGGACGCTGAATGTTTTAAAAAATTCGGATGAGTGGGATTTAATGTTGTGAAATCTTTTAATGGCTTCTTTCAATGGGTTACCTCCTTTCCGTTGCTTTTCTTATTTCGGGCCATGACCAACCTTCCTTAATAAGTTCTGGGTGTTCTTCCGAAAATTTTATCATTTTTGATCTGACGGAAGCAATTTCATCTCTATGAATGGTAAATTTCAACCATGTTTCGAGATGTTCTTTTGTGTATTCATCCATTGGTTTCCTCCTTATATGCGCCTGTGATTCTGGGAAGTTTTCCATTATAACATCCTCTCCACTGACGGGTTGTCCCGCAGTCAAGATCCCAAACCATACCTCCAATAATATTTTCAGGCAATATTTTGGCGTGATAGTGGACATCTATTCCATTTCTCCAATGATGAAAGGAAATACCCAGAAACTTCCAATTCCCTGAAAAGCCATTGTTTTTTTCTTGGGTCATGTTTCCACTTTCATCTACCTTAAACCATTCCCCGCAACATTTAAATTTTAACATTAGTTTACCCTCCTCCTTTCTGGTTGTTGATACTCAGTGCTGCACACCTTCAGTTTTTGACGCTTCGAATTGGAGGTAAGAATTGTCAGTGAAGATGTGCAGCACTCAGTATCAAAAACCTTTGCTGTAGGACGCTCTGTAATGCGTTTTAAGCGTGGTTCTTGCACTGAGTGTTATTTTGTACGCTTTTAAATGAGTAATTGATTTGCCTCTCTAAAAACGAATTGTACTGAGGTCATGGTCAATAAATTGCTCGAATGTCAAGATTATCCCAGTTATTTCAACGGTTTTGTTGTCATGATCAATTGTAATCACACGGTTTTCTTTGTCTCCAATGAATGTTCCAATCCCATATTCCAATTCAGTATCAACCTCATTCTTGATAATTTCTGAGAAAATGATTCGATTGAGATATAGGACATCCCCCCACCGCCAACGTTTTTGTAATGCTCTTTGGACTCTGATTGGAAGATTACTTCCGTGGTTGTGTGAATAAATAAACAGTGGTGCTTCTCCCTTTGATATTAATTTTACATTTGCTCTGTCACCCATTTTCTTACCTCCTTTTTTTAATTGTTACATTAAGATAACTCCAGCTTTGAAAAACTCCACATGATCACGGGAAAGTTTACGATCAATAATTTTCCCGTCCCTCATTTTTATTACCACCATTTTGGTCGTTCTTTTAATGACAACCCCGGAACTTTTTTTACCATCAGAAAAGATGAAACGTGCCATTGGTGGATAGACGGCTTCGATGTATCTCTGCTGATCTGCTTTGTCCACTTCCCGTTTTTGAAAATAAGAGCTAATAATTTTCTGAATGTTCATGGGGTTTCCTTTATTGGCTCAACTGAAAGTATTTTGATATGTTCGGCATCCATGCACTTTTGCCAGCACACCAGACAACTCGGCAGAGTGGTTACATCTTCCTTTTTTTGTTTAAATTTAATTATTACCGTTGCATCATTTTTACATTGATGCCAAGTAACCGGCCCAAATGTAAATGCCCCTCCTCTTCTGGTCCACCCTTCACATCTGGTAATCTGTGGCATATTTTTTCACCTCCTTTCTCAGTAAATTCAATTTAAATATAATTGATTTGAATATAATCAATTCAAATTAGATTGTCAAGATATTTTCTCAACCTTAAAATTATCTTTGTCCCCGTTGAAATAAACAATTAATGAGTTTTTAACCTTTCGTAATTTCATTTCAAGTTTGAGCCGGGCATTTCTAAGGGCCTGGCTTTGGCTTAATGTGTGAGTGTAGAAAGTATGAAGTTCACCATAATAGTTTAGTGTGACTTTGAATAGGTTCATGGAATCTCCTTAAAGACCATCTTTTCCTCCTCCTTTCTTACTTCCTGCATTTCTGCTTCCTTAGCCTTTTTGTAATCGGGGTGTGCCTTTTCTTTCTCCTCACAATCCATACAGATCATATCAACGTTGAAAATTGACATGGTGGTTATGGTTGTGGGAACCTGGCACCGGTTGCATTTTGATTGTAATTCAAATTTCTTATCCAATGGCATATATTCTCACCTCCCCCATCCTGTGGATTTTGATACACTTACAAGAGCCGTGCCCACACTGTCAACATGAATGAGATAATGCGCCTTAATGTTGGCATTTTTAAGAGCCTGGTAAAGTTCCTCAATTGTACAAGGCTCTTTTAAAGGGTTGTTCATAATACAAACCTTGTTTTTGTCTTCAACGATTACCCTTTTTATTGCCTTTTCCATTATATTCTCACCTCCTTGTTTTAGAACAACCTTAATTGATTGCTCAAGGATTGGGCCAAGAATTTCTCAGCCCGCACCTTCAATAATCAATGTGTCCAATGATAATAGCACCAGGCATAGCCTGCAAAAACACCCCAAAGAAAGATGGATATTTTCACGGTGATTTTCTCGAACTTTTTCATTTTTTACCTCCTCTAAATTCCTCTGCAAAATAATCTCTGTCTGTAAGGACGTGCAGCGATGGATATTGGACGGTTGAATTCGAAATGGCAGTTGCCTTCACCATATACATCATAAACATCCACTTCTGCTCCAAGGAATCCTTCAACTCCGAACCGAGCATCATTTAGGCTGCTCAATAAAGTATCTTTGGTTAATTTTCCATTTGGGATGGTAACTGGATTCATTTCTATTTCTCCTTCACCCCCTCCCCACATAGATACATACACTGTTCCTCTAATTTGGTACCCAACATGCTCCAAAGTTATTTTTTTGTTCATATTCTTACCTCCTTGTTTTAGACCAACCTTTATTGATTGATCTCATATAGGCATAATTTCTCAGATTATGCCCATAAATTACCAATCACTTTGACAAATCCGACAATAATTTCTGGTAGGAATTTCTTGCCTTTACTACAACATCAACCAGATTATGGTAAGTAGTGTTCCCTACAATTATATGATCATGTATAGGCACACCAATAGAAGCCATGGCAATAGTCATTTCCGTAGTGATTGAAATATCCTCTTTTGAAGGGGACGGATCACCTGATGGATGGTTGTGTACCAATATAATTGCAGCGGCTTTATGTTGAAGAACCTTTTTGATAAGTTCCCGTGTATATACAATTGCTCTGGTGAGTGTGCCGGAAGATAGTTTCTCCATGCCAGTCATACGGTTCTTTGTATCAAGGAAAATACACCATAATTGCTCAATATCATTTTCCTGGGCAAATAGGGGTTTGGTCATATTAAACACCTCATCAGAGTTGTTTAACATTTTCCCATTTGCTGTTTCTTTTACCATTGAAGCAAATTCTCCAGTCCTTAGGGCTTCCCAGAACTGTTCCTTTTCCATATCCTTACCTCCTTGTTTTAGAATGGTCTTAATTAACCACTCTCATATAGGCATAATTTCTCAGATTATGCCCATAAATTAAGGGTCAATCCTTTTTCAGACCGTCTGTAAAGTCAATGGACAATAGCTCAGATAGCCCCCAAGCCAATACTCCCAAACCACTCAGAATGCAGCCTATTCCAATACCGATTTCCATCATAGTTATCACCTCCTTTTAATATTTTACCGAAGTGGGGAGGGACACATCCCGAATATAATCCGACTTTTCTTTTCTGATTATATCAATAAAGTGTTTGGCGTCCTGTGCAGGACAGGTGAAGCGTCCACACCCACATCGGACAAGAACCGGGCACAACCTATCCTCTACGACCAACATATCAAGGATTTTCTCATCCATGAAGCCGTGGTTTTCCCTGATCTTGTCAAAGACCAGTCCTCTACGAATGTGATTTACCATATCCTTACCTCCTTGTTTTAGAGTAGTCTTAATTAACCACTCAAATGTTGGGCTGAAGTCCTCCAACCTCAGCCCTTGTTTCAATGGTTAATTTCTGTGTCCGGCCGCATACTCATGAAATACCTTTGCAACCTCTTCCGTTTTCTTGACCCGGACCAGTTCGCTTTCAACTTCATGGGTCAAGAATTGGGTCATGATCGAATGCATTTCCCAGAGGTTCAGCTTGTCACCGATCAACCACTGTTCAATCGTGTCACCACTGCCAGTTTGTGGCAATGCCAGGATTTTCTCAGTGTGACGGGTGCCGAATGGCAGGACTTCCATGATGCCTTCAAAATCAGGTTTGGCCACTTTGATTTTTCCCCATCTTTTCCACTCATCAACTTGGCCGCCGAATTCCTGAATGCCAGTCATGATGGCCTCGATTTCAGCCGAGATGTTAAGGTCTTGGCGGTGGCGTGCTCCAACCGATGCCTTAACTCTGTACGCAACCATGCCATTGGAGCATACTAATTCCATCGCACCCCATGAGAGACCATACATTTTGCTGAGGTCATAAGAGTTCCAATTATCAATCCGGGGAGAAATTTTCTTGCCCGCACGGACTTCCAACTCGCATTCGGGGAACTCAACCCTTGTCCGCATTTTCGCACCATTGTCAATCAGGCGGACCTCTTTGATCAGAGGCTTACCGAATCCATTGGTTAGTCCAGCCAAGGATCGCTCCAGTTGATAAATACTTTCCTCATGATTCACAATGAGGTATTCCTCACTGGCCGAGTTGGCATAAACGTGTTCCTCATCACCGAATGCACCGATGATTGCAGAGTAGCCCTTGATCGGTTCTTTCCCGGAACGGCCATACCACAAAGGACTGCGGTACACATCGGGGAAAATAACATTGGGGTAACGACCACGGACATCTTGGATAATTTCCTGACGCCGGGTTTCCACTGCCTCTATTTCTGCCGCTGTTTTCTGTAGTTCTTGGTTCATATCCTTACCTCCTTGTTTTAGAATGACCTTGATTGATCATCCTTGCATGAACACGGAATTTCCGCCGTGTCCATGAATAGAAGGATCAATGATGGGTTGAAATTCTACCATCTCTTTCATCAAACAGAATGCAACCGGCGTACAACCATTGGCTGATGTTCTGACCGTGGAAGTTAAAGGAATTTCCCACGGGCTTGCCCATATCATTTACCCAGAATTCGGCAATATGCTGCGAGCCGGCTTTTCTGAAGGGAAGTAACACCGCCTTGGTGTTTTCTCTCTGTTTTTCATAGTAGGCAATATTTTCCATTTCTCGGTCATACCAGCCTTTCAATTCCCAGACTTTTTCTGAAGTACGGTGTTCCTCTGGTAACATCGAAATTAAGTCTCCCAATGGTGTAATATTCCTTTCTTTCATATTCTTACCTCCTTGTTTTAGAATGACCGTGATTGATCACTCTCGTAAGGGCACGGACGAATCCGTGCCCTTAAATTAATGATCACCTAAGTGCCCAATTGGCGAGTATGAATGGCAGCACCCAACCCAGAAAATATGCTCCAGATATTAATAGTAGGATTGCTTTTGTCATAATCCCTCCACACCACGGTGTTTGAAATCATTTGTGGCTATCGCCAGGTCACTGAAATAATGCCCATGATAAAAACCATTATCATCACTGGCATTTTTCAGATAGGTGGCGAATTTGTCATAGTATCGACCCGGTAGATGTACTAATACCACCGATAGGTGGATATCATCCGGGTGACGACTGTATGCCTTTTCCTTCAATATTTCTTTATCGCCCATATCCTTACCTCCTTGTTTTAGAATGACCAACATGATCATCCTCATAAAGGCATAGTCCTTAACTATGCCCTTAAGAAGGATCATTTTGCCCATGCGACAAACCCTCCCCATAGTTGAATCAAGTGCCAGTAATACCGCGGCACCTTACTTCCAGGAATTTCACGATGGGTACGAATTTGCCATGAGAACCAGGTGTACCACATTTGTTTTCTCATATTCTCACCTCCCTGTTTTTAAAGTAACCATTATGATTACTTTCATAAAGGCACGGAATTTCAGCCGTGCCCTTAAATTAGCTATCATATTTTGATGCAACCAACACTAACACCCAATATAATTTTTTCCCTAATATCAGCAGGATCCTCTTTTTCTTGAACATTGTACCGGAATACCATTTGTCCGTTTGTGTAAACCGTATAGGCTCTAATTTTTAAATAATCGTCATATAACCATTCAATTTCCACCAACTTATCGGCGAAGAAACCATTACCAAATATTTGTTTTCTCATAT
>Ga0180008_1001599_pt1 | contig 13782 bp, 8 predicted proteins | sample MM_PW_MetaG_FD_121121 | JGI IMG/M metagenome (GOLD analysis project Ga0180008, IMG submission 121121) | Groundwater microbial communities from the Aspo Hard Rock Laboratory (HRL) deep subsurface site, Sweden - MM_PW_MetaG | ecosystem: Environmental > Aquatic > Deep subsurface > Groundwater... | reverse complement strand
TGGCACAGATGTTATTTAGTGTAGGAGCTGATGTATATTCTGGTAATAGGGCTGCTCCTAATACTACTCAAAACTTTGGTAATATAATGAGGAACATAGCATTTATGCAGATGATGCAAAATATAGGTGGTCGGGGTGGTAAGGCTACTATTGATGGTAAGGGTGCGAAGATTGAGATGCCTTCAGAGATGATGAATGAGTTTATGGGAGGCACTCAACCAGGTGGTCAATATGAAGGACTGTCTCCTGGATGGAATCCTCAACCTCAACAGAATCAAAGTCAGTTAATGTCTAAATTTCTTGGAGGTGGAACCCCTGAGGCCTCCCCTTTTCTTGGCGTAGACTGGGGTAAGATGCCAGTCACTGGCATTACTCCTCAGGATTATGCTATAGGGATTAATGCTAGGATGGCACAGGATAAATTTAAAGCTGAACAGGCTAGCAAGGGACAGTTAACCTTACCACAGCTTATGGAACTAATGTATAAGGGACAGTTGTCTGAAGAGTCAAAGGCTAGAACTAGCAAACTTCTTAAACCAGATAAAATTGATCCTCTTGATAATCTCTCTCCAATAGAAGTTCCTGATGTTGGAGCAGTATCACTTCGTCAATGGAATGCTTTACCAAATGAAGAACAACGATTTGCTATTGCGGCTCATAGAGCTAAGAAAATGGGTGATACTAAATTTGATAGGAAGACCTGGGAAATGCTTAATCCTACAGATAGAGAAAGATTCTTAACCCATCTTAAGGATGATCCAGAATTGTTGAAATTGGAGAAAGATCTTAAAGCAGCAGGTGCTCCAAAAATAACAATAGGCGAAAAAATGTCTGAACAATCTCAGTTAAGTAAACTTGCTGGGCAGAAATACTTTGACAATCCAAAGTGGGTTGATGATGTTACTAAACATATAGGCTCTGATGCAATTAGGAGTGAGTTAATAATGTCTGATACTCCAGACCAGGATAGGGCTACTGAAGTTATCAAATATGTTAGGCGCAAGATAACTGGTGGTGGTGGAAGAATCATTGATTATAGACTTGCTGAAGATGGTAAGACTTTAATCTGGAATGTTCAGTGGTCTACAGGTAAAACTCAGGAGGTTAGTTATGAGTTCTGAGCTTGAGCTCTTATTTGGTGGTAAAGATAAACAGAAAACTACAGGGGCTGAAATAGATCTGTTATTTCCTAAGGTTAAGCAGCCAGCTGCAGTAGTAACCTCTGCTCCTACTACTGCAGTCCCTTTCGATATTAAAGAAGAAGGTGGTCTTGCAGCTGCATTTGGATTAGGTGCGACTCCAATTGATTTAGGAATAGGTGTGCCCAAACCTAAGGAAGAACCTCTCAAGAGAACTCCAGAAGATATGGAGCTCAGTTGGCGTCAAGATGCTCCATCTGCTATGAGTGAATTCATAGATGATATAAAGAATGTTTTTGTATCTAAGTCAGATAGGGCTGCACGGTCTGCTATATCACTTACGCTTGCTGAGGAGTTAGGAGTTCAACCTCATGACCTCGAACCTGATTTAGTAGAAGCTTATCTAGTAGGTTTGTCAGGTACACCTTGGGGTATGGGTAGGCAAGAGTCTGGAGTTAAGTATCCTCAGATACCACCTGAAGCTATGGCGAACCTCACTGACAGTGATAGACTAGCGATGGGTCTTGGTGGCTTCATGGGATCAACTCCATCATTTGCACTTGGTGGATTAGCAGGTGGAATTGCTACAGGTGGGAGTCCTACAGGGATTATGGCAGGTGGCTTCATGGTCACTGATGCGTTGCGTTCTTACTACACATACAAGATGCAACATGGAGAAGCTAACAATCCTAAGGAGTTCTTTGCAGGTCTTGCTGATGCTGCTAAGGGTGCAGGTAAGGGAGCAGTTATCGGAGCTGCTACTGGATTAGTTGGAGGGGCAGTAGGACCACTCGGAATACCTGGAGCTAGACTAGCTGCTGAGGTAGCTACTATGACTACTATAGGTGGTGCAGTTGAAGGTCAGATGCCTTCCATGCAGGACTTTGTAGATTCATTAGTTCTTCTGTATGGTGTAGGCTGGATGATGCGAGCTCCTAATGCTCTTAAGAATGTACAAGATTTATATGCAAAGACTGGGCTTCATCCTAAGCAATTAATAAATGAAGTTAGGAATAATCCTAAGTTGGCTGAGGATCTAGTTAAGGATAAAATACCTGATGATGTAATCGCTGATGCCAAGAAAGGTATGGAGGAAGTTGAGGCTAAGCAAGCTGAGTTAGCTGCACAAGCTGTGATTAAACAAGCTAAGAAAGATGGGACACTTGATGAAGCATTGAATAAAGTTGTTAGTGATAAAGCGAAGAAGGCTAAGAAGATTAAGACATCAATACCTAATGTATTTAAAAGGATGCCTGATGAGGAGTTGAAGAAGCAGGCTAATTATGGAGTGGAAGGTGCTCAGCAAGAATTTGAGTTGAGGGAATCAGATCGTTTAACAAATGAACGAACTGTACCCCAAGTAAAGGGGTCGCTAATTGAAGAAGCCAAGAAGTACAAGACGGCTGAGGAGTTTGTGGAGAGTTTGGGTTATCACGGGCAAGGAAAAGAACATCCAAGATATGGCAAGGAAACGATAACAGGTGGAATTACAAAGACTCCCACTACGGCAAGTCAATATGGAGAAGGTGGAAAAGTAAGAATAGTAAGACTATCTGATTTAACACAAGAACAGCAAGCGAAACTTAAGGGAGAATATGGAAGTCTTACGGCCCTTGACTACAAACAAGAAATTAAGCCTATTGCCGAATTTGAATCAGGAACAGATATTAAAGCCCAACTCACCGACATCTGGAACAAGGCACACAAGCCTGTGCCCCAACAGAAGGGGGAAGTAACTAAATCTAAACCTCCTAAACTCACTAAGTCTGAACGTACAGAACTAAACCGTGCAGGACATCCTCTCAAAGTAATCTCCAAGATGTCCATCGAAGAACAACGTGCAGCACTTGAACAATCAAGACAGCGTCCAGAACTTACAACCGAACTTGATATGCAGACAGGTGCGAAAACTCCTATTGAATTATCTACTGAGCAACATCCTTTCCGTGATAGAGATCCTAAATATACTGCTTCGATAAAGGCTGCTTACGATCAACAAGGGATGGATGCTATAAGAAGTAATCCAGACTCGATGGTCAGCAAGATGATCAATGAAGCTAACCGTTGGCTCAATGGAGAGGAAGTTCCTATTGATCAGGTTAGGGAGATACTTAGGACTATGTATGCTAATAGTCATGAGTATAGGCATAGGTTTGGAGGGAGTGAAGAGTTTAATTCTTGGAAGGATAAAGTAGGGGAAGCTAGTAAGTGGGTTAGTCAAGCTGAGAGGCCTGTTGTGGAGAGAGGTGGTACACAACTTAATATGTTCATCCCTATCAATGAACTTCCTGCAAGAGTTAAGGATGTAATGAAAGGGATTAAGGCAGTTGTAGGTGGAGCGGTACAGTCAGGTAAACTATTCCGTAACAAAGAATTGTTTGATAAGACAGGTTTCTGGTTTGGAAGAGATTTTAAGTGGAGGTATGAGATAGATGATAGTAAGATGCAATATGATTATCTTTTATTCGATCAGATGGAAGGTCAGAGAGTTAAACTTTCTGATATAATAGATCATCCAGAATTATATAAAGATATACCTGAACTAAAGGATGTAAATATAAAACTTAACCCTAAAATAAAACCAGGTGGAGTTTATCATTCTGTTAGTAGACAGATAGAGGTTAGTAGCTTAGCTGAAGATACTATTATCCACGAACTCCAACACGCTGTTAATGATATAGTAGGAAGTAAGTTTAAGGGGAGTAATGTTGAAGTTGAACAGAAGAGAATAACTATTGATACACTTACTAGTATGTTAGAGAAAGCTAAAACTCCGTCATTAAGAAATGAAATTGCTTCTATAATTGTAGAAACAAATCAAGGTTGGGAACCTAAGGACGCATATGATCTTAGTCAAAGATTGCTTGGTAAAGGTGATAAGGAAAACCTCCCTCCTGAGGACTTTAATGTTGTTAGTAAAGGTATTGATAAGATTATGCAGCAGTCTGGACATGAAGCATACATGAAAGACCCAGGTGAGATGGAAGCTAGGTTGGCATCGAGAAGGATGAACATGACTGCGGAGGAGAGGAAGAGTACTCCACCTTGGGAGACACTCGATGATATGTTAACAGGTGAAGGACTTGATAAACTAAGTGTAGTGAATAAACGATTTGAAAAACCTTTTGGAGAAGTTAGACAAGAAGCTAGAAGTGTTGGCCAAAAACTCTACGACATAACAGGTGCTACTGGTGAAGCTGCTAAACAAGTAATCAAAGCAGCTCGGGGTGTAGCTGACTACATGAAACGAGCTAGAGGTGCTAAGGCATTTAAACCTGGGATCGCAATAAAGATGGGTAGGGATAGTTTTGTCAGGGCAGTCATTGAAAAGTCTGGGAATGTTAGAAGAGAATTACTTGAAGGCTTAGGTGATGAAGGATATAGGATTGTTCAGAAGATGTACCTCACTAAAGGTGCACCTTCCATAGCTATTGATAGCCTCGAACAAATGGGGAAGGAAGTTTATAGTGGTCTGAATAAAGGAAAGAGAAATATATTAGACACTATTATTCTCTCATCTCGAATGGTTGACTTAGCAAAGTATAAGACTGAAGCACAGCTTGCAATTCCTGAAGGTAAGAAGTTTGCTGACTTTGCATCTTATCTTAGAACATTTAAATTTAAAGAGATTAATGGAATAAGAGACCTAACAGATAAAGAAGCCTTCGATATGTATCATGTAAAAGAAGATGGTACTGTAGGTGGTCGGGCTGGAGCGTACTTCGACTGGATGCGTAAACCACTTAAAGACATGCTTGATTCACAACTTATCACACAGAAAGAATATGATGCTCTGTCCTCACATAACTACCGCCGAACTAAACTTGTTGAACTATATGATAATAAATATAGTGTAAACATAGGAAAGAAAAGTAGAACTATATATGACTCAGGTGTTGACCCTCTTGCACGTGGTAGAGATACTGACATCTATGAGCCATCCAGTGAGGTATTAGCCCTTGAAGTATTCAACAGAGCATATGGTCGAGTGTTGAATAATGAAGCTAATCTTAACTTACTTAAATTAGCTAAGGATGATAACACTAATCCATTCGTTCGAGTTAAAGGCGAAGGAGAAAGTATTCCAAGTGGTTGGCAACGATTCTTTGTATTTGAAGAAGGTAAGCGTAAAGCTATTTACCTCTCACCTGATATGTCTAAGGAATGGATAGTTAATAGTCCTGATATTTCATATAAGCTTAGTCAAATAATAAGGTATGCTTCTGGAGCTCCAATGTTAAGAATGTTTGCTACGGGAATCAACTGGGGGTTTGCAGTTGCTAATTTACCCAGAGACATTCAACATATCTGGTATGCTGCTAGAGTATTTGAAGATGGGAAGTGGAAGTCTTTATATAATCCTCTTGCTCCTGTATATGTAGGTCAGATGGGAAAGGATATGGTAGATGTATTCTCTGATGTTGCGCTCAGACGTGGCGAACTGCATGATTATATTAAAGAAGGTGGAGGGATGGAGTTCCTTACATTACAAGGTAGAGTGCTTCAAAGAGGTAGACATGTAGGTGGGCCACTAGATAAATTACTCAAAGGCCTTGGTTACTTAGGTGAATCTTCTGAACTGTTAACTCGTATGGCGATCAGACGTAGGGTTATTAAGAGGAGAGCTAAGGAACGAGGGATTAGTTATGAGGAGATGTATAAGGATAAAGATGTAAGAACCGAGGCTACGTTTGCAGCTAGGGACTACATGGACTTTGGTCAAGGTGGGTGGTTATCAAAGGCTGCTGATAATGGACTTCCATATTTAAATGCTGGTATCGTTGGAACTCGTGGTATGCTCAGAGCATTTAAACCAGGTAGTGGAACAGCTGCTGTGTCAACATTTAAGTTAGCTCAATATGCAGGGATTGTTAGTAGTCTTTACATAGCATCTAAACATTTCAATCCTAAGACTATGGAGGCATTAGAAGGTTCTCAAAGTTCTGTAACCAACATGACTATTCCACTTGGTGACCAGTTTAGTTTTGTAGATGATAAGGGACAGACTAGATACATTTATCTTAAAGTTCCAATAGATCCTGGACAAAGGTTCTTTAAAACTTTCTTTGAAGCAGCTACTGATAAATGGTTAGGGAATGAAGTAGATGTTGATAGAATAACTGACTCATTGAAGCAGACTATCCCATTTGAAGTTGATCAGCTCCCGCCTTCAGTGAGTGCTACCATAGGTTACATGGCTAATAAGGACTTCTGGTACAATGAAGATATTTGGAAGAAGACTGATCCTCTTAGTTATCCTAAGAGTAAAGAGGAATATATTCCAGGGCAGACAGGTAAGATGTTTGAAGATATTGGTGCACTCACTGGTATGTCTCCTGAACGATTGAAGTTTGCTATAGGTGAATTAACGGCTGGTGATAATCTCTGGACAAACTTAATTGGTAAAAGTTATGAAGCAATCTATGGTGATCTTCCTAAATCAAATAAAGAGATGCACATAGCACAGATATTAGCACAGACTCCTATACTCAAAAGGATGATAGGGATAACTAATCCATATACGAAGTGGTCTAAGCCTATTGATGAAGCTAGGGAAACTGCACAGTTGGAAAGATGGATACAGAATAGAGGAATGGATCAGCTTGTGGAAGGCTATTTATTTCAAGAGAATGTTACGAAGAAAGAAATTGCAGATTACATGAAGAGTTTTAAAGACCTTAAAGTATATGATAGGATGCAGAAAGATTTTGAATTCCAAGTGGTGACAAAAGATCTTGACAATAGATCATTTTGGTTAGGTTTGAAAAGGATTCCAGATACTGAAGGCAGAGCTAGGGTATATGCTGAGAGGTGGAACACAGCTAGTCCAACTGAGAAGGATCAGATTAGGTCTGAGTTTGAAACTGTCAGACTAGCCGGTGGTGTTATATCGAGTGATTTCTTAGATGAGGCTGCTAAGCTTATTAAATAGACTTTAGCCATTCAATAGCCAGGTCTCTTAGCTTGCCGGTAGTGTCGAGGACGATAAGGTCTACCCAACAATCGTCAATAAACCACCTAAACTCAATCCACTCTTTTCGCTTCATCATCTCCCTCAGCACAAGGCGAGGGTCAGCGGCATAGTCGGGGAGTTCATCTCCTTTTTCATGCTGGCAGTTGCACAAATAAAATGTTTTCTTTTCGCTTTCTTCTTCCCAGTCTATACGTGGATGTGGGCCTTTAGCATTCCAATCAGTTATTGTGGTTCCAGGATAATCTTTACTTTTACGGTGAAGGGGCTTTGAGTGATCTTTTTCACCCTTAACTCCATACAACAACTCTTGTAACTCTCTGTTCTTACTCATCCTCTTACTCCTTTCTTATTCCAGATCGTTTAATTAATGAACGATCTATTTATCCAAGATAGTTCACCAAAGGCAGTTATTTTATGAACTATGTTAATTCCATATATAGTTGTTGTACATATACCAGGACAATTTTTATATCTCCAAAATCTTAATATAAGACCTGAATTACATTTAAGTTTCCAATTATAGTTAAACTCTATATCCATGTTAAGCCTCCTCAAGTACATGAATGATAGTATCTGTACCTGGACGTTTATGAACTACTACTAACTTCATTGCTTCCAAAGTAGTCAACACCCTTTCCATAGTCCACTTATCCATATCACCTTCGAAGCTCTTAGCAAATTGCCAGTATGGTATATCAGGGATTGCGGAGTTGCTAACGTAAATAATAGCATCATTTATCAAAGCTGATATATCACTCTTACCCATACCCTTAAACGTCATACCCATTTTAACTTCAGCTTCAGCAAGCATGGTAGCGGCTCGTTCTATATCACATAGTTCCATAACCATATCATCTGTTCTCGATGCACAGCAGACCATTGAGATTGACATTAGATGTTTACGCCTACGACCACAGTAACCGTCGAACTTCTTGTCGTAGAAAGGTGGATTAGCTTCTTGTTCATGACACCAGTCTGTGTAGAACCCTATAAAGTCTGATGTATAAGTCATGATACCACTTAACATACTTATTCTTTCAAGATCATTAACTAAGTTTTGTTGCAATAAGATTTCCTCATCTGTCTTTGAAGGAATGATTACGAGCTTATCACGCTTCTGTTCATATATGAAGATGATACGACTGGTGAGTCCAGCACCTATGGATTCAATAGGTAGGGATGATTGAAGAGCATCAGGAGTTGTACCTGCTAAGAGGTTAACCCAAACTCCAATGACCTCTTCCTTTTTCCTAGCTATCGTTTCATAAGTCCACCGAGCATGACAGTCGTACCATTCACAAAGTGCAGCTATTAGTTCCCTATTGTGGTATCCGAGGAAGACGGTGAACTCAGTGGAAAATATAGTAAGGGATGAATGATACTGTTGCTCACCTGTAATAAGATCTATATCAGTTAAGTTAGTTTCCTTCATCCTTCGTATGAGAGCTTGGAGTGATGTAGCTTGAGCACTCATCCTTATGGACGGTACCTGTTCAATAACATCAGAAGCAAACTTCATCGCTGTTCCTTTGCCAGTAGCAGAAGGACCGACAAGGACTATGTATAAGTTAGGATAGAATGTAAGTGATAAGCCAAACTCCACACGAACTTTTCTTTGCAGTGCAGACGCAATCGCTGAGATGCCAGCCCACTTACGAAATAAGACAGGTGGTTCAGGATTTGCTTCTGTGAGTTCCATAAAGGAGTCTAGCCAATCTGTGAGGTTACGAGAAGACATTGACTAGCTCCCTTCTTTTACAAATTCTCCATCTACCATAGTACCTTTACGATCTTTTATTTCATCATAAGCTGCATGATAACAGGAGGTTAAGTCTGTGTTTAGCATCTTTGCAATTCCAGTAAGCACGACCATCATGTCGCCTATGGCGTCTATTGATTCTTCCCTATTCCCTATCATTAGTGCCACATATAGTTCATCACTCTCTTCAACAAGTTTTCTATGTTGATATAAGGATTTTGAATTAGTGTATAGATCACGAGCAATTCCCCAACTAATTACTTTCTTTTCTATCTCCGCAAAGGTCATTGTAGGTCTCCTCCAATTTATTAGTAAGAGTTAATTCACTGTCAGGCATATCTTTACTTTTAATCTCCTTCATTTGTTTCTTATACATATTGAAGCCTATGGCTAAATCAACTGGTGTTTCGATCTTAGTGCCGTGCCAATATAGTGGAATCTCAAGTGATTGTTTAATCATCAGTAACATCCTAGCATGCTCACTCCATGGGATTGATAGGGGGATTTGAAGCACTATCGAATCATGAATCTGAGTAAGGAGTTCTATTGGTTTGAATAAGTCTTGGTTATAATAGATGTATTCAACTCCATGTTCATTGATCTTATCAGCACAAGTACTTTGTGGTAAATGTGCATAGGCCTCACGATATGTAGTATCACATGCTGACTGGGGAGTGTTCGTACTGTGTGAGAATATAGGACCGAGGAATAAACGCTTGCGACCAAAGAGGTTAGTTACCATTCTATCAGTCTTCAGCATCTTTTGTACGACCTGATGATAGCCACCTTTGATTTGTGGATAGCCAGCATGGACTGAGTTGAGTGTATACTTTGCTTCAGCCTCATTCATTTCATTTACAAGGGCAAACTTTTTATATCCTGTGTTGTAGTTAATTGCATGATTACTTTTCTTTCCCCAGTAGCGTTCGGACTGTCGTCCATCACCTAGGTCAGATGATCCATCTTCGTCAGAGATCTCATCGTAAGGTTTGCCAAAGATGATTGAAGCAGTAAGACGGTGAAGGTCTACTCCCTTTTCAAAAGCTTCGATTTGGGGTATAACACCTCCGACGTAGGCAACAATTCTATTTTCAATCTGAGAAAGGTCGAAGGAGTATCCGATGTATCCTTCGTCAAAGAGGAAGAAACGTAGAAGATCATGTGGCCAGTTTTGCTGATTTCCTCCAGTCCCGAAGATAGTTTCTCCCGAAGATAGTCTTCCAGTTTCAGCTCCAACTGGGTTATAGCTTGATCTATATCTTCCATCTCTATCCACCTTTCCTATATTTAAATAAGTTGAAATACGTTTGCTGAGGCTACGTATATCTAACATGATTCGAGCAGCCTCAACACCTTTACGAGCCAAACGTTTGAGAGCATCTACGTCTGAAGTTTCTACGTAACTACCTTTTGCATTACGCTTCTTATACGGCTGATGACCAAGCACTTCATAGAAATAATTCATCATCTGCTGTGGTGAATTATAGTTTATATCATAACCTACTACCTCTTTAAGTTTCTTATCAAGGATTTCTAACTCTTCCTTCTGCTCAATCTGATACTCCAACATACCTTGAACATCAAGTTTAATCCCACGCTCTGACATATATATGAGAGGTTCGATAAGCTTACGTTGACGATCATAGGTGCCAATGTTATCTTGTTTACGTAAAGTTTCTAACTGCTTAGGATGCGCTTCACTAGGAACAATAGAGTCCATCCCATTGTAAGTCCACCACTGATCCCAGGTGCCAGACTGCATCTTCATCCATTGTTTACCATCTTGTTTGTAGTAAGGAATGTCTGTGTACATAGTAGTTACAAAATCAAGACCAGCAGGAAAGTCTGGATAACTTATCTTCTGAGCTATTTGTGTACAGTGAATGTCACCACGAGGACGGATACCATACTTGTGGAATAAGAATTGGAGGTCAAAGATGAAGTAAGCACCTTGTTTAGCTACTCGTTTATCTTGAATGATCTCAGCAATCTTCTTCATTATTTCAAGTTCTTGTTCAATGTTGAAGTAATCACCTTGAGAACCTCTGAATGGGATAGATATTGAACTATAAGGATCATATCCAAATGAGATGCAGTCGACTTCTCTATTGATTACTTCGATGTCAATAGTAATGATGTAACCTTGGAGACCTTCAAGATGACAATATCTTAAGTATCCCATAGACTGTTCAAATGAAGGCCTTATCTGAATGTCACGAGCTTTACGTTTGATCTCTTTAAATTCAGACTCGTGTTTACCTCGTAGTAAATCTTCACAGATTAAAGGCTTGTTTAGGAAGTTGAACTTTGGAGGGATGAATGTAGCAGGGTGAAATGTAGGAACTACTTTAAGCCCAGGTACGATGGTAGATTCCAGCACGCTCCCACGCCATTTAGTTATACCAATCCTATTGGTCAATGCTAGGAGGGCTACATTACCTAAGGCAACGACACAGTTTAGATTAGGCATACTTTTTAATTCTTCTTTTAGTTCATTGATATAGGCGTAGCCATCTTCACTGATAGAATACTTTCCATATGTGCCTATGTTGATGTAGTGACTAAGTGGATGATCGAGGTCTTTGATCACATTAGTTAGATACACTTCACGACGTGTAATCTTTGTCATGATCAAGCAGTCGTCAAGACCTTGACCTGTAGGACCTACGAATGGCTTAGGTGGACGAGCACGAATTTCTTGAATCCCAGGTTGCTCACCAACTAAAGCCATTGTAGCGTTAGGATCACCAGTAGGTGGTACGAATGTTCTTCTCATCTTCTACCCTCCACATTCCACCCAACTCCTATAGTCTTTGACCCATCAGGATTAATCTGTAATGCAGGACCTTTACATTCATTAAATGAGGAAATATATAGACCTTTGATAAGATGTCCTTGAGCTTTGTACCCATGCTCTAAACCTAATCTATATTGATCCTTATAGTATATTATTCGATCAGTAGCATATACCCATGATAGGAATAATGATAGGACTATTAATATAATTGTTAAACTATCTTTCATCTCGATCCTCCTTTAGATCGTTTAATAATTAAACGGACTGCATCCCATGTACCTTCACAAGGAATGAATCTTTGTTAGACTTACCTGTTTCAAAACCAACTGCGCTCATGCCTAGGTTATATGCACTTATCAACCCGTTGCCTGAACCAAGGAATGGAATGAGTACACGTGAACCAGGGAAGGCAAAGGTTTCATAAAGGTCAGTGGTCAACTCAATGGGTCGCTCAGTAGGATGAACCTTCTGCTGTGATGGAATAGGTGCGTAGCGGAAGTCATTACTTGCACGTGGTTGAGCTATTGCTGGACGACCTTTCCAAGCATAGAAGAACATTTCATATGAATTAGGGAGGTGCATCTCTGGGCGTTTTGTCTGACCAGAACCTTTAGTCCATATCCCACATAAGCGAGTGGTTTTAAATCCTGCTTTGAGTATAGCATTATAGATATCATTGAACCAAGGCTCGGGTGCAAACCAGCATATGAGCCATGAGTGTTCAGCCATTACTCTATAGCATTCTTTAAACACAGTTTTCATCCCTAACCACTCACCATCTGGAGAACCATCCATATAGTGTGAAGCAAGTATCTCATTGTAATCTTGTAGATTATATTGAGACTCACCTTCTCGTTTCTTTGCTTCTTTAACATCAATAGCATATGGTGGATCTATTTCTACTAAGTGCATTATATCTCTAGGGATTTCCTTAACCCCTTTAAAGAAGTCCTTAATGATATAGCATTTGGATAGTTGACTAAGCATCTTACCATCATCCTTCTTTGTCTCAAGATGTTTGGCAATAGTCTGTTTGACAAGTGCTTCATCCATCTTCTTAATCACACCGAGTGCATCGGCAGCCGTCTTGCAGTTATCAAATACTTCTGGTAATGCTTCACGTAACTCAGCACGTTTGATAGCTTGAGACACCGATGCTTTAGACATACCACCTATCATATCACCTGTGTCCTCAGTAGACCATCCAGTTCCAGAAGGGCCTGGTGCCTTGACACCATGGATAGATTGTTGAAGCCTATGGATTTCTAGTGTGAGTTTATCAAACTCCCAGAATTCTAGATCCTTCCGATAGAAATTTTCAGCTCGTTCAATAATCTTCATCTCTAAATCAGATATTTCCCTATCAAATATTCTTACTGGTATTTCCTCTACATTATTTTTTGCTAATACAGTAAATCTACGACCACCTGCAAGTAGACGATATGTTCCATCTTGATTATCTCTAACAGCTAAGGGAGATATTAATCCTGATGCTTTCATATTAGCTTCTAATTCATCTATGTCACCTAACTCTATTCGACTTCTATCTTCAACTATAACAGATTTAAGTGGAACCATACCTATCTTTCCAGTCTCAATCATAATTAATACTCCTTAAAGTTAGTAGTTTTATTATTGGCTATGTTACTGATTGTCTGCCTTGACACATTAAATATTTTAGATATATCTTCATATGTACTACCTTCAGATCTTAAATATTTAATAGTATTAGCTTCCTCTTCAGTAACTTTTGAGAAGTTAAATATTCGCAGATGTGATTCTGGAAATCTATCATATTTATCCTGTAGGTTTTCTGAGTATGTACCAGCATATAGATGATATGGGCTAACACACCTTTTATTATCACAAGTATGACATACTATCTTACCTTCTGGTATACGCCCAAAGTACATTATGTATGCTATTCTATGAGCATGTATTGTAGTATCATACCAGAACTGACCATAGCCATTCTTTGATAATGATCCTGTCCAGTTCCAGCATTCACTAGCCTGCATCTTATCTATATATTTGAAGAAACGGTCTTTAGTTTTTCTATCAAATATATCATTTGTCATTAGGTGTCTCATTACTCTCCTCCTAATATCTTAAG
>Ga0180008_1001598_pt1 | contig 13784 bp, 18 predicted proteins | sample MM_PW_MetaG_FD_121121 | JGI IMG/M metagenome (GOLD analysis project Ga0180008, IMG submission 121121) | Groundwater microbial communities from the Aspo Hard Rock Laboratory (HRL) deep subsurface site, Sweden - MM_PW_MetaG | ecosystem: Environmental > Aquatic > Deep subsurface > Groundwater... | reverse complement strand
TTAATGGTTCAAAAAAATTCGGGGAAGCCCACCGACTTGAGAAAGGAAGAAAATGAAAATTACGACTTCCCCGAATATTCACTTTTCAATTAAACCCTGCGGAGGGCTTATAGCATAGTAGCTTCCGTCAGACCCGTGAGCTTGCATGCCCTGGGGTCGGTCGGAGCTATGAGGTTGTAATACCAGAACGGGGACTCCAGTAAATCCATCGGAGCAGCAGTTCCGGCAGAATCGTGGGCGACCATAAATACTCCCGAATGTCCACCAAGCGGAGCCAAGAATTCAATCTCCGGCCCCATACTGGCTTCCATACCGCCGAGTCTCGGGGGACTGAATCGCTGGATATTATCGCCGCCGAATTTCATCGCATACAGCGTCTTGCTCAAACACATCGGACTCATAATCCATTCATAAGTTCTACCACCGAACTCATAGGAAATCTGAGACCAACCCCCCTTAAAGCTCAGAGCTTTACCTGTACGCTCATAGTTCTGCCTGTTGTTATACAGACCGGGCTGTTGCAACCACTTCAACTGAACACCCTGCGTAGTGATAATGGTATCCAGTGTCTCACCCGGATAAGCATCCAGATACCCACCAATATAGCCATTAATCACATCATCTGTGAGCGGGCCGTTTACAGCCTTAACTTGAGACTTAAACTGTGGATATGTAGTCAAATCCAGAGCCGCACTTCCAGAAGAACCGCCCATAATATAACCACTCGCCTTAATCCAATCATTAAGTCCCCAACTAAGTTGAGGCCGATTGCTGACACGGCTCGTATGAGCCATTACAATCCAGTCACCTGCCACAGCATCTTGGCCGCTCTGGTTCCAGTCACCAGTTGTATTACAGGTGGTCTGATAAGTCGCCTGAGCACCAGTTACCGAGTTAATGGCTTTGATTGTAAAAGCCTTCCCCAGATAATCGACACTGGTAATAATACACTGGCAATAAGACGCAACATTGTACTCATAGTTGCGAACATCTGTGCCGTTGGTATCAGTCCCTTCCTGAATTACCCCACTACCATCATCAGCGACAACATCAATTCGCATACCCTGACGGAAATTCGCAATTCGGCCATATTGCTCATCAACCGTAATCTTAATATAATTCGTAGAACCAACTTCCTCTATGGTCGATATTCTACCAAGAACCTGGTTCACACCACCCGAAGAATTTGTTGCACTATGGGAAAAGAAACTGGAAGCCTCGTAAATCGCTTTCAGTTTAGCCACAGCCTTCATATCCCTGGCCACTTTCTTAATCTGAGCGGCATTCAGCAAATCGGCCTGCTTCCAGGCAGCCGGAATACTGAAATTACCAACGACTTTATGCAGAACAAGCTCCCTCTTAATATCGCCCGTATGTGGGGATTCTGTCGCCGTTGGGAAAATTGACAACCCAGAAGTCAAGGTTGCCGGGGTCTGATTAAGTAACCGAGTCATTGTCCCGGTAATAGAATCCATTGTCGGGCCGAGTGGATCAGCCGACTCAATCAAACCAGCCACGCCAGTTTCGTAAAGGTGGATTACTTTATAGCCACGACCGAGACCTTCCTGCTTTTTAACCCCTAACGCCGTCCGTTTAATCTTATCGAACACGGGGGCTATCAGCGGGCCAGCCTCAGTAATCATCATCGGCAATTCTTCACGCACGAGGTTGTCAAGTGCGGTAATTCCTTCGTTTGCCATTTTAATTCCCCTTAACTAAATACACATTTACAACGATATGCAGTTAGTCGAGGGCTTCAATCAGCGAATCCCTATTTCATTTTCCGAGCAGCTTTAACCGCCCGCTGAAGATACCTTGCAATAAGATTCTTCTCCTGGTCATCCTCTGTTGATGGAACTCGCTTGATTGGTTCGTCAGCTTGGATTTCAGATGAAAGTCCTACACCCGGCCCCAGGCCCAAAACGATGGGTTGCTGGTTGAGTCTCTTTGGGATACCGAGCTTCGTCAACTGCGACCGCACCCTCTGTACGCTCGCACTAACCAATTCGGCCCCAAACGGTTTCCCATCCTGAATCTTCCTAAGAACATCCTCAGCTACCATATCTTTCACGGCAAGAACCACTTCATCTTTGTCCTCGCCTACTATCATTCTACCAATTATTTCATCTTTGTCAACCGCTTTGTCCGATATTTCTCGAATTTCTTTCCTTGCATCGTTGACATGCCTATTCTGGGAGTGCTCCAAAATAGCTCTTACTTCCGCAGGAGAAGCCCCAAATTGCTTCGTAAATTCGGCACTAAGGTCAATATCTGCCGCTTTCGTGACTTTTTTCTGCGAAGTTTCTTCTTCATTTTCGTTCAAATATTGCATAAATTCTCCAGGGTCAATTTCCAGCAATCCGGCCAACTCCCGAATATCCGCCTCGGACGGATTATCATTTTCAGAAACCGACTTGACAAGGGTTTCAATCCTTATTCCACGCTCCGCAGCTTTTCTGGCTTCGGCGGCCTCACTAAACCGCTTATCGGCCCCGGATGCTTTCGAGGCACGCTCCTTCAATTCCTCAAGAGTCAATGCAACATCTTGCCCGTCCACCTTAATAGTGTGAGTTTCCGGCTTAGTGGTTTTAGTCTCATCTGTCTCAGTCTTTTTGGATTCTGTAGTTTGTTGTTCTTCGTTTTCTACTTCTGGCATTTTTCTACCTTTCAATTAAATTTAATATGCAGGCATTTGTTCCTGCGGAGGTTGCATTTCAAGTTCAGCGGCCTCTTCCATTGGAGGCATTCCTTCGGGCATTATTCCGAGGCCAACATTGTGTTCCTCGTAATGTTGGACAAAAGCATCTCGGACAGGTTGAGAAGCAGCATAAAATTCTGGCCCCGCCATAAAAGTATCAAGAACATTTTTGTGGATTAAGTGCATATCCCGTTCACTTACGATTACTTCCCCAGGATTTTCCCCATCCCCAAATAAAGCCAGGTTTTCCAGTTTAGCCCGCCGATAATTCTGCCACGCAACCTCGTTGCCAACAGGGGATGTCAATCCCAACTCCCTAACCTTAAAACTATACTCATCGAGGGTAATTATCCCATCCTTCAGAGCCTCTTTTAACTCCATTTTTTGCTGTTCTTTTGATATGGGAATTTCCGATGCAACATTAATATTCACTTCATCGGGGGACGGAATGGAGTTTTTAGATAAGGTAATTTCTCCCGTCTCCATATCAAAAACAATACCGGCCAGAGAATCGTCGAGATTGCTAACACTGACAACTTTTTCTGCTGGCCAGTTATCCCTACAAATACCGAGCATAGCCCTATAAACCCCTGCCAATGCCTCAGCAATATTTTTGGCCGTAGGTGACAATGGAATACCACTCGTCTCAAACAACATTCCTAATCCAGAAGCAGAATCTACTCTCCCCGGAGCACCTCCTTGCAACATCTCTGTCGGCTGATTAGCAACCTTATCCATCAGAGTGCCAGCAATCATAGCCCCATCTATTTGAGGTTTTGTCAATTTAGCCGGTTCTATATTAAAAGGTTTCAAATCCGGGGTTGTATAATCCGGCTCATACGTTATTCTCTTTACCCCATCCCTTCCCCTCATTGCCTCTGGTGGCGTTCCAAGAGATGCAGGCCACATTTGCAGCCCATACAATTCAAAATCTGCCAATGTCTGAAACAAACTACTAAGACTATATTCTGCTTCAGTATTCAAAGGAATCAACTGGTCAATAAATGAGCGACCATAAAAACCCCCCACGACCACGTCCCGTGCAACTCTTACGGGCATGTGATACCTGCTCTGAGTGTGGTCATATCGATACAACTGGTTCAACTTATCGTAAGAACCTGCAAAAATAAGATACTCCGCCAAATATCCATCAGTTGTCTCTGTCCAAACCTCAACAAGTAAGGTGACATCCATCTGGGTCTTATCCTTCTTTGTCTGTCTCCCTTTCCATTGAGTTTCGACCTGACTTTGGGCACTTCTAATAAAGAAACCCCCTCCCCCACTCGTAAGAGAAGCTGTTCCTTGAAATTTTGAGGATACATCGGCGGGTAAATCGGCAAACGGAACTTTCAAACTTTCTACACCCTTCCAATCCTTTGACCTTTTACTTGGGGTTATCGACAATCCTTTTACATAATCCGTAGGAACATACCGGACTCGCATCAGTCCTTTTGTATCCGAAGGAGCAGACACATCTATTGGAATCGGGATTAATTCCCAAGGATGAATCACTTCTATCCCAATACTATCTATTCCCTCCACCCACAAACCAAACCCTATTGTCCCATAATGAAGAATCGGGGGGAAAGCATTAAGAGCTAACTTGGATACTTTCTCCTGCGGAAATGCCGAATCAAGAACTACCTGTGCTGTACTTGCCTTCCTCAATCCATCGAGACTAACCCCCCTTCTCGAAACAGCGGGGGCAAGATTTATCGTCAGCAACCTCCCAAGTTGAGCCTGGTATTTTGCAACAATATCCTCATATCGAAATTTTAACACCCCCGATTCATCCATATAGGACGCATTCAAAGTTCCATTCGCATAATTTATATTCGAGAAGTTCCGAATCCCCCGCATATAATAGTGATTAATCCACCAATTAATCGAAAGGGGATTCATTTTGGATTTACCAGCCGATACAAGATACTGAAAAATCTCCTCAACCTGAGACTTATTCCCAGGTGTATTATCCGGCAGTACAAACTTATAGCCCATTATCGAACCCCAACTTCAAGTGTATAATTCACATTCGACGATTTCTTCTCTTTTTCATCCTTATTGGCAATTCCTTTTATTTTTCCCTGCGGAGGTTTGTTCGAGGCTACCAAAGCTCTCAATGCTTCTGGTTTTTGATCCTTCCCAGCCACAACAATCAGAAGTTGTTTATTAACCTCCGCAAGACGATTGGTGACTTTAAGGAGAATCATCAAAAGGATACACGAAAATATCCCGAACATTGCCGACAAAAGTAATGCCCATAGGGTCAGGATGTCCATAGAAAAATCCCCTTTCATACTCATAATTGTAGCAGAAAACTAATTTTTGTCAACCTATTTTCTCTACCAACTATGACCTAACCAACGATACATCTCAATCCCAGTTTCAAAGGAAAAGAACTTGTAATCCTTTTTTAGCAGTCTATTTATATCGCATTCTGTCCTAATATTTGCATATAAGGATGCTCCTGCCCCGCCAACAAAAGGATACCAGATGGCATAATTATTTTCTGTACTACCCCAATTCACTCGGAAATATCGAGTTCCATTTGGTATCTCTAACCCAAGAAATTTTATCTTTTGAAAATCTTCTGGGAAAAAACAAATATCCTCACATTTCGGCCTTACTTTTACTTGTAATTCTTTCATTTTGTACCTTTCTAATCTTTATCGACTTTTTTCACGTAAAAATCAATTCCCCATTTGAATCCAGCATCTAATAAATCCTGTTTGAAAGCCATCATATCCCCAACACAAAACGTAAAACCATCGTGGTGGCTGGCACGAAGCATTGCTCCTACATGGTCATTATAGCGAGCATGGCCATCGTCAGCCGCCTTCATATCTTGAAAATCTTCAAAACAATGGCCCGATTTATCCACGAATAGATAATATTGTTCATTTTCCATCAATATGTCTCCTGATAATGGCTTTTATCCTCAATAGGATATAGCAACTAAACAAGATAATGACCAAACACTTAATGCCCCAAAGAAACATTCCCCTACTCCTTTAGTGGCCATTCACAAGCCAATCCTTCACAATCTTCATCTTCTTCATCATTAATCCATTGTCGAGCATCGAGCGCTGATTCTAAAATATGTTCCGATGAATCAACATGATCATACGCATCATGAATGCGATCTCTATTTAGATTTTCTTCGAGCACTTTGATTTGAGCATTAAGAGCAGCGAGGTTATCGTCTCCGAACATATTACGAGGACGCACGTTTGGTCGAACTGTTTTAAGTGCTTTGATTTCTTTCGTAATTTGTTTTTGTGTTTTCATTTTAGCTCCTTTTTATCCTACTATGTTTTTTCGACCACGAGTTATTCGACGGTCATTTGGATTGATAACCGGTTTTTGTGCATTAGTAGATAACACATCAAGCATTTCCCCGGTTATTTCTTGGGAGGATACCCCAGATAACAAAGGCGTACCTCTTATGATAGGTAAATTTCTACGAATACGTTCCAAAAGGCTCGGACGACCCTTCTCTTTTGTAAAAATCCCTCCTCTGGTCTTAACTACGTATTGATTCATCGAGAGCATATCTATTACGTCATCGTGTGGCAGTAATGCCAAATCTGGAGTAAAATCCTCCGTCTGTTGATATGCCTGGTCGAATGGCCATTTCCCTGCAAGATGGGCAGGATATTTAATTTTTCCCGGACGAAAACGCCATTCCAATCCCATAATCCTTTGAGATTTAGTTACTTTTGCTGGATAGGTAATTGGGAAAACTCTTGGACGCCAAGAAGAATTGATTTTGCCCTCCTGTTCCTCAACATACTCTCTGACAGCCTCCGCAAAACTGACCTGGATACTAACAGCTTCAATACCAAGAACTCTAACTCTCCAGGCCAGTCCCTTCTCATAAATCAAACGCAGAAGGGTAGCGTCCTTAGCCCGACCTAACCATAAATCAAGAATCCACATAATATTCGATGTATCAAATCCAATAATTCCAAGACAGGAATAGTCATTATATTGAGATAATCCACTTCCATAATCGAATAGTAGGATTCGATACATCGGCAACACCATTTCTCGGAATGGTTTTTCGTAGTCTTTATAAACCCTCCGTCCCGGCTCCATAAACCGCTCTGACCATTTTATTAATCCAGTATGGGCCAATGGATTATTCCAATCAAATTCCCCTTCAACAGTATATTCATTTTTGCGGGGGTCAATAACTAAAACACGGTCTTGCTCTGAAACGGGTTCATTACAATATTCCGATGCGAAAGCTGATGGGCCTATCTCTTCTTTACGAGCCTCAAGAACTTCTTTAGGCCACTTCTCCGGCCACAAAACATATACTTTCTCCTGGTCATCCTTATCGTATGCTATCGCCTTCAGAACTTTACGATTCCAAAAATCAAACCTGGGGTCATCACTTGTGGTGGCGTGATATAGAAAAGACCTGCGATTAATCAATGTTCCAATCCAGAAAATACTTGAACCGGATTCAAGCATGGGAATAATCTGGCGAAACAGAATCATTTCAAATCGCTCGATAACATTCTGGGCAGCAGCCTGTGAATCACTATCGGGGTCGTTCTCGGGATCATCAAGAATAAACAACCTCGGACGACCGCCTCGTTTCTTCCCCATCACACTAAGTCCTTTTATAATAGCTCCGTTATTCAAAGAAAGCTGATGATGGTTCCAAATCTTCCTCCCTCTCGGAGGTTTCATCTCCCCAAAATCCTGCAAGATTAGTTCATTCTCGATAAACTGTTGCATCAATTTATCGAACCTCTCCTCAACTAACCTATCAGTTGCCAACCCAAGAGTCATCTCATAGTGTGGCCTCGTAAGAGAAAGCAACAGAGGGGCTTCAAGACCTATCACTGTGGATTTCGCCGACCCCCTTGGAGCAGCCTCGGCATTTCGCCCGTATTCCCCTAAGTCAGAAATCATCTCATAATGAAAAGGGGGGGATTCCTCAAAAGAATTTTTATAGAAAAGTTTCCCCGCCCCCGCCAGATAACATCTGCGAAAGAAATCCCAAGCCACCACCAAATCATAAGGAGTCGATTGATTATGCAGAACAGCCAACCTCGCCTGTTTCTGAGCATCGACCGATAACTCTTCATAATCTTTAGGAAGCGGCCACAGAGGATAAGGTCTTTGAATCCACATTCTATGGCTCAAGTCTCAAACTGTCTTTGAGTTTATCAAGTTCATACTCCTCGGCTCTAATCACACCCCACAATTCTTTTGCAATATATTTAATCCACCATTGAGGTAAATGTAAAATAACGTGCAACTTTTTCTTGTGGTCATAAAAATCAAGTTGCATTTCTTTATCGAAATTTGTTGATTCTAAATCAACAACATCTCTTAGATGTATCATCCTACTTTTTTTCATTTTTCAACTCCTCAATGGCGGGTAAAGTTCTGATTACATCAAAGAAAGCTATTGTTGTGGCTATTCCCGCACACCAAGCCTGATTGCCTTTATTTGACCCCATCACAATTCTCAGACTTGGCCAAATCCCCTCAATATATCCGGGCTGATTCAAAAGAGCAAGAACCATAGCCGGGATTTCGGCTCTCTCTACAAAATCCCAAGTGGTCGTTGAAGGAGTTACCATCGGCTGAGCACATAATGTCACTATATGAAAAGCCACCGTTGAGAGCACAAATCCATCTTCCCGAATATATTTCTTCAGAGCAGTAAGTTCGACATCCTCCGTAGGTTGTTTTTTATAATCGTCGGGGATTATTTTTTCAATCCTCTGCGGAGGTAATTCCAGGGAAGAGGTTTCGGTCACAGGTTGGAGGTCTTGTTTGGATGCAGGGATTTTCGGTTTCGGGGTTATTGGCTCCGGGTCGGAATTTAGAGTCGGCTCCTCCGGCCATTCCTCTTGAAGTCTTGCTTCCGTCCTGCGATTCAACTCCTCCAGACTCATCATCTCCGATGGGGAAGGCTCGTCGGCTATCTCGGACGGGGTCTGCGGAAATCCCGGATTTTCCATCTTGGCCACTTTCGCTATTACGGCTTTCTTCACATCTTGGGCCACTTTCTGAAGATCGGTCTCCGATAATTTCTGTTTCGGTTTGGCTCTCTCCCCGATTGCTTCCTCTATCTGGTTCGGTTCGTGTTTCTTTTTTGTCATTTTGTGATTCCTTACTTTCGGCAGATTCTATTTTTTTGACCGGGTTCAATGCTCCGGCAATGCGTTTAGCGTGGAAAGTGGTATATCCCCCCTGTGTATTAGGGGCTGTCATAGAGACATTTGCAACATACCCGGATGATTCGGCAGCCTCTCGAAGCAACTCACGAAGATGTTTGATTGCCTTAAATTTTATCGAGAGATTAGCATTCTGTCTCACCAAAGAAAGTGTCTCCTTAATCTCGACAGAATAATTCCACCCAAGTTCTCTAAATAAGTTCGTGATGATGGTCGGGTCATTAAAACTCTGAATAGCAGCCAACACATCATCTGGACTCGGCTGTTCAGATTTTTCTATTCCGTTTGTCATATTCTATTCTCAATAAAAAACAGAGAAAGCGGATATTAATAAACTGCATTGAACAAAGAGACCACCACATAACATCAAAGGGAAGTCCCCAACCTTTTTTTGTAATCCAAAATCTAAATTTAATTTTGGGTTCGTTTTTATCAGATATAATAGACATTCAAACCCCCTAACCTTTCAAAAATAAACGATAAAAGTTGGTTTCTTTGCTTTCTTTGCTTTTTCAATGGTGTCGGCAGTTCCACGAGATTCTCCATCCCAAAAAGCGATTACTATATCACAGTTATCGACTATGGTTTGGTTACGAATAAACCCGGCTGATTTGCCGTATTTATCCCATTCTGGTGAAAATACCCGATGTGTTATTGAATAATGCTCTGCAAATTTTTTACCTAAAGTATCCGCACCTTTAGCCCCCCCAGAAACTATTTCATACACCAAAGTTAAATCGAATTGTAGTAATATTTCAGACAACCACTCGTAGTTGTTAAATGTTCTGGAACCTACGATTGCAATTTTCATTTTTTAGCCTCCGCAGAAGTGGGGTGGGCGAGTAATTTTTTCACCATAGCATCATTTCGACCGCTGGCGGCTGCCATCTCCGCCAGGATTCGAGGAGATTGGGCTTCTCTGAGAATCTCATCTGTGACCCTAATGAGGAATCCTTTCTCACGGAGTTTTTGATTTTGCTTTGCCTTAGAACCCGGGAAAATAAATCCCGGACTTCCTGGGCGACTCAGGACGAACATGATGCGATTAAATGTAGGGAGGGAGAAAAAAATCTCATCGCCGATATATAAGGGTTGGATTCGTAAAACTTTAAGGTATTTTAGGGCGATGCGACGGGATATGTTGAAGGTTTTCTCCAAATGTTTTAACTCAACTAACTCGCCCGAGCCAAAATCGTAAATTTTAGGTAAATCCATATATTCTCCCTTTCAATTCTATTATAACAGATTCCAAAGATATTTCAAGGGGTTTCCTTTTTCAGTTCGGGGTCAATTCCGAAATTTACAAGCTGATTATGTTTTCGGACTCGCTTGCGAAAGTCTTTTATCTGCTCTGCCGTCCAACCAATAGGTTCTATGTTCGGGGAAACCTGTCCGTCAAAATAACAATCGGCCACTTTTACAGACCAAATAGCACAAAGATACAACTTCTTGAGGCATTCCTCATAAGAAACACTCCAGTTACAAATCATAAAGACAGTCATTTCTCGTGGTCTGTATCCGGCGACCATTAACATTTTCAGGGCTTTCTTGATCTTGAATTGGTCTTTATACTCAAAATCCCATGCCAGACGGATTTTCTGAAATCTGGATTTTTTCAATCCCTCCGCAAGAAAAGGTGTTAAAAATCGGTGGTCTATTCCACAGACGAGTTCATAGTGTACGACTTTGTTGTTTACTTTTACAGCCCCAAGTCGTTCAATGATGTAGTAGGCGTTTTTCTGGGACAATAAATTCATATCCATTATCTTGACTTTATTCCGCTCGATGTGTGGGATAGGAAATTCGATTTGCTCCGAAGGTTCATAACAGAATGGACAGTGATTGGGACAACCTTGGGATATGCGAATCCATTGCTCCTTGTCATTCATTTTGTTATAGGAGCCGGTGGAATAAGAACGGATTATGCCCCGTTTTTCAATTTTCAATTTTGGTTTCTCCTTCTAAGTGCTGCGGAGGCTGCATTAATAATTCTCTGCCTGCTTTCAGAGAGGTGTGGCAGGTTCTCATTGGGGCGACGACTGCCACCTGCGAAGTCTTTCGCCGTCCTGAACGTCTCCACGTTCTTACTAACAGGCAGAGTTAAACCAAGTTTGCTTTTGAATAAAGCTGAGGCCATTTCAGAACCATAGGCCACGAGCATTGAACCGGCTCCACATCCTCCGCAGGGGACATGCCGACCTTTGGCATATTGACCGGCGACTGAGGCTTTGACAAATTGAACCCGACCTTTGATGAAACAGATGGCATCGGCTTTGGGAATGTAGTTGTGAAACCATTTAACATCAGTACGGGAGAATACAAGGGCTATGCCATTTCCATGAAGAGATAATTTACGCATCCATTTTGGAGTGTCGGAACCGTAGGGAGGATTTAACCAAACTGAGCCATTCCATTCTTTCGTTAAACCATTGTCTCGAAGGGTATAATGTTGGATTGCTGGAACCCAAGGAACTACTGCAAGTCCGGGGCTACATGGATCAAGATCAAACTCTACCCCTAAAGCATCAAAGATGTATTTAGGGGTGTACCATTCTTTTGATTCGTTATAGGTTGATTCGTGGGTAAAACCTTTTTTCATCTGCGGAGGTTCCTTATGAATTGAGGTATTCGGACATTATTTCCGCCAAGAGGGTACTTGGGAACGGGATTGGATGGAGACGATAAGTTAGCTTGGGATTGCCTCGGTGAAGATGATATATGTCTTGGACGAAATTCATCAGGATGTAGTCGCCGAAGTTTATGTCGGGGTAGTTTGGGACATAGAGGAAGTGGTACATTCTGGGTTTGTCCTCTGACTGGATGACCACTACACGGTGTTTCGGTGTGTCATTGTAGCACTCAATGACAACCCCTGTTTTGATGTTGTCAGGTTTCATAATCTCTCTATAATTGCTGAAATTACATTTGTAGTCACGGCATTTCCGAGACATTTGTATCGTTGGGTATCGGAGATTCCTTCCGTCCATCCATCTGGGAATCCTTGGAGTCGTTCACATTCGGTGGGGGTGAGTCGGCGGATTCTCCTTTCGTGCATTGAGGTTAGAACAGCCTTTCCATCAACTCTTTTTCGTTTTCCACTTGCCAAATAAGCGTCTGGGGTTACTGCATTGGCTACTTTCATTTCTATTTTGGTTAGATGAGGTGCTGAACCGTGAGTCCCCGCTGGCAAATTCAAAATTCCTTCTGGGTTATAAACTATATCTTGTTGGTGTTTGCCTCTTGCACGGACTTTGATAGAGCCAGTTGTTGTCTCTCTGATAGGAAATACTTGGGGGCGACTTGTTCCTCTAAGATGTCCGACAATGAACACTCTTTCTCGATTCTGGGGGACTCCGAAGTTTTTACTGTTAAGCACTTGCCATTGCAGGTCATACCCAGATTCATCCAACGTATTGAGGATAGTTCCGAAGGTTCGGCCTTTGTCGTGAGATAGAAGCCCTTTAACGTTTTCAAGGAGTAAAAGGCGTGGTTGTTTTTCCTGTGCAGCCCGAGCGATTTCAAAAAATAATGTACCTCTAATATCGTGAAACCCTTCTCGTTTCCCAGCAATCGAAAAGGACTGGCAAGGGAATCCTGCCACCAAGAGTTCAAAATTTGGAACATCTGACCATTTGATATTTGTAACATCGCCGTACTCCTTATGGGTTGGGAAGTGTTTTTTGTAGATTTGGATGGCATATTTGTCGATTTCGGAGAAACCAATACACCTCAATCGTATTGCTGACTTAAAGTCCATCCCGCTCTGTCCCAAGCTGGTTGGATTTTTTGTTTCATATTTTGGTTTTTTTGACTGAAATATATTTTGTATTCCAAGTTCAAACCCCCCTATCCCACTGAATAGTGAAAAGTATTTCATTTGAGTTCCTTTCATAGCTGTATTTTAGCATATCCTCCGCAGGAAGTCAAGTTTTTTTACAGTAGGTCTCGTCGATTTCGGCAATGTGGATTTCGAGGCCACAGGCATCACAGGATAAATACCAGGATTCGTCCGATAAGCATTCATCCAGTAGATGTTTTCTGTGGGGACACATAAATTTTCTCCATAGCCACCAGACTAATCGATTGGCTAATATTTTGGGATAGGTTATTCCACGAAATAAACACATTTTTAACCCTTTCAAAATTGTATTTTACCTTTTTCTGCGGAGGAAGTCAAGATTTATTTGGTGTTTTTTTGGTCGGGGGGTTCAATTTCTTTTTGTGCTCGGCGGAGAGCTGCCCCAAGTTTTTGATTGACGACCACCTTGAAGCCTTTTCGAGGGATTACCTCTCCATAACAGTTCAGAGGTCTGCCGTCTCGGTCGAAACAAACTGCAATATCTTTGTTGATGTCAATGTTCATTTTTTTGCTCCTATAATCGTTATATTCGTTACAATCATCACCAGACCGCCACAAAAACCCGCCAGACCGCCAAAAGTATCAGACCGCCAATAACGGAACGTAGAGGGGGTTTTTGGCGGGGTGGGTGTGGATTTTTGGACTAATAATCCAGACCGCCAAAAATACTCTCCCTGGCCTTGGGTTGTAACGATTGTAGGGATTATAGGGGCGTAGGTTGTAACGGTTGTAGCGGTTATAGTCACGGAAGCCTCCATTCCCATCGAATGATTTTGGCGGTTTGGTTTTTTATAGGAATACCAAGGATTCCGAGATTTTTCTTGGCACGTTCAAGAGTACGTTGGGAATAACCAAGAGTTTCGCCCTCCTCGAAGATTAGTTTGGAATCGACTGGGCCATCGGAGAGGAAGGATTCGAGCCATTCGGAGGCTTCGGTTTGTTTCTGGGGACGGCCTATAGAGCGTTTTCGGGGGGCGAGGAGTTCCTGGGCGGTGAGAAAGATGGGGTCTTTCTCGAAACAGCA
>Ga0180008_1001596_pt1 | contig 13836 bp, 14 predicted proteins | sample MM_PW_MetaG_FD_121121 | JGI IMG/M metagenome (GOLD analysis project Ga0180008, IMG submission 121121) | Groundwater microbial communities from the Aspo Hard Rock Laboratory (HRL) deep subsurface site, Sweden - MM_PW_MetaG | ecosystem: Environmental > Aquatic > Deep subsurface > Groundwater... | reverse complement strand
ATGAAAACGTTTCGTGCATATGCATGAAACGTTTTTTTTTCGCATACGATAAAGTGCGAATGAAAGGGGGCACGGAAATGGCTGATCAAATTTATCAACAAATTGCTGAACGAACAAATGGTGATGTTTATCTTGGTGTTGTAGGGCCAGTGAGGGTAGGGAAATCGACTTTCGTCAAACGTGTAATGGAATGCATCGTCATTCCAAATATGACCGATGATATTGAGCGTTTACGCGCACAGGATGAGTTGCCACAAAGTTCACCTGGAGCCGTTATTATGACTGCGGAACCGAAATTTGTGCCGGCTCATGGAACAAGTATTCAAGTAGGTGATGATGCATTCAGATTTCATGTGCGCCTTGCGGATTGTGTTGGTTACATAATCGAAGGTGCAAAAGGGTACGAAGACGAAAATGGTCCAAAGTTAGTTCATACGCCTTGGCATCATGAACCCATCCCATTCCAAGAGGCTGCAAAAATCGGAACGGATAAAGTGATCCGAGATCATTCAACAATCGGGATCGTCATGACCACAGATGGAACCGTAAATGACATTCCGCGACACGCAGTTGAGCAAGTAGAAGAGGATATTATTAATCAGTTAAAAGAGATTGGTAAACCGTTCGTTATTGTTTTAAACAGTCGTATGCCTGCACATGAAAGTGCTTTACATTTACGAGCTGAACTTCATGAAAAATATGGCGTTCCAGTTATCGTAACAGCTGTTGATCAAATGTCAGTTCATGAAATTCAAACAATTTTAAAAGAGGCTCTTTATGAGTTTCCATTACAATCATTTGATTTGCAAAAGCCTGATTGGATGGATGTTTTAGATTTTGATCACCCACTTCAACAATCTTTGCAAAATTCTTTAGCAGAATGGTCCACTCAAGTTTCGAGGATCCGCGATGTAAAAGAATTGGCAAATTATCTAGCACAAGAGCCTTTTGTTGAAAATGCAGAAGTAATTGAAGTAGATGCAGGAAAAGGTAGAGCCAGCATTCAGATTGAAATGAAAGACGATGTATTTCAATCGGTATGTGAGGAATGGTTAGAAGATCCAATTGTTACGAAAAAAGATTGGTTACTCTATGTAAAAGAATCTTCACATGCAAAAAAATCATATTTAAGATTCCATGATGCGATTGAATCAGCAAAAGATGGTGGATATGGAGTAGCTCTTCCTATCATGCAGGAATTCCAACCTTCAGCACCAGAGCAGATTAATGAAAATAAATTTTATGGTGTGCGAATGAAAGCAAAAGCACCGTCATTCCATATTATTCGTGTAGATATGGATGCAGAATTTTCGCCGTTAATCGGTTCCGAATTCCATAGCCAGCAATTATTAAAAGAATTAAAAGAAGCCTATTATCATGATCGAGAAGCCTTATGGCAAACATCATTGTTTGGAACACCTCTTCATGAAATGTTAAAAGAAAGCATGAGATTTAAAACAGAAGCAGTCTCCTCACATGCGAAGAAACGAATGAGAGAAACGATTGAACGCATGGTGAATGACGGAGATCGCGGCATGGTAACTTTCATTTTATAATCGTCAGAAATTGAGTATGTAATCTAATAATTTCGACATAAGCATAAAGAACAGGGTTTCGCAAGGAAATTGCGAAAATTCCTGTTCTTTTTTTGGTAAAAATAAATTTTCTGCATTAAGTTGGAAAATGTGGTCGAAATATTGTTGCGAAGCCTTTTTGGTTATGATACTCTTTTTACATGATTGTTAGTCCATCCCCTTTGAGAGGAGGTGAATGGTGTGAATAAAACAGAATTAGTAAACTCAGTAGCAGAAGCTGCAGATCTTTCAAAGAAAGATGCTTCTAAAGCGGTTGACGCAATATTTGATACAATTCAAGATACTCTTGCAAAAGGTGAAAAAATTCAACTTATTGGTTTTGGTAACTTTGAAGTTCGTGAACGTGCTGCTCGTAAGGGTCGTAACCCACAAACAGGTAAAGAAATCGAAATCGCTGCAAGCAAAGTGCCTGCTTTCAAACCAGGTAAAGCGCTTAAGGACGCAGTTAAGTAATTAGCGTCTGAACGTACATAGAACGACTTTTGTGATTATGTCACAAAAGTCGTTCTTTTTTACGTTTAATAGAGAGATTTGAGATAGGAAAGTTATTGAAATGTAAGAATCTACTGATTGAAAAATTTTCAACATATATTTTCTAACGCCAAATAAATTAACCGTACCGCCAGTAATAAGGGTTTTTAACGCTGTATTATTAGCTGCTATCGCCAAATTATCACCACCAAACGCCAAAATATGATCAACTATCGCTAGATTCACATCCCACCTTCTCCGAATACCAAGAGCATCCCCATTAGAGAAAGCGCTTAATTACTCAAAATTGAGTTTTGCGTAACGATTAGGGATATGCTAAGATTCACATAGATTTAAGGACTGTTTTATTTTTTAGGGGGCGTCAATAGTGACTAGTGTAGATTTAAAAAAAATAGAGAATGCAGTAACCATGATATTAGAGGCTGTTGGAGAAGACCCGACACGTGAAGGGTTACTAGAAACACCAAAACGTGTCGCAAAGATGTATGCTGAAATGTTTTCGGGTTTAAAAGAAGATCCAAAAGAATATTTTAAAACAGTTTTTCATGAAGATCATGAAGAGCTTGTGTTAGTAAAAGATATTCCATTCCATTCAATGTGTGAGCATCATTTAGTTCCTTTTTACGGAAAAGCTCACATTGCCTATATACCAAGAGATGGCGTTGTGACGGGATTAAGTAAATTAGCACGTGCAGTTGAAACCACTGCAAGACGCCCCCAACTACAAGAACGTATTACTTCAACAATTGCCGACTCGATCATGGACATGTTAAATCCTTACGGTGTTTATGTCGTTATCGAAGCGGAGCATATGTGTATGACAATGCGTGGCATTAAAAAGCCTGGTGCTAAAACGGTAACAGCCGTAGCAAAAGGTATCTATGAAACCGATCACGTGAAGCGCTCAGAAATTCTATCGTTCATTCAAATGAACTAATAACAGAAAACCAATTGGAGGAGAAGTTCATGTCTCAAACAGAGTATATTGTAATTCGTGCAGAAGAAGATGGTGTAAATGTTATCGGCTTAACAAGAGGAACAGATACTAAATTTCATCATTCTGAAAAATTAGATCGTGGCGAAGTAATGGTTGCTCAATTCACTGAACATACTTCTGCTATAAAAATCCGAGGAAAAGCTGAAATTCAAACTGCACATGGCGTAATGCAGAGTGAAGCGAAAAAATAGGCACATTTGAGTGATTGGACCTTCTTCCTGTGCTATAATGACACAATACGACATCTGTAGTTTAGTGAAATGGAGCACGTAGAATGAACGAAACTCTCATTCAACAACAAGTTGAACAACTAAAATTTAAAATCAAACAAAAAGTGCGTCATCGGACACTACACAAATATACTGGCGAGCCAGATGTTCGTGAAGACCGCTTGTTCTTTTTATTGCTCCCATTTTTAAATGGTGAACAATGGACTGATGAACACGAACAAGCTGGAATCGCTGTAGCAATTATATACAGTGCGCTGTCAGCACACGATCAAATAAAAGAATCCAATGCTTCCTCTAAAAGTCAGCAGTTAACGGTGTTAGCAGGGGATTATTATAGTGGGATGTACTATCAAATTCTTGCGAAGCAATCGAATATCGCTTTAATTCGATCTTTATCTAATGGCATTATTGAAATAAGTGAAAAAAAAGCATCGGTTTACGATCAACTTCATCGAACTTTCAATGAATGGATGTCCACTATTGTTTCAATCGAAAGTTTATCAATTGAACAATTTTATCTACATTATGAGTTTGAACAATATATTCCGTATATGAGACAAGCTTTATTCATTCAAAGAATTGTTTACGAACTTGAATTATATAAAGATGGGAAATCTTCTAGATTTCAAGAAGCGCTTATTGAAAGTGCACACGTCCTTGGTTACGCGTCTAGTTTAGGGACTTTGTTGGAAACTGTTTATAAAGAAGGAATTGCTCATTTGAATAAAGACATTGGAGCGTCAACTCTATTAAAGATTCCAGTAAAAGAATATCTATATCAAATGATTAATACTTCGGAAAATAAAAATGCAGTTGTTCTTAAAGAAAGGTGACACACATGACGAAAACAAAAGAAGAACGCGTTCATGAAGTGTTTGAAAAAATATCTGGAAATTACGATAAGATGAATTCCGTTATTAGTTTTCAACAGCATAAAAAATGGCGTGAAGATACAATGTCACGAATGAATGTCAAAAAGGGTAGTTCATCGCTAGATGTGTGTTGTGGTACTGCTGATTGGACTATATCCATGGGTGAAGCTGTCGGTTCAACAGGACGTGCCGTAGGACTTGATTTCAGTCAAAATATGTTGAATGTTGGAATAGACAAGACGAAAGAAATTCCTCAAATCGAATTGTTACATGGAAATGCAATGGAACTTCCATTTCCCGATGACTCGTTCGATTATGTAACAATTGGTTTTGGTTTAAGAAATGTTCCTGATTACATGCAAGTGTTAAATGAAATCGAGCGGGTGTTAAAGCCTGGTGGAATGTTCGTTTGTTTAGAGACATCTCAAGCTGAAATGCCAATCTACAAACAACTTTTCCGATTTTACTTTAAATACGTTATGCCGATTTTTGGTAAATTCTTTGCGAAGAGCTATAAAGAATATTCTTGGTTACAAGAATCAGCAAAAGATTTCCCTGGAATGAAAGCATTAGCAAAAATGATGGAACAAGCCGGTTTTGTAAATGTTGAATATAAACCATACAGTGGCGGTGCTGCTGCAAGACATATTGGCTACAAAAATAATGGATGAAGCTTAACATGATTAAATTGTAAAAGTTTCGGTGTGGGAGAAGGTACTTAGAAGTGGAAAAGATGAAGTTATCCATGCTCTATTCTGACATGCGTTCAGATTTAGATCTCATCGAAAAAGAATTAGAGGTTGCTGTGAATTCGTCTTCACACTTACTAAATGATGCTTCTCTTCATTTGTTGCATGCTGGCGGAAAACGTATACGTCCTGTATTCGTCTTACTGGCTGCTAAGTTTGGTGATTATCAGATTGATCGCATTAAAGATGTTGCTGTGCCTTTAGAATTAATTCATATGGCCTCTTTAGTGCATGATGATGTTATTGATGATTCTGAAATGCGACGAGGTCAGTTAACGGTCAAAGCCCAATGGAATAATCGAGTCGCCATGTATACTGGCGATTTTATTTTTGCCCGTGCCCTCGAATACATAACGAATTTCTCAAATACTGAAGCCCATCGTATTCTGTCCTATACAATGGTTGAAATTTGTGTGGGGGAAATTATTCAAATCGAGGATAAATATAAAATCGATCAACGACTACAAGATTATTTCCGTCGAATTAAACGAAAGACTGCTCTTTTGATTTCTTCAAGCTGTCAACTAGGAGCAGTTGTATCTGGAGCAGATGCAAAGACCACGATGCATTTAAAACGTTTTGGGTATTATGTCGGTATGTCATTCCAAATAATCGATGATATTTTAGATTTCACCTCAACAGACAAAGAACTTGGAAAACCGGCTGGCAGTGATTTGCTACAAGGCAATATCACATTACCTATCTTGTTTTTAAAAGATGATCCAGTTTTCCGTAAAGATTTTGAGCGGGCGATGTCAGGTGAATTAACGGAAGCTGAAAGACTTGACCTTGTTAAACGTGTGCGCCAATCGGATGCAATTGATAAAGCGAAGCAAATTAGTGATCGATATTTACAAAAAGCCATGAAAGAAATTGATGCTTTGCCAGATCAACATGCTAAAAAAACTTTACGCAAAATTTCGCTATTTATGGGGAAACGTAAATTTTAAGTTGTTGTATAAATTTTGATTGAATGGTACTATTTTTTACGGTAGGGATAACCCTAAGATAGAATTGAAGGAGTGTTAATTATGGAAAGAACATTTTTAATGGTAAAACCTGATGGAGTTCAACGTAACCTTATTGGTGAAATCGTTGGTCGTTTTGAAAAGAAAGGCTTCCAATTAGTTGGAGCTAAATTAATGCAAATTACACCAGAACTTGCTGGTGAACATTACGGTGAACATAAAGAACGCCCATTCTTCGGTGAACTTGTTGATTTCATTACTTCTGGACCAGTATTCGCAATGGTTTGGGAAGGCGAAAATGTAATCGCAACTTCTCGTTTACTAGTTGGGGCTACAAACCCTAAAGAGTCTGCTCCTGGAACAATCCGTGGAGACTTCGCTGTAACAGTTGGAAAGAACATTATTCACGGTTCTGACTCTGCTGATAGCGCTGTTCGTGAAATCGGTTCATTCTTCAAAGAAGAAGAACTTGTATCTTACGCTAAAGATTCTAATAACTGGGTTAACTAATTTTATATTAGTAAGGGGCTGCACAATAAGTCCTTTTAAAAAAACAGGTGGAGAAAAAGATTCTTTTTTCTCCACCTGTTTTCTATTTTTCGAAAAAGTTTTTGTTGAAAGTTTACATAGAATTGTTTCTCCAAAATATTTTATAAAAGTCCGAGTTAGTTCGGTGCAAGCCCGCGGAAAGCGCAGCGGTTTTGCGGAATATCAATCATCACATGAATAATAGCCTTCAAGAATGAAGAGGGGCTATTCTCAAAAGATGTGTTCTTGGACAGCTTCTTTTTTAATTTCAGAAAAGTCTTCCATACGTTATAATATGGATAGGAAGTTAGAGAGGGAGAATGACGGGTATGCCAGATTATCTAAAATTCATTGAACAAATTAATCGGAAAACTGGAATTAACCTCAGTTTATATAAAGAAGCCCAAATGAGAAGAAGGCTAACATCGCTATATGATAAAAAGGGATTTGCTAACTTTGAAGAATTCTTTTTCGCACTAGATCAGGATCGTGATTTGTTGAATGAATTTTTAGATCGAATGACAATCAACGTTTCCGAATTTTACCGAAACGCAAAGAGATGGGAAGTTTTGCAGAATAAAATATTCCCAAAGTTATTACAATCGAAAAAAACGCTAAAAATATGGAGTGCAGCTTGTTCTACTGGTGAGGAGCCTTATACCATTGCCATGGTTTTAGGGAATCATATCCCAATGTCTCAAATCTCCATACTAGCCACTGACCTAGATGAAAATGCAATTCAAAGGGCAAAAGCAGCCATTTATCCTGAGAGATCTTTAGCTGAAGTACCTGAAGAAAGTAAGAATAAATATTTTAATAAGCAAGGAACGTTTTATGAAGTTAAAAATGAAATTAAAAACACCGTTACATTTAAAAAACATAATTTGTTAAACGATACATATGAACAAAACTTTGATTTAATCGTTTGTCGAAATGTCATGATTTATTTTACAGAAGAAGCAAAGGATCAAATTTACACGAATTTCGGGAATTCCCTTAAAAAAGATGGCATATTATTTGTAGGAAGTACCGAACAGATTTTCAATCCTCAAAGGTATGGACTAGAAACAGAGGATACTTTCTTTTATCGAAAAATATAGTGGTCGATGCTGTCCGGAAAAATTTTCGGACAGCTTTCTTACATAGAAAACATAGAAGAAGAACGATTTTTTACAAGTACGACTATGAAAATTAAAAAAGATTATGTTATAGTGTTACTTAAAATACTTTAGCGAGTTGAAGGGGGAAAGTGCCATGCGTTATTTAACTGCTGGTGAGTCTCATGGACCACAACTAACAGCGATTATCGAGGGCCTACCATCAGGATTAGAGATTACTTCAGAATTAATTAATAGAGATCTTAAACGGAGACAAGGTGGACACGGTAGAGGTCGTCGAATGCAAATCGAAAAAGATACGGTAAATATCACTTCTGGTGTTCGGCATGGAGTAACAATCGGTTCACCAATAGCACTTATAGTAACGAATGATGATTGGAAACATTGGACTCATATCATGGGAATTGAACCTTTGTCTGAAGAATTGAATCCAGAAGACGTTAAACGACAAATTACACGCCCTAGACCTGGTCATGCAGATTTGGTTGGCGGGATGAAATACGGTCATCGCGATTTACGTAATGTACTAGAGCGTTCTTCCGCACGTGAAACTACAGTGAGAGTAGCTGTTGGTGCAGTAGCTAAACAACTTTTAGCAGAACTAGGGATCCATATCGTATCTCATGTAACTGAAATCGGGGGGATTAAAGCGAACCCAGCATTGATCGAAGGATTATCAGTGAAAGAAATTCGAGAAATCGTAGAATCAGATGCTGTCTATTGTGTTGATCCTGATGCATCTAAACAAATGACTCAAGCAATTGATGAGGCGAAAGAGAATGGTGATTCAATTGGTGGCGTAGTAGAAGTGGTTGTTGAAAACATGCCTGCTGGAATCGGAAGTTACGTTCATTATGACCGCAAACTAGATGGCAAACTTGCCATGGCAATGATGAGTATTAATGCTTTTAAAGGTGTCGAAATCGGATTAGGTTTTGAAATGGCAAGAAAACCAGGTAGCCAAGTGCATGATGAAATAGCCTGGACGAAAGAACAAGGTTATACACGTAAAACGAACCGTTTGGGTGGTCTTGAAGGTGGAATGTCAACAGGAATGCCAATCGTTGTCCGAGGCGTAATGAAACCTATTCCGACTCTTTATAAACCGTTACAAAGTGTCGACATTGATACGAAAGAGCCTTTTAAAGCAAGCATAGAACGTTCAGATAGTTGTGCTGTACCAGCGGCTTCGATTGTTGCTGAACATGTTGTTGCATGGGAATTAGCATCTGCTATATTAGAACAATTTAATAGCGATCAACTATCAAAACTAAAAACGTCAATAGATGAACATCGAGCTTACACAAAGGAGTTCTAAGTATGCAAAACATAACCATTGAAACGATCACAAAAGAATACGACGTTCATATGGGGTCAAACATAATTCAAGAAGCACTTTCCTTGTACAAAGAGCAGCTTCTCTCTGCCGATCAAATTGTTATTATCGCAGATAGAACAGTTGCAAACTTGCATATAAATAAACTAGTAACTCCCTTGCAGACAATAACAAACGGACGGATTAAAGTATATGAAGTTCCACCAGGAGAAAGCTGTAAAACAATAGAAACCTTTTATGATTGCCACAGTTTTTTACTGAATGAAAATTGTTCAAGAAAATCTGTACTGTTTGCATTCGGTGGAGGAGCTTGTGGGGATTTAACTGGTTTTGTTGCTTCTACATTTATGAGAGGCATACCTTTTTATCAAATTCCTACAACAATTTTGGCGCATGATAGTGCGGTTGGCGGGAAGACAGCGATCAATCATTCACAAGGTAAAAATATGATTGGTTCTTTTTATCAGCCAGAAGCCGTGTTTTACGACATTTCATTATTATCTACCTTACCTGAAAATGAAGTGCGTTCAGGAATGGCTGAAGTGATAAAGCATGCACTCATTTCAAATCAACAATGGGTAAATGAACTATTTGAAGTTCAAGATTTCTCTACATTAACAACTAGCAACTTACAAGAATATTTATGTAAGGGAATCGTTGTGAAAGCTGAAATTGTCAAAGGTGATGAATTCGAACATGGCTCTCGGAAATTTTTAAACTTCGGTCATACCTATGGCCATGCAATAGAAAATACAATTGGATATGGTCACATCACACACGGTGAAGCGGTCATGACTGGAATGGTTTACGCATTGATGTTAAGTGAAGAACTTACTGAATTAGAATCTGGTTTTGCTCGTAAATTCTTTCTTCATGCCCTTAAATTAGGATATACATTCGATGCCATTCTGACTAAAACATACGAAGAGTTATTTGAAGTGATGATTCGTGATAAAAAAGCTTCTCATGGTGATTTACATTTTGTTTTATTAAACAAGGTTGGCGATCCAATTAGTAAGATTATTTCAAAAGAACAAGGTCATAAAATGGATAAACAATTAAAAAATTGGGTAAGGGAGGAATCGATTTGATACGTGGGATTAGAGGTGCAACGACAATTACTCATGATACAGCTGAAACTATTCATTTAGAAACAGAAAGATTGATTAATGAAATGGCTAAAACAAATAACATTGAGCCTGAACAAGTTGCATCAGTCATTATATCTACGACAACTGACATTTCTTCCGCGTTTCCGGCAAAAGCCGTGAGAAGTATTGAAGGCTGGACGTATGTACCGGTTATGTGTACACATGAAATGGACGTACCAGGCGCGATGGGCTCATGCATTCGCGTTTTAATGCATGTGAATACAGAACTATCTCAAAAAGAACTTCAACATGTTTATTTAAATGAAGCAGTTACCTTAAGACCAGACTTAGTAAAGTAAGAAAGCAGAGGCGAGATCAGATGAAGTGGAAAAAGCAATTAGCTGGAATGAAGGCATACCAACCAGGAAAATCGATTGATGATGTAAAAAAAATGTATGGATTATCCTCCATCACTAAATTAGCATCGAACGAAAACCCGCTGGGCACATCTCCTAAAGTACCTCAATTTATCGAAGACCATGGCATAAATTTTGCGCGATATCCTGATGGTTATTCAGGGGCTTTACGCAAGGACTTGGCTGAACACCTTCAAGTAAGTGAGAAGCAATTGCTATTTGGAAATGGTTCGGATGAAATTATCTTAATCATTTCTCGAGCTTTACTTCAGCCTGGTGTGAATACCGTTATGGCAACACCAACATTCCCTCAATATCGACACAATGCACAAATAGAAGGTGCTGAGGTCCGCGAAGTCGAACTGATTGATGGACATCATGATTTAGAGGGTATGCTTAAACAGATAGACGAGCAAACGTCAGTCGTATGGTTATGTTCACCAAATAATCCAACAGGAAATCTTATTCAGCAGGCTAAACTTGATGAATTTATTTCCTCAGTCTCTCCAGAAGTATTAATTGTTTTAGATGAAGCTTACTTCGAATACGTGACTGATACAGAATACAGAAATGCGATTGACTATCTTCAAACCTATAAAAATGTAGTGGTTTTGAGAACATTTTCAAAGGCATACGGGTTAGCGGCATTTCGTGTTGGATATGCAATCGGCAACGAAGAGCTGATTGCGAATTTAGATCCATTGAGAGAACCGTTTAATAACACGTCACTTAGTCAAGGAGCAGCGAGCGCTGCATTAAGTGACCAGGCGTTTATTGAACAGTGCCGTGCAGAAAATAAACAAGGAATCAACTTGTTTGAATCGTTTTGTTTAAAGCACAACTTGTTCATTTATCCCTCACAAGGCAACTTTGTACTAATCAATATTAAAACAGATAGTGATAAAGTCTTTGAAGAATTGATGAAAAAAGGATTTATTGTTCGAAGCGGCAACGCGCTAGGCGTCCCTGGATTTATTAGAATTACTGTAGGAAGCATCGATCAAAATACGGAACTCATCGAGAAATTGGAAAAGATCCTAATCGAATTAGGCGTTATACATGAGTAAACAAATATTAATTGTTGGCCTTGGTTTAATAGGTGGTTCACTTGCATTAGCTCTTCAAAAGAATAAGGACTTGACCATTATCGGATATGATATCGATTCACATGTTATTAGAAAAGCAAAAAAATTGAGGGTCATTAATGAAATGGCTTTTCATGTGAAAGATTCAGCAAAGATAGCAGACGTCATAATTTTTGCTACACCCGTTAATACAACATTACAGTTCATGAATGAAGTGCAAGACTGGCCATTAAAAGACTCAGTAGTGCTTATGGACACGGGAAGTACGAAGAAGTTAATCATGGAAAAAGCGACGACATTAAGGAAACAAGGCATTACGTTTATCGGTGGTCATCCGATGGCTGGATCTCATAAATCTGGTGTAGATGCTGCAAAAGCACATTTGTTCGAAAATGCCTATTTTATGTTGACTCCTTTAATAGATGAAAGCGAAGAAAAGATACAGTTTCTAGAATCGCTATTGTCTATTACAAAAGGAAAGGTTGTTCGTGTTACAGCGGAGGAGCATGACCATATGACAGCTGTCGTGAGTCACTTTCCACATATTGTGGCAGCTTCTCTTGTACATCAATTATCAGGTGAAAATGAGCAATTTCCCTTTACTAAACAATTGGCCGCTGGAGGGTTTCGAGATATTACAAGAATTGCCTCGTCTAATCCTATTATGTGGAGAGATATAACGGTACAAAATCGTAACGAACTCATAAACCAATTAGATAAATGGCAGGACGAAATGAATCATGTGAAATCCTTGTTAAATGAAGCGGCACCACTTGATATCGAGCATTACTTTTCTAGGGCTAAGCATGTTCGGGACGAATTACCAACCACTTCTCAAGGAGCACTGTATACAGTGTATGACTTATACGTTGACGTTCCCGATTATCCGGGTGTTATTTCTGAAGTGACGGGTCTATTGGCCAAGCACGCTATTAGCATCACAAATATACGAATAGTAGAAACAAGAGAAGATGTATTCGGAATATTAGTGATCAGTTTCCAAACCTCGGATGACCAGAAATTAGCACAAAAATATCTAAATCAAGAAACAACTTTTGAAACCTATATATCCTAGAATTTTGAGAGGTAGTGACAAAATGATACAGTCTTCAAAAAAAGCTTCCCTAAAAGGGATAATTACAATTCCAGGGGACAAGTCTATTTCTCATCGATCGATTATGTTTGGAGCAATGGCTAAAGGAAAAACGACAGTGGATGGCTTTTTGTTAGGTGACGATTGTTTAAGTACCATCTCATGTTTTCAAAAGCTTGGCGTCAAGATAGATGTCAATGGAAACCAAGTTTCGATTGAATCGGATGGAATAAAGAATTGGAATGAACCTCAAGACATTTTGAATACAGGAAATTCAGGAACTACTACTCGATTACTACTGGGCATCTTAGCAGCTTCACCAATTTACGCTGTCATGATTGGTGATGATTCGATTGCGAAAAGACCGATGAAGAGAGTGATTGATCCTCTACGCCAAATGGGTGCTCAAATTCTTGGACGAAGTGGAGGACAGTATACGCCACTAGCAGTTCAAGGAACAACTTTACAAGGCATTACATATCAAATGCCTGTAGCCAGTGCACAAGTAAAGTCAGCCATATTACTTGCAGGGTTAAACTCTGAAGGAACAACGATTGTAACTGAACTCGAGCCTACCAGGGATCATACAGAACGCATGATGCGACAATTTGGTGTACAAGTTGAAACAATCGATGGGGATATTCATTTGCGTGGTGGACAACAACTGGTGAGTACACATATTGATGTACCAGGAGATATTTCTTCAGCAGCGTTCTTTTTAGTTGCAGGCGCTATTACTGATAATAGTGATATCATGTTGAAAAATGTCGGATTAAATCCAACGAGAACCGGTATTATAGATGTTCTTTCACAAATGGGTGCGAATCTTAAGGTTGAGGAATCCATTACAAATGGAGAAGAACCTTTTGGCAATATTCGAATAAAATCTAGTGAGCTAAAAGGGATTGAAATTGGCGGAGAGTTAATCCCTCGTTTAATTGACGAGTTGCCGATTATCGCTTTATTAGCAACACAAGCTTCTGGAACGACGGTGATTCGAGATGCCGCTGAACTAAAAGTAAAAGAAACCGATCGGATTACAGCAGTTGTGAATGAATTGAAAAAGTTAGGTGCAAATATTGAAGCAACAGATGATGGAATGATTATTAAAGGACCTATTCAATTAAATGGAGGTACAGTGACCTCTTATGGGGATCATCGAATTGGAATGATGGGTGCTATTGCATCACTTATTGCAAGCGAGCCTGTTGAAATAGATGACCCTTCATGCATTTCAGTTTCATATCCTAATTTCTTTGAGCATTT
>Ga0180008_1001591_pt1 | contig 13874 bp, 16 predicted proteins | sample MM_PW_MetaG_FD_121121 | JGI IMG/M metagenome (GOLD analysis project Ga0180008, IMG submission 121121) | Groundwater microbial communities from the Aspo Hard Rock Laboratory (HRL) deep subsurface site, Sweden - MM_PW_MetaG | ecosystem: Environmental > Aquatic > Deep subsurface > Groundwater... | reverse complement strand
TGCGTAAAGAGGTGTTGGCCATGTGGGCTCTCCTGGAGTGAATGAGGGGCGTGGGTTGATTCCGACGGCGGGGGGTTCAGAGAGGGCAGTAAATCTGAACTTTCATGTGAGAAGGGTCGCCAGAAGCAGTACGAAGAATCACTGCTAGGCTGTATTCAACGACCCAGGAGAACGCTCATGTCTGATCATCACACCTACAAGAAAGTCGAATTGGTGGGTTCCTCGCCAACCAGCATCGAGGACGCCATCAACAATGCCCTGGCCGAGGCCAGCAAGAGCATCAAGCACCTGGAGTGGTTCGAGGTGACCGAAACCCGTGGTCATATCAAGGACGGCAAGGCCGCGCACTTTCAGGTGACCCTCAAGGTGGGCTTTCGTATTGCCAATAGTTGAGGCGGGTGGTTGAACTTGCACGCTGGCCGATTGCCATAACCTGCGCTACACCTTTTGGGCGCCGATGTTCGATGTGTCGGCGTACATTTTTTGATCAGCGCAAGGAACGTAACGGATGAAAAAGTTTCTGTTAGCGGTAGGTTTGTTGAGCCTGGCAGGTACAGCCCTGGCGGCTGGCAAGCCGTGTGAAGAGCTGAAAAGCGAAATTGCAGCGAAAATCGACGGCAATGGCGTGCCGGCTTATTCGCTGGAGGTGGTAGATAAGGGCGCTGCGCCCGAAGGTTACACCGTTGTTGGTAGTTGCGAAGGGGGCACCAAGGACATCGCGTACAAGCGCGGGTGATCCCGTGGTAGCAATCAAGTGTAGGAGCTGTCGAGCCTCTTCAAGGCTCGACAGCTCCTACAGGGGTTTAGCCCTTCATCACCTGTGCCAGCAACTCGTAGGAATGAATCCGATCAGCATGCTCGTACACATCACAGGTAAAGATCAGTTCATCGGCTCCCGTTTGTTCGATCAACACCTCCAGCTTGGCGCGAATCTTCGCCGGGCTTCCCACCATCGCCAGTCCTAGGAAACTCCCTACTGCGTCCTTCTCGTGGGGCAGCCACAGGCCGTCCATGCTGTCGACCGGCGGACGCTGCACCAGGCTTTGCCCGCGCATCAGCGCGAGGATCCGTTGGTAGACCGAGGTGGCCAGGTAATTGGCCTGCTCATCGGTATCCGCGGCCACCAATGGCACGCCGAGCATCACGTAGGGCTTGTCGAGTACAGCCGAAGGCTTGAAGTGATTGCGATAGACGCGAATCGCCTCATGCATCATGCGCGGTGCGAAATGGGAAGCGAAGGCGTAGGGCAACCCGCGCTCACCGGCCAGTTGGGCGCTGAACAGGCTGGAACCGAGTAGCCATACCGGGACGTTGGTGCCGGTGCCCGGTACCGCAATCACCCGTTGATCGGGCGTGCGTGGACCCAGGTAGGCCATCAATTCGGCCACATCCTCCGGGAAGTCATCGGCACTGCCGGAGCGCTCGCGACGCAGGGCGCGTGCGGTCATCTGGTCGGAGCCGGGCGCGCGGCCCAGGCCCAGGTCGATACGGCCGGGGTACAGGCTTTCCAGGGTGCCGAACTGTTCTGCGATCACCAGCGGTGCATGATTGGGCAGCATCACGCCGCCTGCGCCGACCCGGATGGTCGAGGTGCCGCCGGCCAGGTAGCCCAGCAGTACCGAGGTCGCGGAGCTGGCGATGCCATCCATATTGTGGTGCTCGGCCACCCAGAAACGGGTGTAGCCGAGTTTTTCCACGTGCTGGGCCAGGTCCAGGGAATTGCGCAGCGACTGCGCCGGGCTGCCATTGGCGCGCACCGGTACCAGGTCGAGGGTCGAGAACTTTACATCGGACAGTGGTTTCATTAAGCCTGCTTCTCCATAGGGGCGCAGGCTTGTGACGAACCAAAACCTGCCGCTTCATGTGCATGCTGTATGCAATGTGGGCATATACCCGAGATTCAATAGGCGCTGCGAAAATTCCTACTTGTGCGCTGGGTTTTTCCGATGGTGTGAACTTTGCCAGAGGTTCTATCCTCAGAACTTTACTGATGCACAACCACTACTTGGGAGAACGCTATGAGTATCGTGAAAAAAGCCTCTGCACATTGGGAAGGCGACCTGAAAACCGGCCTGGGCTCCATCTCGACCGAAACCGGCGTATTGCGCGAAGCTCCCTACGGCTTCAAGGCCCGTTTCGAAGGCGGCAAGGGCACCAACCCCGAAGAATTGATCGGCGCGGCCCATGCCGGCTGCTTCTCCATGGCCTTTTCCATGATTCTCGGCGATGCCGGGCTTAAGGCCGACAGCATCGACACCCAGGCTGAAGTGACCCTGGACCAGGTGGACGGCGGTTTTGCGATTACCGCAGTCCACCTGATCCTCAAGGCCAAGATCCCTGGCGCGAGCCAGGCGCAGTTCGATGAGTTGAGCAAAAAGGCCAAGCAAGGATGCCCGGTGTCCAAAGTCTTGAACGCCACCATCACTCTGGATGGCACCCTCATCAACTGATCTGTGCAGGTCCAATGTGGGAGCGGGCGTGCCCGCGAAGGCGATGGGTCAGGCAACAAATGTATTGGCTGACACACCGCCTTCGCGAGCAAGCCCCCTTCCACATTTTGTTGTGCGTTAAATCAGAACTCGCGTTTCGCAAATGTGGTCTCATACCCATGCAGCCTTTGGCGCACACCCGTGCGCAGCGCATTTAGGGAGCTCCACCCATGAAACGTTTTGCCTTGGCGATTATCTGCGGTGCTTTGGCCACATCGGCCCTGGCCGCGCCGAAAGACTGTGAAGAGCTCAGGAAAGAGATTGAGGTCGGCTTACAGGCCAAGGCGATCCCGTCCTACACACTGGAAATCATCACTGCCGAAGAAGCCAAGAATCATGACGAAGCCATGATCGTCGGCTCCTGCGAAAACGGCACCAAGCGCATCATCTACCAGCGCAACGACGACTGATCAAGGAATGCAGTTGACGCTGCGTTCTTCTGCCAGCAACTGACGTGCGGCGTCATACAGCCGGATATTCGGGGTAAAGCCCAGCGAGCGCCCTTCCAGGCGATAGCGCTGGCCGGCCTCGAACCGGTCGTATTGCAGGGTGATAAAACACGTGCGCTCCTGGGGCTGGTTCAGCCCGCCCCCCAGGCCCGCGCCGGCATACACTTCAAAGTCAAAACGCACCATCAACTCGTGACTGCCCGGTGGCACCTGGAAGTAGCGCCCATCGTCGAGGGCTTTGCCGTCCAGGCGCTGCGCCATGATCAGCTTGGCGCTCGGCGTCGGGGTGGCGAAATCCACCCAGGCCTGCTGCGGATCCGCCGGCGGGATCGGGGTGGAGGCGCAGGCGCTGAGAAAAATCGCCGCCAAGGGAAGCAGGAGCTGACGCATAGTGGGCACTCAACCGTAGGAATGGAATGAGCATACCTGCTGCAAGCCAGTTAGTCTGGCAGGCCTATGACTGTGGAGCGGTTTGAAATGGTGCGGCGTTTATTGGCGGGGCTGACCTGTCTCTTGCTCGGCGGCTGCTCCAGTGTCAGCTATTACAGCCAACTGGCCAGCGGTCAATGGCAACTGCTGCAGGCACGAGAGCCGGTGGCCAAGGTGATCGCCGATCCGGCACGGCCACAAGTGTTGCGTGACCATTTGGCGCAATCCCAGAAGGCGCGCGCCTTCGCCAGCCAACAGCTGCAACTGCCCGACAACCAGAGCTACCGCCTGTACGCCGATATCGGTCGGCCGTACGTAGTCTGGAATGTCTTTGCTACATCAGAGTTTTCCCTGTTACCCCAGAACCATTGCTTTCCGATCGCCGGCTGCGTGGCCTATCGCGGTTATTACACTCAGGACGCGGCACGGGGCGAGGCGGCCTTGTTGCAACTGCGTGGCATGGATGTGTCGATTGGCGGGGTCGAGGCCTATTCCACCCTGGGCTGGTTCAATGACCCGATCATGAGTTCGATGATGCGCTGGGGTGAGGAGCGCTTGGCCACGGTGATTTTTCACGAGCTGGCGCACCAGCGTTTTTATGTAAAGGACGATACCGAGTTCAATGAGTCGTTTGCCACCTTTGTCGAACAGGAAGGTACCCGGCAATGGCGCGCGGCCCGTGGCCTTGGGCCTGCGAGCGAATCGACCTTGAAGCAGCGCGACCAGTTCATCCAACTGATCCTCGACACCCGTAATCGCCTGGAGCGCCTGTATGCACAGCCATTGGCCGCAGATGCCATGCGCCGGGCCAAGGCGGCCGAATTCGAGCGTTTGCGCCGTGATTACCGGCAACTGCGCGACAGCCAGTGGGCCGGCGACCAGCGTTATGACGCCTGGATCAATCAGCCGCTGAACAATGCGCGGTTGTTGCCGTTTGGTTTGTATGACCAGTGGGTGCCGGCGTTTGCGGCGCTGTTTCGCCAGGAGGGCGGGGATTGGCTGAGGTTTTACGGTGCCGTGGAGCAGTTGGGGCGGTTGCCGGTGGAGCAGCGCAAATCGACGTTGCGGCAGTTGGAAGGGCATGATCGTCAGGGCCCCATCGCGGGCAAGCCCGCTCCTACATTTTGATTGGTGAACACCGTCCAATGTGGGAGCGGGCTTGCCCGCGATAGCGACCTCAAGCCCGCCGCAAAAACGCCTGATGCATCTCGTCCAATGTCTGAAAATGCCAGCGCGGCTGTTCGGCACTCAACTCTTCAAGGCTGCCAAATCCATACCCCACCGCTGCCGCATCCAACCCGTTGCTGCGTGCACCGATCAGGTCGTGCTTGCGGTCGCCGATCATCAAGGTGCTGGCCGGGTCCAGGCCTTCCTCGCGCATCAAATGAGCGATCAGTTCGACCTTGTTGGTGCGGGTGCCGTCCAGCTCACTGCCGTAGATCACCTTGAAGTGCTTGGCGAAATCGAAATGCCTGGCGATCTCCCGGGCAAATTCCCACGGTTTAGAGGTGGCCACATACAGCTGGCGCCCCTGGCCATTCAATGCCTCCAGCAATGGCATGACGCCGTCGAACACCCGGTTTTCATAGAGCCCGGTGACCTTGAAACGCTCGCGGTAAAAATTCACCGCCTCCCAGGCGCGGGCTTCGTCGAAATCGTAGAACTGCATAAAGGCCTGCAACAGCGGCGGGCCGATAAAGTGTTCCAGTTTGCTCAAGTCCGGCTCATCAATGCCCAGCTTGGCCAAGGCGTACTGGATCGAGCGGGTGATGCCTTCCCGTGGGTCGGTCAGGGTACCGTCCAGGTCAAATAGAACCGTTTGGTAATCCAGGGTCATTGGTCGAATCCTTCTGCCAGGTGCAGGTCCTTGAGCTTCACGTAGTTCGCGGCGCTGTAGGTGAAAAAGGCGCGTTCTTTGTCAGTCAGTGCGCGGACTTGTTTAACCGGGCTGCCCACATACAAAAAACCGCTTTCAAGTGTCTTGCCCGGCGGCACCAGGCTGCCGGCGCCGATGATTACATCGTCTTCAACCACCGCGCCGTCCATCACAATGCTGCCCATGCCGATCAGGATGCGACTGCCCACGGTGCAGCCATGCAGCATGACTTTATGGGCGATGGTCACATCGTCACCGATCAGCAACGCAAAACCGTCGGGATTGAAGGGGCCGGCGTGGGTGATGTGCAGCACGCAGCCGTCCTGCACACTGGTGCGCGCACCGATGCGGATGCGGTGCATGTCGCCGCGAATCACCGTCAGCGGCCAGACAGAACTGTCGGCGCCGATTTCAACATCGCCGATCACCACCGCCGAAGCATCGACGAAAGCCCCGGCGCCGAGGGTTGGCGTGTGATTCTGATAGGTGCGAAGGGTCACGATAGCCTCTCTCTGTTTGGTTGATAGCTGCGGTGGACGTTGATTGTAATTAAGATGGCCCCATCTTTGTCTTACCTGTTTCTTCAGCCAAGGTGCCAACCGTGAGCGCGAACAATCCTCTTTTGCAGTCCTACGACCTGCCGCCGTTCTCGGCGATCCGTGCCGAGCACGTCCAACCGGCCATCGAACAGATCCTGGCCGACAACCGTGTCGCCATCGAAGGCATCCTGCAAAGCCAGGGTAAAAATCCGACCTGGACCGGCCTGGTCCTGGCCATGGATGAACTCAACGACCGCCTGGGCGCCGCGTGGAGCCCGGTCAGCCACCTCAATGCCGTGTGCAACAGCGCCGAACTGCGCGAAGCCTATGAGGCCTGCCTGCCGGCGTTGAGCGCCTATTCCACCGAGATGGGCCAGAACCGCGAGCTGTTCCAGGCTTTCGAGGCCTTGGCCAACAGCCCGCAAGCGGCCGGTTTCGACGTGGCGCAAAAAACCATTCTGGAGCACGCACTGCGTGACTTCCGCCTGTCGGGTATCGACCTGGCGCCTGAGCAGCAGAAGCGCTACGCCCAAGTGCAAAGCAAGCTTTCAGAGCTGGGCAGCAAATTTTCCAACCAGTTGCTGGACGCCACACAGGCTTGGACCAAACACGTTACCGACGAGGCCACCCTGGCCGGCCTGACTGACTCGGCCAAGGCGCAAATGGCGGCCGCTGCCCAGGCCAAAGGCCTCGACGGTTGGCTGATCAGCCTGGAATTCCCCAGCTACTACGCGGTGATGACCTACGCCCACGACCGCGCCCTGCGTGAGGAAATCTACGCGGCCTACTGCACGCGTGCGTCGGACCAGGGCCCGAATGCCGGCCAGAACGATAACGGCCCGGTGATGGAACAGATCCTCGACCTGCGTCAGGAGCTGGCGCAACTGCTCGGTTTCGCGTCCTTTTCCGAACTGAGCCTGGCCACCAAGATGGCCGAATCCAGCGACCAGGTACTGAGTTTCCTACGCGACCTGGCCAAGCGCAGTAAGCCATTCGCCACCCTGGACCTGCAGCAGCTCAAGGCCTACGCCGCCGAACAAGGTTGCCCCGACCTGCAAAGCTGGGACAGCGGTTTCTATGGCGAAAAGCTGCGTGAACAGCGCTACAGCGTGTCCCAGGAAGCCCTGCGGGCCTACTTCCCGATCGACAAAGTGCTGGGCGGCCTGTTTGCCATCGTGCAGCGTTTGTACGGCATTGAAATCACCGAGCAGAAAGGTTTCGACACCTGGCACCCGGATGTTCGCCTGTTCGAAATCAAGGAAAACGGCCAGCACGTCGGGCGCTTCTTCTTCGACCTGTATGCCCGCGCCAACAAGCGTGGCGGCGCCTGGATGGATGGCGCCCGTGATCGTCGGCGTACCGCCGAAGGTACCCTGCAAAGCCCGGTGGCCAACCTAGTGTGTAACTTCACCCCGGCTGACAGCGGCAAGCCGGCCCTGTTGACCCACGATGAAGTCACCACCCTGTTCCACGAATTCGGCCACGGCCTGCACCACCTGCTGACCCGCGTCGAACACGCGGGCGTGTCCGGCATCAACGGCGTGGCTTGGGATGCCGTGGAGCTACCGAGCCAGTTCATGGAGAACTGGTGCTGGGAACCTGAAGGCCTGGCGCTGATTTCCGGCCACTATGAAAGTGGTGAGGCGCTGCCCCAGGACCTGCTGCAAAAAATGCTCGCGGCGAAAAACTTCCAGTCCGGCCTGATGATGGTGCGCCAGTTGGAGTTCTCGTTGTTCGACTTTGAACTGCATGCCACCCACGGCGATGGCCGCAGCGTGGCGCAGGTGCTCGAAGGCATACGTGACGAAGTGTCCGTGATGCGCCCGCCGGCCTACAACCGCTTCCCCAACAGCTTTGCGCATATCTTCGCCGGCGGTTACGCGGCGGGGTACTACAGCTACAAGTGGGCCGAAGTGTTGTCGGCAGATGCCTTCTCCAAGTTTGAAGAAGATGGCGTACTCAATGCCGAAACCGGCCGTGCCTTTCGCGAGGCGATCCTGGCCCGTGGCGGTTCCCAGGCACCGATGGTGCTGTTCGTCGACTTCCGCGGACGCGCACCGTCGATTGACGCACTCTTGCGCCACAGCGGCCTGAGCGAGGACGCGGCAGCATGAGTGACGGGCCTGTGATCACCAAAAAGCAATTTATCGCCGGCGCCGTGTGCCCGGCGTGCAGCGAGCCGGACAAGTTGAAGATGTGGACCGAGGACAGCGTGCCCCATCGCGAATGCGTGGCCTGTGGTTATACCGACACGCTCAATGACCAGGGTTTGTCGGTACCCAAAGAGTTGGGGACGCGGGTCAACACGTCGGCGCTGAAAGCCCCGGCGGATCCGAAGGTACAGGCGGTGCAGTTCTTCCCTAATCCGAAATTGAAAAAAGACTAAAGAAGCTACGCCAATCCCTGTAGGAGCGAGCTTGCTCGCGAAGATCGTTAACGATAACGCGTTCATTCTGAATGAACGTGGCGTCCTTGAGATTTTCGCGAGCAAGCTCGCTCCTACATTTTTTTGCGCGCATTTCTCGAATTTCCTGGCTGAAACGATTACTCCATTCCTTAGCCTGCTATCATTTGTAACTATTCATTGCTATCAAAACGACAAGCCGCTCCATGAAGTGGCTGCTCAAATCCGTGACTACATGATGAGGTGCCACCATGTCTGATCAAGATCGAGACAACCCCCGGCGTGAGTTTTTACGCAAATCCTTGACCTTGATCCCGGTGGTCACGGTTGCCAGCAGCGGCCTTGGCGGTTCGATGCTGATGGCCGCACCCGAACCTGCCCAGGCCAGCCCGGCCAAGGCAGCCGTCAGTGAAAAGGCCTACGAGCCCAGCTACTTCACAGCTGAGGAATGGGCCTTCATCAATGCGGCGGTCGCACGTTTGATCCCCGCCGACGATCAAGGCCCCGGTGCTCTGGAAGCTGGCGCACCGGAGTACATCGACCGCCAGATGAACACGCCCTACGCCAGTGGCGCTTTGTGGTTTATGCAAGGGCCGTTCAATGCCGACGCGCCGCCGGAGATGGGTTGGCAGAGCAAGCTGGTGCCCAGGGAGATCTATCGCCTGGGTATTGCTGCCACGGATTCCTGGTCGAAAGCGTTCAACGGTAAAACATTTGCTGGGCAAGACAGCGCTACCCAGGATGATTTGCTGCGTCGCCTGGAGGCAGGCGGTGCTGAAGCAGGCGAACATTTCGCGGCGGTCCCGCCGAAGATTTTCTTCAATGTGTTGCTGCAAAACACCAAGGAAGGGTTCTTCTGTGACCCGATCCATGGTGGCAACAAAGGCATGGTCGGTTGGACCATGATCGGCTTCCCCGGCGCCCGCGCCGATTTCATGGATTGGGTCGAGCGCAACGAGCAGTACCCCTTCCCGGCTGTTTCCATCCGCGGCGAGAGGGCATAAACGTGGCGACCATCATGAAGAAAGTGGACGCGGTCATTGTCGGCTTCGGCTGGACCGGCGCGATCATGGCCAAGGAACTGACGGAAGCTGGCCTGCACGTGGTAGCGCTGGAGCGCGGCCCGATGCAGGACACCTACCCGGACGGTAACTACCCACAAGTGATCGATGAACTGACCTACAGCGTGCGCAAAAAGCTGTTCCAGGACATTTCCAAGGAAACCGTGACCATTCGCCATAGCGTCAATGACATTGCGTTGCCCAACCGGCAGTTGGGCGCCTTTCTGCCGGGCAACGGCGTGGGCGGCGCAGGCCTGCATTGGTCGGGTGTGCATTTTCGGGTGGACCCCATCGAGTTGCGCATGCGCAGCCACTACGAAGAGCGCTACGGCAAACACTTTGTTCCCAAGGACATGACCATCCAGGACTTCGGTGTCAGCTACGAAGAGCTGGAACCGTTTTTTGACTACGCCGAGAAAGTCTTCGGCACCTCTGGCCAAGCCTGGACCGTGAAAGGCCAGTTGGTGGGTGAAGGCAAGGGCGGCAATCCTTACGCGCCGGATCGCTCCAGCCATTTCCCACTGGAGTCGCAGAAAAATACCTACTCGGCGCAGTTGTTCCAGCAGGCCGCCAATGCCGTGGGCTACAAGCCCTACAACCTGCCTTCGGCCAATACTTCGGGGCCCTACACCAACCCCTACGGCGCGCAGATGGGGCCGTGCAACTTCTGTGGGTTTTGCAGCGGGTATGTCTGCTACATGTACTCCAAGGCAGCGCCCAACGTGAATATTCTGCCGGCCCTGCGCCAGGTGCCGAACTTTGAGCTGCGGCCAAATTCCCACGTGCTCAAGGTCAATCTCGACAGCACCAAGCGCAAGGCCACTGGGGTGACTTACATCGACGCCCAGGGCCGCGAGATCGAGCAGCCGGCGGACCTGGTGATCCTCGGCGCCTTCCAGTTCCACAACGTGCGCCTGATGCTGCTGTCGGGCATCGGCAAGCCCTACGACCCGATCACGGGCGAAGGGGTGGTGGGCAAGAACTTCGCCTACCAGAACATGGCCACCATCAAGGCCTACTTCGACAAAGACGTGCACACCAACAACTTCATCGGTGCCGGCGGCAATGGCGTGGCGGTGGACGACTTCAACGCCGACAACTTCGACCATGGCCCCCACGGCTTCGTTGGCGGCTCGCCGATGTGGGTCAACCAGGCGGGCAGCCGGCCGATTGCCGGCACTTCCAACCCGCCGGGCACGCCGGCCTGGGGCAGCGCCTGGAAACGCGCCACGGCCGATTACTACACCCACCAGGTGTCGATGGATGCCCATGGCGCCCATCAATCCTACCGGGGCAATTACCTGGATCTGGACCCGGTTTACCGTGATGCCTACGGCCTGCCGCTGCTGCGCATGACCTTCGACTGGCAGGAAAACGACATCAAGATGAACCGCTTCATGGTCGAGAAAATGGGCAAGATCGCCGAGGCGATGAATCCCAAGGCGATTGCCGTGCTCGGCAAGAAGGTTGGCGAGCACTTCAACACCGCGTCCTACCAGACCACCCACCTCAATGGTGGCGCGATCATGGGCACTGACCCGAAGACCAGCGCATTGAACCGCTACTTGCAGTGCTGGGACGTGCACAACGTGTTTGTCCCGGGCGCATCTGCTTTCCCACAGGGCTTGGGCTACAACCCTACGGGCCTGGTGGCGGCGCTGACCTATTGGTCGGCCCGGGCGATTCGCGAGCAGTATCTGAAAAATCCCGGCCCGCTGGTTCAGGCATAAGGAGCGACGACCATGAGAGCATTTGTTATCGCGACCCTGGCCCTGTTCAGCAGTTGCTCGGTGAGCGCGGCTGAAACTGATCTGATCAGACAAGGCGAATACCTGGCCCGCGCCGGCGACTGCGTGGCCTGCCACACCGCCAAGGGCGGCAAGCCGTTTGCCGGTGGCCTGCCGATGGAGACTCCGATCGGTGTGATCTACTCCACCAATATCACCCCGGATAAAACCGGCCTGGGGGACTACAGCTTTGAAGACTTCGACAAGGCTGTGCGCCATGGCGTCGCCAAAAACGGTAGTACCCTTTACCCGGCGATGCCCTACCCGTCTTACGCACGTGTCAGCCAAACCGATATGCAGGCGCTGTATGCGTATTTTATGAAAGGCGTGGAGCCGGTCACCCAGGCAAACCAGGACAGTGACATTCCCTGGCCCTTGAGCATGCGCTGGCCCCTGGCGGCATGGCGTTGGATGTTCGCGCCCGAGGTGGCGGACTATCAGACCCCGGCCAATGCCGACCCGGTGACCAGTCGTGGTGCCTACCTGGTGGAAGGCCTCGGTCACTGTGGCGCCTGCCACACCCCCCGGGCCCTGACCATGCAGGAAAAGGCCCTGAGCGCGTCTGACGGTGTGGCGTTCCTGTCTGGCAGTGCGCCGCTGGAAGGCTGGATCGCCAAAAGCCTGCGCGGTGACCACAAGGATGGCTTGGGCAGTTGGAGCGAAGAGCAACTGGTGCAGTTTCTCAAGACCGGTCGCAGTGATCGCAGCGCGGTGTTTGGCGGTATGAGCGACGTTGTAGTCCACAGCATGCAGTACATGTCTGAAGACGACCTGACCGCTATCGCCCGCTACCTCAAGAGCCTGCCAGCGGTGGACCCCAAGGATCAGCCGCACCGCTACGACAAGCAGGTGGCCGAGGCACTGTGGAAAGGTGATGACAGCCAGGCAGGCGCTGCGGTGTATATCGACAACTGCGCGGCCTGCCATCGTACCGATGGCCATGGCTATACCCGGGTATTCCCGGCGCTGGCGGGCAACCCGGTGTTGCAGACGGCAGATGCCACGTCGTTGATCAACATCGTGTTGAAGGGGGGAACACTCCCGGCCACCCACGCCGCGCCCTCTACCTTCACCATGCCGGCTTTTGCCTGGCGCCTGTCGGATCAGGAAGTGGCGGATGTGGTCAGCTTCATTCGTGGCAGCTGGGGTAACCAGGGCGCGCCAGTGAAGGCTGGCGATGTGGCCGACCTGCGTAAAAGCGATAAATACAGCACCTCGGGCGGCGATCTGGGGCAAGTGACGGCGGGTCACTGATTCAGCCTTTGCCGCCCAACGGCACTGGTCAGACACGCTGCGCCTCTATACTGTATATAAAACCAGTATCGAGGCGCTTTCATGTCCACTCCTCTGCCGCCGCGCGGGCGAGGCACCGCTACCAACCTGCACAACCGCTTTGCGCCCACAGTGAGTGTGGCCGAGGACGACGGCTGGTATCAGGAAGTGCCGCCGACCCAAGGCACCGAAGTACGCATCGAGACGGCGAAGACCATCATCACCCGCAACACTTCGCCGGACCTGCCGTTCGACCGCACCATCAACCCTTACCGGGGCTGTGAGCACGGTTGCATCTATTGTTATGCGCGGCCCAGCCATGCTTACTGGGACATGTCCCCGGGCCTGGACTTCGAGACCAAACTGATCGCCAAGACCAACGCCGCCGAGGTGCTGGAGCAACAATTGTCCAAGCCCGGCTATGTGTGCGCGCCGATCAACCTGGGCTCAAACACGGACCCGTACCAGCCCATCGAGCGCGAATACGAGATCACCCGACAAACCCTGCAAGTGCTGCTGCGCTATCGCCATCCGGTGACCATCGTGACCAAGGGCTCGTTGATCCTGCGTGATCTTGACCTGCTCACGGAACTGTCTCGGCAGCGGCTGGTGGCGGTGATGATCAGCCTCACCAGCCTGGACGATGAGCTCAAGCGCATTCTGGAGCCGCGCACCGCTGCGCCCAGGGCGCGACTGCGGGCGATTCGGGTAATGCGTGAGGCAGGCATCCCGGTGGGCGTGCTGTGTTCACCGATGATTCCCATGATCAATGACTGCGAACTGGAAGGCCTGCTGGCCGAAGCCCATGCTGCAGGTGCGCAGAGCGCGGCCTACATGATGCTGCGCCTGCCCCTTGAAGTGGCGCCGCTGTTCGAGGAGTGGCTGGCGGCCCATTACCCGCAACGGGCGGCTCATGTAATGAGCCTGGTGCGCCAGGTGCGCGGTGGCGAAGTGTATGACAGCCGCTTCGGTGTGCGCATGCGTGGCGAAGGACCGTTTGCCGATCTGCTGGCACAACGGTTTGCCAAGGCGATCAAACGATTGGGGCTCAATCACAGGGAAGCGTTTAATCTGGATTGCAGTGCATTCTGTCCTCCGGGCAGGCAGCTGGCTTTGTTGTAGACTGACACAAATACGCAGGCTTTCCGATCAGGGTGGTCGCGTTTTGATATCACTGAAACCCGCGAAATAGAGCGGTTCATTCAGTTTGAGTTAAGTTTCGGCAGGTACCTTGTTCATCGAGTGACTAGTGGGTTGGCGGCACTGGCTGGGTGGTTTTCCAGCGACTGTCTGTCGACCTGAACGGCAAAGCTCTCCTGCTCCAATCACGAGGATGAATCATGAGTGACAAGGATAAACAGCCGTTGGCTGCGTCGGCTTCAGCCTCTCACGAGGCGGAGTCCGCCGATGCAGCGCTGCAGCACATCGTTGATGGCTTTTTGCATTTCCATAACGAGGTCTTTCCCCAGCAGGAAGAACTCTTCAAGAAACTCGCCACGGCCCAGAGCCCACGAGCGATGTTTATCACCTGTGCCGATTCGCGCATTGTTCCCGAGCTGATCACCCAC
>Ga0180008_1001590_pt1 | contig 13876 bp, 15 predicted proteins | sample MM_PW_MetaG_FD_121121 | JGI IMG/M metagenome (GOLD analysis project Ga0180008, IMG submission 121121) | Groundwater microbial communities from the Aspo Hard Rock Laboratory (HRL) deep subsurface site, Sweden - MM_PW_MetaG | ecosystem: Environmental > Aquatic > Deep subsurface > Groundwater... | reverse complement strand
TTTTTATATGGAATTGCGCTTATGTTTTTAAAATCAAATGGGATAACTTCACCATTTTCATAGGTAAAGTTATCCCATCCTTTCAAACCATATTTGAGAGATCTTAATCCAAACCCACCAATACTGTGAAAATCTGAATACAATTCTTCACACTCCCTATATTCTATTAAAGTTAAAGCCTTAAGATAGAAAGTTGTATAATCATCATTATCCCTGTCGTCTTCACAAATATAGGGATATATTGTATCCGGATTGAGTCTTGCCATAATGGAGTATTCCATTTATTGGCCTCAAAAAATATAAATTTCATAACCTAAATTATAGTTCTGTCTCCTCAATTCCTCTTATATAGTTGGCTATCTCGTCTCTTTCAGCAGGAGCTATACAGGAAAAATTATCCACAGAGAACTCAATTGGTTCACCAGTATCTTCATATTTAAAGTTTTCCCATCCAAGCAAACCTTTCTTCAATGCCATGAGTGATGAAGAACCAGTCAATAATCTTTCTTGTCTACCAGCACCTATCCCAGAAATTTTATACATTTCATCTCTAATTTCTGCCTGTTCATCTGCCGTTAAAAATCTTACTTTAAATATTGTCCTTTCTTCTTTTGGAACCTTTTTATCACATTTGCACACATAAGAATGCGGTTGATCGTATCTGACTCCTTTCATAATTGCTATTACCTCCTTTTTTTTTGATAAAAATCTAATAATTTTATTAGATGCTTTAAATATATATCCAAGTTCCCATTTTTTTGCCTTAGAACTAACATATGAACTCAATAGGCGTATTATTATTATATTAGCAACAACATAAGCAACTAATGGAAACCAGAAAAACTTGAACACAAAAACTTTTGACCTATAATCTATCAAAATTATTGAACTTGAAATAACCAATATAAAAAAAACTAATTCCACAACACCCTCATAATTGAATGGCATCATAGAACTATGATGCCATTCTTTTGATTAAATAACAAAGTTATATATATGATTCTCCATTTGTGATTGTTATCCTCAAATCTGGAATGTTATTAGCATCATCATAAAGAGCATCAATGGGCATATCATGTGCTATTAGTTCTTCGCCACCAACCACTGGAGTGCTTCCAGAATACTTAATTTCCGGCAACCTAAATGCAACTGAAAACTTTGTTGAACTACTATTTATATATTCATCACTTGTAACAACAATGTTTAGATCACCAGAAGTTCCATTAACAAACATTCTAAACAAATCAAGATCGTCAAATTCAACGTTCATGGAAGCTTCAGTTGTTCTTCCTTGAGGAACAATGTTTCCTCTTTGCCTATCCCCCAATTCAAATTTTTCACCATATAAGTTATTATTAATGGTTACAGTTAATCCTTGAACAGATTGGTCAGCAGATCCAGCACCATCACTCTTATCCAAAGTAACTACTCCCTGAAAACCAGTCAAACTTTCTTCTGTTTGATAAACTGGTCCAGATGCTTCATCCTTAAAGGTAGTTATACTCCATGTATCGCCAGAAACAAGAGTGACATTTTCAGGCCACATAACATCAAATCCAGTATCAAGATCATTTTCATCTAGAATATCATACCATATTCCAGAAGTAATACTGGTAGCCGTACTCCAATTAGCATTATCGCTAGAACCCTTAAAGGCAGCAGTTCCATCACATGCACCGCCTGTTGTGATATCTATATAAAATGTTGCAGAATCTCCAGCATCAGTTCCTTTATAGTTTCCTCTAACCAACGGTTTGATGCTTGCATTAAGAGCCATATATATTGCTGTATCAGTCAAAGTAGTTATAGATGTGCTATTTAAATCCTGCATGTTCGTAGACGCCAAATCTATATCTACTCCACCTTTTCTTGTTACACCAAAATAATCAGATTCATATTCAAGAAATTCTAAGAATCCCTTAACTGTATTTACTTCCCAATAATAACCATCGTGGTCATAATAGCCCCGCTCCAAAGAAAAATTATAAATAACCTCTTCAGAAGCAAGAACTCCATGATCAAAATAAAACATTTCTCTGGTTCCATCAAGATCAATCTCTATATGAGCACTTGCTTCAGCACCAGCATATCTAATTCCAGCAAGAGGAGCTACCCATCCAGTATTTGTTCCAACAACTGCAGGATTTCCAACCGTACTTCCACCCTTACACATTAGATTCGCAGTAACAGTTATTATTTCTGTGGGGTTAATTGTAAATGTCATAGAATTAACCATTGCTCCATAATAATTAAATGCAGCAATATCACGACCAATTTCCAATGACAATCCCTGAGGCAATGTAGGATGTGCATCTAGAGTATGTTCATAAATTCCATATTTGTAATTAACAGGGAAAAACACATAACTATTGCCATCAACATCAGAACCAATAGACATATTGTTAAAGTTGGCTTCAAGATTAATAACTCCAGCGGCAGTCCTGGCATAAGCAGTTGTGCTATAATCTGCTGATCCAAGAGTTTGCGCCGATGATCCTTTGCTTGCCAATGCTCTTGCAAAATAACCACCAGTTGCAGAATCTGTTCCATCTCCCCACGGTGCATAACAACTATGATTTGTTGCCGCATGAATTGAATTAATCAAACTCTGAACAGTTGTTCCATTTGGAACTGCAATTTCAAAATTATCGCCAGCAGTTGTTCCAACTGAACGGATATAAGCATTTGTTAGTGTTATTACTCTGTTTGTATCTGCACCATCATAAACAATAATGAAAGCAACATCTTTCCTTTTTGTTCTCTTTTTCCCAAGAGCATGTTTAATGAATGTTCCATACCCTTCTGGCGTTAACTCAAAAGTAACATCTCCTCCAGCAGTTTCTGCTCCCGTCCTGCGTTTGTGTCTAGCCCTATCAGATCTTATGGCAGCACTTACTAAGCTGCCATAATCACTAACTATTCCTTCTGAATTAAACTCTATGAAGTGTTGAGGTGGAGAATTTGGAAATCCCCACTTATTTTCCTCACTATATCCAAACTGACCTCGTGCCCCGACAGCAGGGCCAACAGTTTTAACCATAATATTTCCTCCTTATCTTCATAATCATATTAATAATCCTTGCGACGTTTAAGATAATTTAAGAAATTGATGTAACCGTCAATAAATATGGAGCTAATACAACAATCCTTGCTGAAGCAAGAAACCCACCAGATCTTGCTCTAGGAGCATAAGAACATGACCTAACTATTGCTCTTGTATTAACCAACCAATTATTAAGAGATGCGTTTTTAATTATATGATACGCTATTGCATATGCCCCTGACATTACTTTATTCTTTCTAACATCAGGGCTAAGATTTTCATAATAGTACCATAGTTCACCAACAAAATTAACAGTATATCTAGCTTGACTACTTCCAACAGTTCTTAATTCATTATAAACAGAAGTACAAGTTATTGCTATCGAAGGCATTACTGGAACCAATAAAACATCATCTTCATATATTTCTCTAAGATTAAGAGATTCTTGGCTATCAGAAAGAATCTGTTTTGTATTTAAAATAAAGTTATCTAATAAATTTCCTGTATCTATTGACATATTAAATTCCTCTAAATTAATTTATTCATTATCTTTGCATAAACAAAGTCAGAAATTTGATCATCCAACCCAAGTCTACCAAAAATTTCATTGCTAACAACAGATCTTATTTCTCTTATTATGCCTTCGTTTGCACCAAGAGACCTTAAATTATCAGTTAGCTCCTTACCTATAAAAAACTTATGAATAATTGTATTTCCAGAAACTTTGCTTTCACTTTGATAATATGTCTCTTTTTTATTAACAACAGAAGACTTTGAACCACCAATTTTACTGCCAGAATATAAACTAACTATCTTTTTTAATGCTGGATCCAGATCTTTACCAAAATCGCCAATTGTATTAACAAAATTGATAAATTCTTTCAAATCACCATCAATAATAAATAAATTATTAGATATTAAACTTAATATAAAACCACCGCTCACACTACCAACTCCTCCACCCCCAAATTCAGTTGAACCTGATAAGCCAAACGACTTGTTAGTAAGATTATTTGCTCCCTTCATTATTGTTTCAATTTCAACAGATAGTTTTAACATTTTTGATATAATATCAGAATCTAATTTAAAGGTTGCAAAACTTTTATTCAACATATACTCATTCAAATCGTTTAACAACAAATCAACTTCAACACTAATCATTCTTATTTCTGACTCTGTTGAGGTTAAAAACTGATTAAATTCAGCAAGTACTCTTTCTACTGATTCAATTGAATGCTTTTGGGCATAACCTGTTTCTTTAAGAAAAGTTAACATTCCCTTAACATCTTCATGTCTACCTCTCCCAATATTCATTGCTATGTTGTCTATATTTTCTTTTATGCTTTGAAGCAATTTATTATATCTTACAGCCAGACCATATCGTTTATTAACATCCTCTTCAATATCCATAAATAATTCTTCTAGAAAATCATTTATTTTTGATCTGGCAACAGCAATTGCATCCCTTTTGAAAATCATATTATTAACTTCTTCTAAATCTTTTTTAGTTAATAATTCTTTTGTAGAAAGATCACTAATGAATAAATCAGCTTCAATTGTATCAAGACTAACATCAAACAATCCCTTAAATCTAGGAATTATCTTTTCAGGAGCTTTAACCTTTCCAAGCCCAATTAGTGCTGGCATTAACATTTCTCTAGTTACTGACATCGTTCTTGGATTTTCTGTAAACGGCAAACTCATAAATGTCTCAAGAAGTTCATCAACAAGAATTTTCCCATGAATGCTTTCTTTTGACATATTAATTAAATATTCATTTATGTCTTTTGCCGAATAAACAATATTTGAAGACTTCTCACCATACATATGTTCAATGAACAACATTGTTAAATTTTCTCTATCAATTTGATATTGTTCATAAAATCTTGGATTTAATTTTTCAAAAACACTTGTGACATCATCAGGATCCATTGATTCTAGCATTTCACCACGAGACAATGCAAATGTATCATCAAAGGCATCTGTAATGTCTCTAGCACCACGTTCATCTGGGAAACTATCATATATGGCTTCACCAGATATTGATGTTTCTCCAGTATCTCTAAATATGTCGTCAAAATCAAACATATTTATGTGCTCCCAATTTGTTCCTCTTCATTATAATCCTCATCATAAGCAACACTAATTGTTTCAATTTCACCCTTTGCATCTTCAACTCCGGCAGCTTCCTTTATCCCAACTTTTGCAAACAATGGTTCACGAGAAGCAAATCTGGCATATCTGGCATATTTATGAATATTTTTTCCAGGAATACTTGAAAGAAAAAGATCAGCAAATCTTATTCCTTGATTATACCAACTGCGAACCAATGTTGGAACTTGTTCAGCATTTAAAGATGAAAACACTGAAGTGAATATTATACTTGAAGAAATATACATAACCGCTCTTTTGAGCAAATTATTTGGAGTGCTAAATGGCAAATAATCATCACTTATGAATTCGCCAAGTTTTCCATCAACAACAATTGTTGCATCTTCAAGGAATTCATTAGCATCTTTTGTTGACACATTAGAATCCGTTCTAAATTTGAATTGATCACCAGCAACTGGAGTTCCACTCCACTGAGATGTTGTTATTTTAATTATTCCAGAAGTAGAAGTGAAATTTGAACTAGTTGAACCTGTTCCATCAGAACTTGCCGTCCCTTCGCCCCTATATAGCGTAAATGCTGTTTCTGAAGAAAATGTTATGTGCCACAGTTCATTTCCTGCATAGGTATTCAATAAAACTTCAACACCCTTAAGAATTCCAGTTCCAGTATTTGCACTATATATTTCAGGAACAGTGTAAGAATCCGAAAACCTTATTTTATGTTGAGTGTTTCCAGATATCGAAAGAACCCTAAGTAGTCGCTTAACATCATCTAATGTACAATATGCCATTTAAATTTTCCTCAAAGATGTTACAATTTCTCTCAACTTATCATTATCTTCAATTGTTTTTAAAAATGATTTTTTCATTCCCAAAACAGACGCAAGAACCATTAATTCATTACGACTTTTTGTTGTCAAATCATCATCATAACCACCAGCGACAAAAACTGGTTTTCTTCCAACATCTTCTTTAACTTTTGCTGGTTTTCTTATGATGTCTTCATCTTCAAATATGTCATCATCTTCTTCATATTTATTATAAAATCTGCAAATACGATACTTCTTATTAGTATCTCTATGAAACTGTTTTAATTTGGTTTTTGCAGCATTTAGGAGATATGGAGAAGGATTCTCCTCAATATCTCCAATAACATACATTTTACCACTGTGAGTAAGATTTGGAAACAAAATCTTAACTGCTTTTTTATCCTTCATTATAAATGCCCTCCTTTTATACTATACCTTAAACTATCTTAAACGTCGCAAAGACTTTTTTTTAAAATTTACATATTACGCTATAGTTGCAACAATGAAACCTCTCTTCCTATAAAGAACAGGAAGAGCATTTATTCCACAAATAATTTCAATCTGTTTTGGGTCTTTATTATGGAATATTGTTTCAGCAAATTTTCCAGGTCTAGGACTCGTAAGACTACCCTGTCCATAAACTGCATCCACGCTAATTACTTCTCCAAGAGGACCAGATCCAGGAGGAAATTCAACTTCCATCATAAATACTGTGTCTGCAATATATGTCTTCCAACACCTTAACATACTCTGTGCAGGATATGTCCCTGTTACAGTAGAGCCAGTAAAGTTAATAGTATTTCCAGAAATACTAGCAATTGTTACATTCTCTTCTGCACTTTCATCTGCAGCACATAATTGACAGACATCAGCAGCAGCAAACCCTGTCGCATCATCAACTGCAAGAGTCGTAACTCCTCCGGCAGCCTGAGCAGCATTTGTATATGTAATCAAATTATAACCAGCATCATAAATTTCATACTCGTAATTACCGATATATGTTTTAATGATTTGTCCAAGAATCATAGGACTCATCATGCCAACATTGCCAGAATTAAATACCCTATCAACAAGACTGAGTACTCGAGCATTTCTAAACAGATACTGTTCCACTTGTGTATTAAACCAGAATTTCTTAACCTTTCCACCAGAACCTCTTGCCAACCGAACCCAAGTCTGCATATCTTCAATTGGATCTGAAGTTGCAGTTGTACTCCAAAGAGGAGAAGCGGTTGGCCTTTGGCGTCCAGGAATATTATAAGAAACTGTAAACTGAACCTTATTCTCATTAATTGTTAAAGAATTGTTAACGGGAGGTTGCCACCTCATCCATTCAATTCTTGTTTCCAGCCGAGAGTCAAGATCTATCATAATTTCTGCAATAAGTTCAGCAGCAGTAGATCTATCTTCCCATGTTCCAAGTTTCCTCAGCGTAGTTACATCTGATTCACCAAGAATGACTTTTTCACGGAAATGAGCAGGTTCAAAAGATGCCTGCCCGACTCCCCTGCGATGAATAATTGGAGACTCAGCACCACGAGCAACTGCCTGAGTCATTCCACCAAGAGGGCGTCTAATATCCCATTCAACCTTTGGTCCTGGTTGGGTGACCAAAGGCATAATTTCCAATCCCCTATACGTCTGTGTTTGGGGAGGAATATCGTCGATTACCTTCATTAAATCAGTTAGTTATGTATAGCTCGCTTCCAGCTATACCCTTATGGTTTCCCATAAGCTCGGACTATATCTTCAAGACACTTATTAAATGCCTTGCTTCGCACTTCGAATTCGCTTGAATCCTACTTCCCGAGGGAATAGTCTCTGAACCTTCCCCATAACCAATAGTTTTAGGGGCTCGGCTGCTGATCACCAAATCCAAAATATTTTTTACCTTCACACTCGTCGTTTCCAACCATGTTGTGGTTATTTTGGCTCTAACGGCATTCCAGCAATTCACGAAGTTTAGCCTCAGCAGTAGTGTTTTTACAACCGAGGTGTCAATAAATTTGAACTCACAAGAGCATCCATAGTTTAATCCTCCTATAATCATATTTCTTATTGAACCCATACTGGTTCTCTCAGAATTATTTTTGCAGGCTTTCTAATATCTCTTTTGAAAACCTGATCTTCGGTCCACATAGAAAATTCAATGCCATTTTTCTTACAATATCTTTTTGCAGCTTTCATTTTCTTTTGGACCATTTCATCATTAACTTTTTTCTTAGGTTTTACTTCAATTAATTGTTTACTTCCATCCATATAAGTCACCAGTATGTCTGGCGTGTATCTCCCTACTTTGTTGTACCCCTTCCTATACTTAATAGTAAAAGGTTCAACTTCATAGGCAAATACCATCACCATTTGTTCCAGCAACTGATATGCAAACCACTCATAAGAAGAACGATATTCTAAAGTCTTTCCATTCTTTTTGGAATAAAAACTGCCAGAATAAAAACCAATCTTACGAGTAGACTCTCTTCTCCCTTCAACATAAGCTTTTGATAATCCTTTAGAAATATTTTGCTTATGTTTTTCAGAAAGAGTTTTCTTCTTTGCAGATTTAACACTTTTTTCTCTAAATTCAGGATCATTCCATTTTTTCTTCATAGACTTGGAAATTTTCTTCTTAGTTTTATCAGAACAGGTTATTCCACTATTCCAAGAAGGTCCTCCGTTGGTGGTTTTGTGCCAACCACCATTATATCGTTCTCTTATTGTCTTTATGCGTTTCTCAATTGTTTCTCTAGATTGCTTCTTCCCTAAATGAGCAATCCTATTCTTTTCTTTAACTTCTTCAGAATGATGTTTTCCATAAAAAGGATTTTCACTTCCAGAAGTATTAATAAATTTTCCCTCTGAATCTCTTACTGCCATAAATCATTCTCCATATATTTTTTACAACATACTTCAAACTAAAAATTAAGCAATCGGGCCATCAATGAAGATAAGTCTCTGGCATTCTCTTACCTGGGCCAGCGTCAAAACCGTTGTTGCTGAATAATTATACTTCATCTTTGAATAATTAAACGTTCCTCTTGAAAAGACCTTTACAGGCTGATCTCCCCAAGAAGCATCCAAAATGGTTTCTGCCAAAACTACTGCATCTGCCATGGACTGAGTCGGTGTTCCATTAACTCCATTATTACCTGCCTCAGTATCTACAACATTATAGGTTCCATCAGAAAGGTCTGTATCCTGAGTCAAAAGAGTTCCCTTAGGAATCTTAACGGCTCCAGACCCAAATCCAGCAGCAGCATATCTTGCTGTTGAATCCAAAGTAACACTGATTAAATTAAAGTCAGAACTCCTTACAAGTTCGCTGTCGAATTCTGCATCCTGGAATGTAATTCCTATTTTCATTTTGTATTCCTCCTATATTTGTTTAATTAAAATCCCTACTCGTTATTGTAGTTTCTTTACGTTTGTATCGTAAAGCTCTAACAAGGGTCTCAGTAACCTCAAATTTCCTCTGTGAAGAACTAACTACATTTATTCTTTGACATTGTTGCCACTGAGCACTTGTTAATAAAAGATTTGAACTGTTATTATAAATCACTTTCTCAGATTTTATGTTACATAATAAATATGCAGGAACTATTCTATTCTCAGCAGTAACAGTCCTGCGTCTTTTGTTTCCCATTATATAGGCATAGATCATATGTTCTTCTCTAGCAAGCACGACGACTTGACACATATTTTGAGTTGGATTTTCACCATTAATATAACCATCTTCTGTACTGACTGGCAAATATAAGCCATCATATGTTGAAGATGGAGCAAGTAATAATCCTCTTCTTAATATAGTGGTGTCAACATCGTTATTTTCATCTATAGAAGTTGAATGTATTGTAACAGAAATTATTTGATAACTTCCATCAAACAATATTTCATCATCATAGAAAGCACTCTGTTGCCCAACACCGCTTGCTGGAAAATATACATTTTGACCTTGCATGTTTATTATTCCTAAATATTAATTACTTGATTGCATGAAGCTTTTTCTTAGCAAAAGCCTTTTTAATTGCACCTTCTTGAAGTTTTGTCTCTTCCTCTTCAGTAAGAGAAACATCATTGCTTCCAATACTTGTTTTCTCATCATAATTGGCACGTTGAGTTTTTGGAATTGACTCAAGGATCTTAATGACTGCATCCACAATACTAAGTTCAATATTTACCTTTTTCTCATTTTCTCCTTCGCCAATTGTTTCCTCAAACTTGATAATTTTATCATTATTTTTCGCACTTAACATAATCTGTTTTGCAACAGAAACAACCGAAGGATGATGATGTTCATCTTTCAAAAGCTTATCGCATTTCCTCTCAATTTCAATCACACGAGCACGCTCGTCACTTTGCTTATGCTTATCTTGAAGAGAAACATTATCTTTCTTCAGATCCTCAAGTTCTTTCTTCATGTTTTCCATCTGCTTCTTTTGCTCAAGAATGAACTCCTGAAGCTCTTTCGTATCTCCATCTTTTGGAACCTTTTCAAGTTTCTTCTTAAGATCTTCATTTTCTTTTTCAAGAGCAACAGATTTTTCCTTGAGATCTTCTAGCGTTAAATCCTCATCCTTTTTGACTGGTGTGCGAACAATTTTGTCTTTATCTTCAATTTTCATTCTTTTTTCCTCCTTCTCTAATCTATAAAGTGATACATCCGAATCTTCCAATGAAAATTCAATTTTCTTAAGTTTTGATATGAATGGTCTATTAGTTAATGCACCTCCAAGAATTGTTGGGCCATGAGATTCTCCTGTTTCTGGATCAACATAGTCATCAGAATATTCAGTACTAAAATAACCAAAGCTTTTCTTTTCAATACTCTTCTTACCTTTTTCAGTAAGTTCTGTAGTGCCAATGAGAACACCATTTTCAACTTTGAGTTCTTTGAGCCACCCTGATGCATCCTCAGCTTTGTGATTCCAGTCAAAGCTGATTTCTCTACCAACAACATTATTTTCAAAATTATCTTTCATGGCCTCAAGCATTTCTTCAGTAATATCAAGATCTCCGTAGATTTTATGGTTGAATTTTCCAACTCTAATCATCTCAATATCAACCAAATCCTCCAATTCAACAATTAAATCATCATCAATTTTAGACATACTGAAGAAGCGATTTCCATCATAATCTTTATCTTGAAATTTTCTCTTCTTCATAAATTCACTCCTTTTACACTAATTTTGCTATCAAACAACTTTCAGACTTCTTTTCTTTTGAACAATGTTTGGCTAAAAGAGATTTTGCTTTAGCAGCAATTGTTGGACTTTTTTTACCACTCCTTGCTCCTCTGGCTGCATTATAAGCAGCTTGCAACCCACCACAACTAATTGTTCCATCTGAACTCTTATAAGGATACTTCTTATTCTTTGGATCCAAAAAATGATTAGAAGGAACATTTTTACGTTTGGCGGGAGCAGTCCATAAAAACAAAGCATCTGTTTCCTCCAAAAATTTTCTATATTCATATTCTTCCAAATCAAACATGCTCTGATCTTTTGGAGGGTCATAACCAGAACTAGCAAGTTTCAAATCATCTGGTAATTTCTCATCCAAATCACTATCCCATTCATCATACCAATGACCCGTCCCATTATCTATTAAAATTTTAACAATAGCCTTATGTAATTCTTCTAGTTGTTGTTCACTATACCCCTTCATACCTTCTTCACCAACAAGAAGAATCATCGCCTTTCTCATTTTATATAAATAATGAATGTCATTGTGATCTTTTCTGGTTGCATGACTTAATATGACAACAGAAGAGCTGCCATCCTCAAATGAACGTTTATTTAATAATTTAAACATAATGCACCACCTTAGTCTTCTTCATATGCATACGAAATCCCAAGATTATGTCCACTCAAATCAGTTAAATAGGTTATTGTATCATCTGATATTGAATAATCAGTATCCTCTACCAACCCAGTCAATGTGTTATTTGTTCCAAAAGCAGTAGGTATGGAAAAAAACTGAAAAATTCCATCATCTATTGGAGTTTGAGCCAAAGTTTTTGTTGCACCACTTGTATCGCCAACAAAAAATTCAGATGTTATCTGAAATGGCCCAACTGTCTTAGGAGCAGCATCACTACTCATAGCTCCCATCTGTTTTAGTTCCCTCATAAGAGGGTAATTTACACTTGCATTAATCGCCATAATTATTCCTCCTTCTTAAAAATATCATTCTTGTTTTTTAACAGGAGTTCTCTTAATCTCCTTACTCTTATTATTAGTTCTATCATTTATATCAGTATTATCAGCATTATTATTTCCATCTTTATTACCTATGTTTCTAGTATTATCAACAACACCTGTATCTGTATATTCCTCAGCAACAGCAGCGACTGGAATTCCCAAAATGTCACTCATTTGTTCTAAACTTGGAAGAACATTTGGTGTCTTACCATCCTTTATCCAAGAATTCATATTTCTAATAATTTCAACCATTATTTCTTTCAAAATACGACGTCTATCATATTGTATCTTTTCAACTTTAAAATAACATGGAACAACTTTTTTGGGGTTAAAATTAAATTGAATTAGAGGGGGGATTATTTGTTCATTAATAGAATCTGCTAATTGGCTTGATAAACCTTCTTCACTTAGTAAAAATATTTCAGCATGTGAAGTTGCCATACTAAAACTTCCAGTAGAAAGATCTTGAGTCATAACTCTTTCAGGAACTAATAATCCTCTTAATGTTTGTGCAGCCAAATAATTAAGAGCAGCAACAAACATTTCACCACGACGATCATCCTGTAAATAAGTTATTCCCCATTGATTATTTCCATCTTTATTAGCTTCATACGGCAATGTAACTGTACTATTTTCCAACAAATTATGTGATATTCTTAATGCAATATCAGCATTGTCATAATCATTACCATCAACATCTATCCCGCCACCTATAGGGTGTGTAACGACAGTGGCTGGACCTCCTTTTCTCTCAAAATATCTCATCATAAACTGTGTTAATACTTCTTTCCAATACCAAGTTTTATAGACAGCCTTTAAACGAGAAGTTCCAAAGAAATTACCAAATTCATCCCCTACTGTAAACATAAATGTTTTACCAATGTCCAAAGAAACTTCTTGTTTTCCAGGAACAACTTGCCTTATGCCTATGAAATCATCAGTATTTGCATCAGTTCTTATTTTAACAGTAGAAGGATAATGAGCCTTTACTTTTTTAAGAACTTCAGCCTTCCCTCTGAAATGAGTTTTCTTTCTACCACTTTGACTTTGTGAAAATATATCAACTTCCTCTAAATCCCAAACCAATTCATGACTTGAAAAACCAAAATCTATAGCTGTCAACGAAGAAGTTACAAGCCTTCTCCATATTTTTGTCATGCAATATCTCACAAATTCTCTTATATCTACATCTTCGCATTCAACATTCCATCCCAATGATATTATTGGCATTTTTATCATTGCCAATCCTATTGCCACTTGGGGATCATTTTTCATTCTAAAATATGTATCAACAGGAATTGTATCAGGATTATATATTCCAAGAACATCTGCACCAAATGCAGATGAAGTAAGAGGATGCCCATATCTAGTTATTTGCTTATTTAAAGCAGTTTTCTTGAACTTTGCATCTCTTGCTTGAGTGGCAAGATACACTCTCATTTCATCTCTAACTTTTTTATCAACCCCTCTTGCCTTCATTAAAGAAAGCATAGATCTACCACCATCTTCAAAACTTTTATCTCTAAAAAATGTATAGTTAGGATCTATTATTCTTACAATTTGCTGTTTCATACTTAATTAAGAAACTCCTTATGAATTGGCAATGTAAAATCACTATAATGATTTGGCGGAGGTGGAAGTTTCTTATAATCGCTAATTCCACCTATCATTGGAATTTTATTAAAAGTTCTTGAAGGTATTCCAGTTAAAATTCT
>Ga0180008_1001588_pt1 | contig 13880 bp, 10 predicted proteins | sample MM_PW_MetaG_FD_121121 | JGI IMG/M metagenome (GOLD analysis project Ga0180008, IMG submission 121121) | Groundwater microbial communities from the Aspo Hard Rock Laboratory (HRL) deep subsurface site, Sweden - MM_PW_MetaG | ecosystem: Environmental > Aquatic > Deep subsurface > Groundwater... | reverse complement strand
CTCAAGCCGTTCAGCTGGCCGATCTGGATCGTGACGCGTTCTTCAATGCTGAGTTCGTGATAGGACATAGGGCCGACACCTTACCGAAAGGTTCAGGTGTTGCACTCAGTTTCCGCGGCCGCCAAGTGAATACGCAGTGCTACAGCAAGCCCGCTCGTCCGTAATTACCCGAATAGCTAAATGCCTGTTAGCGCCGGCGATTTTTTTTCTGGTGGTATTGCTGTTCTGGCCCGGAGTTTCGGGCGGTTTTATATTTGACGACCATCACAACATCGTTACCAATAACAACATACAGATCAAAGATTTGAGCACAGCCAGTCTCTGGCAGGCAGCTCAAGGCTATTCCGGCGGTACGCGCCAGTTGGCTATGTTGAGTTTTGCGCTGAATGCCTATTGGGCAGGTATAGACCCTTGGGCATATAAAGTTACCGGCCTGCTGGTGCATGCGTTTAATGCGGTACTGGTGTTTTTTCTGGCGCTGCGCCTAGTGGCGTTTAGCCCTCGAATTGCGCCCCGGCAACAGCGGATGGCTGCGCTGGCTCTGGCGCTGGTGTGGGCGCTGCATCCGATCCAGGTGTCTTCTGCTCTGTATGTGGTACAGCGCATGGAAACCCTGTGCTTTACCTTTCTGTTTGTTGCCTTGCTGATGTATCTACAGGCACGTGGGCAGCAGATACGTTTGGGTCGTAGCCGCCCAGGCCTTTGGTTGGGCATATTGTTGGCCGCGACGTTGGCGGCGCTGAGCAAGGAAAGCGCTGTGTTGCTGCCCTTGTTTTGTCTGGGGCTGGAGGCAAGCGTACTGCGCTTTGCTTCAGCCCGGCCTGGGCAGCAACGCTTTTGGCAAGTGCTATACGGGGTTGGCTGTGTATCCGGGCTGCTGGTGTTTGTCTTTTGGGCACTGCCGCATTACTACAGCGCAGAGGCTTATGTCGGGCGTGATTTTAATACCGACGAGCGCTTGCTGACTCAAGCGCGGGTGTTGTGGCTGTATGTACAGCAAATGCTGTTGCCGCTGCCCCATACCCTGTATTTCTATTACGACGATTTAGCTATTTCAACCGGCTTGCTACAACCGATTAGTACTTTGCCAGCTGTGTTGGGCTGGTTGGTGGTGCTGGGGCTGGCCGTATGCTGGCGACACCGTTTCCCCTTGTTTGCACTGGGCACATTCTGGTTCTTTGCGGCGCACTTCATTACCAGCAATTTGATTGGTTTGGAACTGGTGTTTGAGCACCGTAACTACTTTGCCCTGTTCGGCATTCTGCTGATTTGTGTTGAAGTGATTGCACGCCTGCCGGTACGTGATGGGCCTACCATTAAATACGTTGGCGTGGCGGTGCTGGTGGTGGGCATCTCTTTCTTGGGCGCAGTGCGTGCCGCCACGTGGGGCAATATTTTGCTGCTGGCGACCGATATGAGTCAGGCCAACCCCAACTCGGCGCGCGCCGGGATGGACATGGGGGTGGCCTATTACGAACTCTCCGGCGGCGACAGCAACTCGCCTTTTTACCAATTCGCTGCCCGTGAGTTCGAGCGTGTTTCCACGCTCCCCCATGCCAGCACCCAGCCGATGGTTAATCTGATTTTAATGGCAGGTAGTGGTGGCCTGCCCGATGACCTGCTGGATATTGATGTCGTATGGCAGCGCTATCTGCAACGCCTGCAAGGCTTGCACCTGAGCGTGGAGACCCGTACCTCGGTGTGGTCTCTGCTGGAGCAGCGGATGAAGGGCAAAGCCATTGATGACCGTTATCTACCGCAGGCGCTGGAAATTATCTTTGCCCGCGCAGAGCAGGATGATTATCGCCACGCGCAGGTTGCAGATTATTACCTGAATGCGTTGCATCAGCCGGATATGGCGATCGAACATTACAAAGCAGCCGTACAAAAGGCCAAAGCCGGTGGCAATATCAGGCTGGTTGAGGCTGTCCGTGGTGAATTGCTCGAGCATGGCGCGTTTGACTTGATGCTCCAGCTGGAAAACTAGTCTTTATTAGGTGGTTGCATGACCCTCAGCATTATCCTTCCCGCCAAAAACGAAGCGTCAGCCATTGGTACGACTGTGGCCGGTATTCGCCAGCGCTACCCTGATGCCGAGGTGATTGTGGTCAACGACGGTTCCACTGACAGCACGGCGGAGGTCGCCGAGGCTGCTGGGGCCAGGGTTGTGCATCACCCCTATAGCAAGGGCAATGGCGCGGCGATCAAGACCGGAGCACGTGCCGCCAGTGGCGAGATAATCGTGTTCATGGACGCCGACGGCCAGCATGACCCAGCTGATATTCCGCGCTTGCTTGTGTTGATCGAGCAGGGGCACGATATGGTGGTAGGCGCTCGTCAGAAAGGCTCGCAAGCAAGCATGGGCCGTGGGCTCGCCAATGGCCTGTACAACCGCCTCGCGAGCTGGATGACAGGGCACCGGGTGGAAGACCTGACTTCTGGCTTTCGCGCAGTGCGTGCGAAAAAGTTTCGCGAGTTTCTCTATCTGTTGCCCAACGGGTTTTCCTATCCCACTACAAGTACCATGGCTTTTTTCCGTGCAGGCTATTCGGTGGCGTATGTGCCGATTCACGCGGCCAAGCGTATCGGTAACAGCCATATCCGCCTGCTGCGCGACGGCTCGCGCTTTTTGCTCATCATCTTCAAGATTGGCACCTTGTATTCGCCGTTGAAGATATTTGCGCCTGTGGCTTTGATCATGTTCATGCTGGCCTCAGGTTGGTATGGCTATACGCTCAGCACAGAAGGTCGCTTTACCAATATGAGTGCGTTGCTTTATAGCGGAGCAGTGATGGTGTTCTTGATGGGGCTGATTTCCGAGCAGATCACGGCGCTGATGTATAAGGACAAAGGCTGATTTTGCCGTGTTGGCCCGAAAACGCTCATCAATCCATACATTACCCAGAGAGTTATCGAGTGCTGGCAATAAAGCCTGTGCGAGCAAGGGGTAAGAGAATTCAAGGGCGCGCCTAAGACGGGTGTCACTTCACTATAGAAGACTAACCATGCTCAAAGGCCCTATTATACTTGGCACTATCCGCACCAGTTTTGTACTGGGATTGCGTCTGATCGTGCAGGCAGGGACACTTTTTCTCCTTGCAACAGCTCTTGGGCCCGATGGGTTCGGGCTCTATGCAGCGCTTGGCGCCATGGCTGTGCTTCTAGGGACATTATCTAACTTTGGGACTCATCTGACGTTGCTGAGGGATGTCGCTAGGGCCTCTCCTGACGTGGATGCGGCCCTGCGTCTTGCATTGGGTACCACTGCTTTTTGTGGGTCGGCCCTGCTGCTCATCTATGTTGTTCTTTCCCAGGTTTTGTTGCCGATACCAAATGGCGCGCATTGGGTCGTTCTGTTTCTCGGGATTGCTGAGGTGGTCCTTCAACCATTTTTAGTCGTTGCGGCGATGGAGCGTCATGGTCGAGGGCAAATCGCGCGCTCGCAGGTTTTGCTGATGCAGCCGCTACTGCTGCGTTTGCTTGTGATTCTAGCAATTGCTGCGTTTGCTCCAGACAACCCGTTGAGCTGGTATGCCTTAGGTCATTTGTGCGCCGTAACACTGCCGCTTGGTTATGTGGTTTGGTCGGCGGCGCCATTAACATGGCGCGAGCCTGGGCAATGGCGTGTCGCGCGACGCTCGGATTGGAGGGGGCTCGCAGGTTATGCAGTTATGAATGCCAGCGCGAATGGGGTAGCGGAGCTTGATAAGATGTTGGCCGCACGTCTCCTGCCGTTTGGCGCAGCTGGTGTTTACTCCGCTGCCTCCAGAGTGGTTGGCTCACTTGTTCTCCCTGTTATGGCAATGGTACTCGCTGCAATGCCGCGCCTGTTTCGCGATGGGGCTGCTGCAGGTAAAACCCTTCATTATTGGTTATTCGCTTTTGCAGCTGCATACGGTCTTTTGGCAGCTGCTGTAATGCTGCTTGCTGCCCCGTGGATCGAGACATTATTAGGGGACGCGTATGCTGGTGTTAGCGAGCTTATTCAGCTGCTGGCCTTTGCCATTCCTGCGGTAGGCGTGCGTGCAGCCGCAACGAACATACTCACCACACTTGAGCGGCCATGGCTGCGGGTTTGTTTGGAGTTGATTGGTTGGTTGGTGATTGTCGCGCTTGCACTTGTTTTTGTCCGCACCCATGAAAGCTTGGGATTGGCGCTCTCTATCATTTGTGCTGAATGGCTTCTTGCGGTTGGCTCGGTAGTGCTAATAAGCATGATTACAGCTCCATCGCGTAAATCCATAGATTGGGACACGCTGAAATGACTCACGTTTCAATGCCACGTCAGGCGCACCTGACATTTCTCGATGCTGTTCGAGCCTACGAGCTGGAAACGGCAAAAAAATATTTGCCAACTAGCGTAGCGCAGGGAGTTTCATGCCGTCTGTTGGAGTTGGGTGCAGGGACGGGCGTTCAGGCGCGACGCTTGTCTGAACTTGGTTATGCGGTTTCAGCTTTGGAGGTTAAAGACAGCAGTTATCGTAACGTTCGGTGCTTCGATATTGTGGAGTATGACGGCATCAACATCCCACTTCCGGATAAGTCGCATGATGTCGTGTTCAGTTCGAATGTTCTTGAGCACGTCGTGCATCTGGATGACGTGCTCAAAGAAGCACATCGGGTGCTTTCGGATGATGGAGTATGCGTCCACTTAGTTCCAACACCATCTTGCAGAGTGTGGAGCCTTGCAGCTCACTACATTTGGCTTACTAGGCGCATAATACAAAAGTTGCTGATGGTTCGAGGTTTAAACTCTGGTGGTGAAGATATTCCTCGTGTGCCCCCTACTGTCGAGGCTTGGCTCTGGACATTGTTCCCTCCGAGACATGGCGAAAGAGGGAATACTGTTACTGAGGTTTATTACTACTCTCGTAGCTTCTGGCGAAAAAAATTTGAGGAAAATAACTTTAATGTCGTTCACTTTGACTCAAATGATATTTTCTACACGATGGCAAACGCATTAGGACCGGGTGTAAGCATGAGTAAACGACGCTTTCTGGCGCGGTTCCTTGGAAGTGCGTGTCATATCTACGTGTTAAGGAAAAAGGTCTAAAATTGATGTGTAACTCTATTGTTTCGCATCTGCTAAGAGCGCTGCGGAGTTTGGGTAATACTGCGTCCTTTGGCGGACGGTTACGGCTACCCCAATCTATCCTCCGTCGTTTGTTTCGCTTGGTATCGTACGAGGTTACGGTGTTTGATTTTGACGGGACGCTTCGTATGCAGCTGCGTCTCTCTGAGCATATGCAGCGCCGAATTTTTTGGATGGGATATTACAGTACTGACATCGTTGCACTTTTAAAAAAGGTTCTTAGATCCGAAATGGTCGTTGTCGATGTGGGTGCAAATGTTGGAGAAATCACGCTTGTTGCGGCACAGCGCGTTGGCGGTTTAGGCAAGGTGATTGCCTTTGAACCGGTGAGTACAATTTCAGACCGACTTGCCGAGCACGTTCGGGTTAATAACTTTAGCCAAGTACTTATAAGAAAAGAGGCGTTGGGCAGCACTGCTGGTGGCCGTGTGCCAATCTATGCATCCTGTGGGCAAGGTGTTTCTGATGAAAATCAAGGGCTGGCGAGTTTGTACGGAGAGAGCGAAGGCTTGGCTCCAATCCAATATGTCGATGTCACTACTCTGGATGAGATGGCCACTTCCCTATCTCTATCGCGAGTCGACTTGATAAAAATCGATATAGAGGGTGGGGAGTTGGCATGTCTACAGGGGGCAGAAGGCGTACTGCGCCGCTTTCGGCCCATGCTGATCGTTGAGGTTCAGGCGTTCTCTGCTCGCCAGGCAGGTTGGAGTGTGGAAGATCTATTCTTGTATCTCCGTGGATTTGGGTATGAATTTTTCGCTATCGGTCCGAAAGGCCACCTAAGCACGTTGGGCATGAACTCATTGACTGACTTTCAGAACGTATTCTGCAGGGTTAGAGAGGGTTGGGGTGAGTAAGTTATCGGCCTGTTTTCCTATGTCCCGCTTTGAGGCTGGTGGTCTGGAACGTGTTCAGATGCACATTGCGGCAGGGCTAATCATGGCAGGCATACAGGCTGAATTAGTGACGCGACGCATTGACGTCCGAGCACATATGTTGCTGAGGTCGGACCTACCAGTGCATGCGCTTGGCGGTGGTCGTTTAAGGTTTATATACAGTCTGTTTCGCAGGTTTCGAAAGGCTGAGCCGGATGTAATTGTCACCAGCGCCAATGATATTGGTTGCCTGGTGCTTATGTTGCGCGGTTTGCTTTGGCGGGAAACCAGGGTTGTCTGGACGCAGCATTTGTCTATTTCCGGGCCATTACACGCGTCTAAAGGGGTGAGGCGGTTGAGGCTTTGGCTTGAAATACGGCTGATGCGCTGCCTAGTCAAGCGTGCAGATGCGGTGGTCGCAGTGTCGAGGTCGGTTGCCGACGACATGAAAAGTCTGATCGACCCAGATCTACCTGTTCAGGTTATATACAACCCTGCCATTTCCAAAGACTTTGAGCAGCTAAGTCGAGAGAAAATCGACTGGCCGTGGCTAGATCGCGCCATACCCGTTGTTGTCTTTGTGGGGCGATTGGCACAGGTTAAACGTCTTGATCTGCTGCTTCAGGCATTTGCTCGATGTGTTCAAACGATGTCGGCAAGATTGCTGGTGGTAGGTGACGGCCCGGAGATCAGCATGGCAGGAAAACTGGCGACGGAGTTGCGATTGGGAGAGGCATGCAAGTTCGTTGGGCATCGCAATAATCCACTTCCATGGATTCGCCATGCTGACCTGCTGGTCTTGTGTTCCGACTTCGAGGGTTTTGGTCTCGTACTGGTAGAAGCGATGGCGTGCGGCACCCAGGTGGTTGCTACAAACTGTCTAGACGGCCCGGCCGAAGTGCTCGCAGAGGGGCGATATGGGCGCTTGGTTCCTGTGGGTGATGCCGAGGCCTTGGCGGCTGCGATGCGGGCCAGCCTGCGATCTCCTTTTTGTGCTGAGGATGATTTGAAGGCACGTGCTGCCGAGTTCAGTGTTGAATGTGCGGTTTCGCAGTATGTAGAGATGTTGAACGCTGTGGTGAGAGCGTGACTTGAAAATCGTTTTTGTCTGCAAGCGCCATTACACGGGAAAGGACGTAATCCGTCACCGCTTCGGTCGCTTGTACGAATTTCCAACCCAACTTGCACGCCTGGGCCATCAGGTCACCGTCCTTTGCCTGGATTACCGTAACGATGATCGCCAAGATGACTTTACAGAGCAGGTCGGCTCTGGTTCTGTGCGGTGGCTCATTGCTACCTTCCGCAATATTCTCTGTTTTGAAATCGGCCTAATCTATCGAGCTATAACAGCTGTGCAGCCGGAGGTGATCGTGGGGTCCTCGGATATTCCGAGCCTGTGGCTTGCGCGAAGGTTGAGCCGGCTACTTGGAGTTACCTATGCCGTCGATCTTTATGACAACTATGAGAGTTTCGGGCAGGCGCGCATTCCTGGGTTTCGGCACGTTTTGAAGGCTTGTATAAGAGACGCCGCTGCAGTCATCGTGGTTAGTTCGGCGTTGAGGGCAAAGGTCATCAATGATTACTCGTCGCATGGTTCTGTTGTTGTCATGACCAATGGTATCTCGAGATCCGGCTTTTTCCCCGGTGATCGTGTAGCTGCACGAATGGCGCTGGGGCTACCGCTCCACTCCAGATTGATTGGAACAGCTGGAAACCTGTCGCGGATGAAGGGTCTGGATACGGTCTACAGTGCCTGGGCAAAGCTCGAAGGCAGTGCCGAAGACATTTATCTTGTGCTCGCCGGCCGTGTCGAACCAGAATTTCCCGTCCCCAGCGGGGAGCGTGTGCTCTATCTTGGCGAACTTCTGGAAGCGCAGGTGAGTCAGTTGTTTAGGGCGCTAGAGGTCGGAATCATTCCCGCACATGACTCTGAGTTTGGGCGCTACTGTTTTCCGCAAAAGCTATTCGAAATGATCGCTTGCGGCTTGCCGGTTGTAGCGGCCAAGGTTGGTGCAATTGCACAAACCCTTAGAGCCAACCCTGAAATGTTTTTTGCTCCAGGAGATGCCGAAAGTCTGGTTGCTGGAGTGATACGGCAGCTTGAAAACCCTGAGTTGGTAGATATTGTGCCCATGGAATGGAGTGAGCTTGTTGAGGGTGTTGAACCAGTCCTCTTGCATATGGCAAAACAAGCTTGAGTTATATTGCTAACGAGAGCATGTATGGCCTTGATGCTTTTGAACTCGGTGTAATGTTAAGTCATGTTTGCTCAGGGTTTTTAGTCTCACTCAGCGCTCTGAATACGCTTTCCCCGAAATGCGTCCAGCCAAAGCTTTGTGCAAAGCCCTGTACGCACAACGTCGTCATGGGTTGCTGGAGTAGTTGAAGAACGTGCCGGCTCAATTCGGCGTAGTTGCTTTTCTCTATTAGATAACCAGATTCTCCATGACGCACGGCATCGACAATGCCTCCAGTAGCAAATGCGACGGTAGGTAGGTTATGGGCTGCGGCCTCGATGGCGACCATGCCAAAGCCTTCCGGATCACCGGGAATGTGGCGTACGGGAAACACATGCACGTCGGCAGCTTCATAAGCGGTGGCCAGCAGGTTTTTTTCGGTGATAACGCCTAGAAACCTGATGTGTTCAAGCACGCCGGAGTGTTGTGCCTGGGCTTGGATACTTTTCACGCTCTGGATGCCGGCACCCAGGGAGTTCTTCGGAGCTTCGCCAATCACTACCAGTACTGCATCAGGCACGGCCTTTACAATGGCAGGCAGGGCCTGCTCGACAAATTCTCGCAACCCCTTGCGGGTGGTCAGGCGTCCCACGGACAGCAGGATCTTTTTGTCGGTTAGTCCATGCTGTTCTCTAAACGCAGCGATGCTTTCTGTCGGCTGTGGTGCTTCTGGCAAGCTAACACCGGGATAGACAATGCTGATGTTGCTTTGGCTTACGCCGGCAGCGATAGCCAGAGCTTGTGTGGGTGTGCTGTTGACGATCACGTGATCCAGCTTTTTGAATGTTGGTCGCCAGAGTCTGCGATACAGACCGTGATTGACGCTGATGTCGAAGCCGTGCAGATAGGCTGCCGAGCGAGCGCGGCATAGCTTGCTCAACAGCCAGGCAATAGGGGCCGTTAAGCCGCTGCCTGCAAGTATTACATTAGGTCTCCAGAGCAGGGCTATCCACAATCCTTTGAAAAAGGCCACCAGCAGGAAAAATGGCAGGGGTTTCAGTGACGCTTCGGTCAGGCTTATTCGTGGGGGGTTTAGTGCTGCCGCTCCTTTGGGGCCAATCACTTGTACGTCGGCGTATTTAGTTAGCTCGTCGGCCATATGCCAGTTGAGCCGCTCCATGCCGCCGACCAGGGGGGGGAGGTTGCGGGTGATGATCAGTATCTTCTGCGCGGATGCGCTTCGCTCAGGCCGAGACGACATGCTTTGCTCCCGGCAGCCTGCCGCGTGTGTCGACGATCAGTGTGGCTTCACGCAGCAGCAGTTCGTAGTCGAACTGGTCATGGTCGGTGGCTAGAAGCAGGCAGTCGTAAGCCTGAATGTTGCAGGCGCTTAGCTCTACCGAGGCAAGGTCGAAATAGTACTCGCGCATTTTGGGGAAGAGTGGAACGTGTGGGTCGGAGTAGTCGATATGGGCACCTTTATCGTGCAGTAGTTGCATGATTGCCACCGCCGGGGATTCGCGGCTGTCGTCAATGTTCTTTTTGTAGGCGAGGCCCAGCACGAGGATGCGACTGCCTTTCAGCGATTTGCAGCGATCATTCAGGGCGTCGGCGACTTTTTGCACCACCCAGCGCGGCATGTTGTGATTGATCTCGCCGGCCAGTTCGATAAAACGCGTATTGAGGCCGTATTCCTTGGCCTTCCAAGTTAGGTAGAACGGATCGATTGGAATGCAATGCCCGCCTAGTCCGGGGCCCGGGCTGTAGGGCGTAAAACCGAAGGGCTTGGTGGCGGCCGCGCGGATGACCTCGTGAATGTTGATGCCCATTTTGTCAGCGACGATCTTCATCTCGTTGACCAGCCCAATGTTCACGGCGCGGTGGATGTTTTCCAGCAGCTTGGTCATTTCTGCAACGCGCGGACTGCTGACCGGAACCAGGGTGCGGATGGCATGCTGATAGAGTGCCTGGCCCAATTCGAGGCAACTTGGCGTCATACCTCCGATTACCTTGGGGATGTCATAGGTGCCGTAGTCCGGGTTGCCTGGGTCTTCCCGCTCAGGAGAGAACACCAGCGCGCAGTTTTGTCCTGGCGTGAACCCTTTCGCTTCCAGGCGTGGAGCGAGTTCTTCGTCCGTTGTGCCGGGCCAGGTCGTGCTTTCCAGGCTGAGCAGTTGACCAGAGCGAAAGTACGGCAGTACCGACTCCACAGTGTTGATAACGAAACTCAGGTCGGGCTCGCGGTGAGCGTTGAGCGGGGTAGGGACGCAGATAATCAGGGCATCGACCTCGCCGCTGCGGGAGAAATCGCTGGTGGCTTCGAGACCCTTTTTTCGAGCTTGCTGGATTTTTTGCGCAGTCAGGCGCTCGATGTAGCTTTGCCCGGCATTGAGCGTGTTGATTTTGGCTAGGTCGATGTCGAAACCGATGACCTTAATGCCTACTTCGCTGAAGCGCAGTGCCAAGGGGAGGCCGACATAGCCTAGGCCGTAGATGCCAACGACGGCGGTGCCAGCGGCAATGCGTTCGCGCAGTCTACCCAGTTCGCTCATGCTTGGATTATCCCGTTCACCACTGCCGCAGGATGCTTGCAGGGGATGGAATCATGCCAGAGGTGAATGATATTTTGCTGAGTGCTTTGTCATGAAGTTGGTTTGCGCCTCTGGAATTTGGCGCATTGATATTAATTCGGTCCGATTAAGGGAGCTTGTTTACAGTAATCGCGATGTTGTGTATGGATTCGTGCGGCGGTTCGTAGGGTGGAGCCGCCGCAGTTGCTTTCATCTACCGCAAATCCAGCACCCATGCTCGCTCGAGTATTCAGGGTTGCTTTAATTGTGGGTTAGGTACGTTGGCTCGGCTGCCAGTTTCCCTTCGCCTTAGCCCTTGGCATCCTGTGGCGCTCGATCTCATGCCCCATCCAGCTGTCTCCCCGCAAGTGGCTGATCGCATCCGGGCGTGGGCGCTAATCGTGGATGGCTCCATCGACGGACTACGGCAGCGGCTAATCTGTCTTAAAGGCTCAGTCGCATCGATAAGTCTATTGCTTTCACATCCTTGGTCAGCGTGCCAATCGACACATAATCCACCCCTGTCTCGGCAATCCCCCGCAATGTGCTGTCATTCACTCCGCCTGACGCTTCCAGTTTTGCGCGGCCGGCGGTGATGGCGACGGCTTCGCGCATTTCATCTAGGCTCAACTCATCTAGCATAATGATGTCGGCTCCGGCGCCCAGTGCCTGTCGCAGCTCTTGCAAGCTTTCCACTTCAACTTCCACCGGTTTGCCGGGGGCAATTTTGTGGGCGGCAGTTATGGCTTGGGCGATTCCGCCGCAGGCGGCGATGTGGTTTTCTTTGATAAGGAAGGCATCAAACAGGCCGATGCGGTGGTTGTGACAGCCGCCCTGGGTGACGGCGTATTTTTGCGCCAGACGCAGGCCGGGGAAGGTTTTGCGGGTGTCGAGCAGTTTCACCGCGGTGCCTTGCACGAGGTCGGCATAGTGCTGGCAGCGGGTTGCAACAGCCGAGAGGGTTTGCAGGAAGTTTAGGGCGCTACGCTCGCCGCTGAGCAGCGCGCGGGCGGGGCCTTCCAGTTCAAACAGTACTTGGTTGGCTTCGGCGCGCTGGCCGTCCTGGACATGCCAGTGCACGGCGACCCGTGGGTCGAGTTGGCGGAATACCGCATCGACCCAGGCGGTGCCGCAGATGGTCGCGGTTTCACGGGTGATGATCTTGGCGTGTGCCAGCCTCTCGGCGGGTATCAACTGGGCGGTGATGTCGCCGCTGCCGATATCCTCTACCAGTGCGCGGCGCACGTTGGCCTCGATTTCGTTGGCGAGGTCGGCGAGGATGAGGTTAGGCATGGCGTGCTCCAGTCAGCAGAATGCGCCGATTATAAGGGCTGATGGCTGTTTGCGCAGTGCTTGCCGCTGTTCTCTGGCGGCGGCAGGGCTATGCTGATAGAAGCTCTTTGTGCGTTATGTGCGGCTGTTGGGCATGGCTCTGGGGGCTCATATACTGGTAGCCGTTGGGGAGCTGTGGTGCTGCATCTGTGACCTGAGTCATGTCTGGAGGAAAAGTCAGCTTGGTATGTGCGCGCGCATCCCTATAATGGCTTTACTTTTTATGATTGTTGACGCCAGGACTTTGACGTTACGGATGACGCTCAGTTGATCGCTGTGCAGGTCGGTTCGCCCAAGAGGGGCAGTCTGCAGGAGACTCGCAATGAAGACTGATGCGAATGTGGTTCACCTGAGCAAGGTGAGTCCTGAGCAATCGCCCACTTCGCCGGTAGGAAGACTGCCAGTGGCGCTGACAAATGTGCGTGACAAAGCGGCGCAGCAGCTGAAAACGGCGTTGCAGGCGCTGTTTGAGAATGCCGACGATACGCTGTTCGAGATGGCGGATCGTGCCACCAGCAATGCCGAGCAGAATGCCTTTTTTGAGGCGATGCGCGATTTACGCTTGAGGCGTAAAAATATCGAGCGTGGTTTTCTGCAGAAGGTTTTTGAAGCCTTCGCCACGCTTAACCAGTACGAAATTGGTAAACCTGCACCCTTGGATGCGGTGTCGTTCGACACGCTATCGCTGGTGCAGAACGATGCGCTGGAAGAGTCGGTCGCGCTGGATTCGATGGTGGCCAAGGTCATTAGTCGTGACAGCACGGCGCTGAGCCATCTGACCACTCGCTTCAACGCTATGGTCAGCAAGAAGCTGGATGATAAGAGCAACCCTGTTGGCCCGGCCAGCCTCTGCGAGTTCTTCTTGGATGCTTGCAGCAGTCTGGGTGTCGAGATCAAGGTCAAACTGATCATCCTCAAGCTGTTTGAAAAATACGTTCTGAGTGATCTCGATCAGCTGTACGCCGAAGCCAACCAGGCATTAATTGCTGCTGGTGTGCTGCCTGAGCTGAAATCCGCCCCTGTGCGGCGTAACCCGTCGCGCGCTAGCACGTCAGGCAGTGGCGCCGCTCAGGAGGCGCCGTCTGAGCTGTCGCCTGAGTTCGCCGATGAGGGGGTGCAGGAGGTTTTCGGCGCGCTGCAGGAACTGCTGTCGCAGGCCCGCGGCACGGCGGTTCCGCGGCGTAATCGGCCGGCGAATGCCATGCCGATTTCCAGCAATGATTTGATGCGCCTGCTCTCGCACATGCAGCAGCGCGCGCCTGTCCAGGTTAGTGATGATTTTGACCTGCGTGAGCAGCTTGAGGGCTTGCTGGTCCGTGCCAGCGCCAAAGCAGGTAAGGCGCGGGTGGTTGGTGAGGTTGATGAAGACGTTATCAATCTGGTGTCGATGCTGTTCGAGTTCATTCTCGATGACCGCACCTTGCCGGATTCGCTCAAGGCGCTAATCGGTCGTTTGCAGATCCCGATGCTGAAAGTGGCGGTGATCGACAAAACCTTCTTCAGCCGTGGCAGCCATCCTGCCCGCCGCTTACTCAATGAAATTGCCTCAGCGGCCCTCGGCTGGGGTGAGCAGGATGACGCGCAGCGCGACAGCCTGTATCAAAAGATCGAACAGGTGGTGCAGCGCCTGCTCAACGACTTTGTTGACGATCCGCTGATTTTCTCCGAGCTGCTGGCTGAGTTTCTGGCCTTTACCGGTGACGAGCGGCGGCGCAGCGAGCTGCTTGAGCAGCGCACGCGTGATGCCGAAGAAGGCAGTGCCAAAGCCGCGTTGGCGCGGCGTGAAGTTGAGCAGGCATTGAATCAGCGGCTGCTGGGTAAGACCCTGCCG
>Ga0180008_1001585_pt1 | contig 13955 bp, 25 predicted proteins | sample MM_PW_MetaG_FD_121121 | JGI IMG/M metagenome (GOLD analysis project Ga0180008, IMG submission 121121) | Groundwater microbial communities from the Aspo Hard Rock Laboratory (HRL) deep subsurface site, Sweden - MM_PW_MetaG | ecosystem: Environmental > Aquatic > Deep subsurface > Groundwater... | reverse complement strand
TTTTTTGCTTAGATTATCAACCATAATTATAATGATTTAATTAATTTTTTCCAGTCTTCATCAGAATTGTGCATTTCTCCAACTGCCTTTACGTATCTATATCCATTATCAAATTTCTGTCCAGGAATTTCAGTTACTTTACCAAACTCTCCATAATAAGAAAATCCAGCAATCCATATTGGAATATTTTTTAATTCTTTTATCTTTCTAAATCCCTCAGATTTTTCCAGAAAATCTTTTACATTTTTAAAGAATGAATGCTCCCTTAAAATTCTAAATAAATGGTCTGACGGAAGACCTACCCTTACAAAAATATAAATATCTGATTTTCTTCTTGAATTTTCATATTCTATTGGAGGTATTATATTATAGCAGTTTTTCCATTTGCTTGATTTTATTGCCACCCCCATTTTTAATTTTCTTAATTTATTATTTTCTCTAATGCCAATAAAATCCTGTTCAGTTATATAATCTGGATGAACTTCTGTATCCAATTCAACTTCTATTTGATATTTATCTTTTAAAAATTTCTGCACTCCATGTTCAGCTAATATTCCTAAGATAAAATCATCAGACATCTGCACTTCGCTTCTAACCCCACGTATACCTGTTCCATGGCTTGCTTTTGTTGAATAAGCCATTTTAATTGCAAACTCAAAACATTTTTCATACTCTTTTAAAGTTAAAATAACAGTTCTGTTTTCTTTAAGTTTATTCCATAAATCCAAATCTTCACTTTTAAACCAGAATCTACCACCAATTTTGCTATATTTTATTTCTTTGCTACTTTTGAAATAGTTTTCAAATTCTTTCTTTTCTATTTTAAGATATTCTCTTGCTTGGGTAGAGTTTAATAATTTTTCAGACATAAAATAATAAAGAAGGAGATATATTTAAATAATTAGTTTTTGTGCCAAAACCCATATTCCCAAAACCTTTATAAATATCCTAGTTACCAAAATCCTACCCTACTGAATATATAAGCCGCTGATTCTAGAAAGATTTATAAATCGCTCATAAGGAAAAATACAAATGGGAAGAGCACATAAACCAAAAGCAGGATCAAGGCAGTTTCATCCTAAAGGAAGAGCTAGACGCCCATATCCAAGAATAAGAAGCTGGGCTGATAAATCAGATGTAAAGCTTTTAGGTTTTGCAGGATATAAGGCAGGCATGACACATATATCTGCTACAGATATTAAACAAACATCACCAACAAAAAATATGATTATTTCTATTCCTGCTACGATTATTGAGTGCCCTCCGTTAAAAGTTTTCTCAATTAGATTCTATAAAAATACTCCATATGGTTATTCTTTACTTACTGAACATTTAAATCCAAAATTAGACAAAAATCTTGAAAAAAGATTAAGAATGCCAAAGAAATTTAATAACAAAGAAATAAAAGATTTTGATAAATTAACATTATTAGTCTATACTTCTCCATCAATGACAGGAATTGGAAAGAAAAAACCTGAATTATTTGAATTAGCTGTTGGTGGTTCTGATAATGCTAAAATATTAGAGTACGCAAATTCATTATTAAATAAAGAAATAAGACTATCAGAAATCTTTAAAGAAAATTCTTTTGTTGATATACATTCTGTTACAAAAGGAAGGGGTTTTCAGGGACCTGTAAAAAGATTTGGTATAACTTTGAAATCACACAAGTCAGAAAAAAAACGTAGAAGCCCAGGTAATTTAGGACCATGGACACCTAAAAAAGTAAATCCAAATGTTCCACAGCATGGCCAGTTAGGATATGCATCAAGAGTTGAATATAATAAATTTATCTTGGCAATAAATCCTGATTTCATTAAAAAAACTAATTTATCTCATTATGGGGATATAAAAAATGATATTTTATTAGTAAAAGGAGGAATTCCTGGAGCCAATAGAAGATTAGTAAGAATAATAGACTCTTTAAGATCAAATAATAAAAAACCAATGCAGATACAAATTACAAAATGAAAGCAGATATATTAAGTTTAGAAGGAAAAAAAGTAAAGAGCATTGATTTACCTAATCAATTTTCTGAAGAATACAGGCCTGATTTAATTAAAAGAGCAGTTTTTGTAATATTTTCAAATAATAGACAGCCATATGGTGCATTTGAGAGAGCAGGAAAACAGCAATCAGCTAAACTATCAAGAAGAAGACATAATTACAAAGGAGCTTATGGTATAGGAATTTCAAGATCTCCAAGAAAAACAATGTGGAGACGTGGAGTTCAGTTTGGTTGGGTTGGTGCTTATGCTCCATTTACTGTTGGAGGAAGAAGAGCTCATCCACCAAAGCCAGAAAAGATATGGAGTCAAAAAATAAATATCAAAGAAAGAAGAAAGGCAATAAGAAGTGCAATAGCAGCAACTGCATTAAAAGAATTGCATACTAATTATGAAGTTCCTTTTATTTTAGAAAATAAATTTGAAAACATGGAAAAAACAAGAGATGTTGAAAGTTTATTTAAAACTCTTAATTTATTTGGTGAATTAGAAAGATGCAAAGATAAAAAAGTAAGAGCAGGAAAAGGAAAATTAAGAAATAGAACTTACAAGAGAAAAACAGGGGTATTAATTGTTGTTTCAAAGGATTGCAAGTTAATGAATACTGCTTCAAACTTGCCAGGTGTCGATATTGTTAAAGTACAAAATCTTAATGCTTCAGTATTAACAAAAGGAGTTGAATTTTCAAGATTAGTATTGTACACTGAAGGAGCAATTGAAAAATTAAAAAATGAAAATTTATTTACAAATGATATTAAACATGAAGAAGTGAAAGAAGAAATCAAAGAAGAAAAACCTAAAAAAATAGAGTCAAAAAAAACAGAAAAAAAAACTGAAGAAAAACCAAAAATAAAAAAATCTACTGTTAAAAAAGTAAAGAAAGAGGATAAAAAATGAAAGATATAATTAAATATCCACTTACAACAGAAAAAGCTGTTAAGTTAATTGAATCAGAAAACAAATTATTGTTTGTAGTGGATTTGAATGCATCAAAAAAAGAAATCAAGGAAAGTTTAGAAAAAATGTTTAAAATCAAGGTTGTAAAAGTAAACACTTTAATAACATCAGATGGTGAAAAGAGAGCTTATGTAAAATTAGCTCCTGAAACACCAGCAATGGATGTTATAACACAATTAGGATTAATGTAAAATGGGACATAATTTACTTCAACAAAGGCGTGGAAGAGGAACTTCAATTAGATTTTTCGCTCCAAGTTTCAGATATTTTGGGAAAGTTAAATACAGAAAATATGATGATATGGAAAAAAATGAACTTGTTAATGGAAAAATTGTAAATTTAGTAAATTGTCCTGGTCATTCAGCACCTTTAATGGAAGTTAAATATGATGATGGAGAAACAGCAATATTAATAGCACCAGAAAATATTTTTGTAAATCAATTAGTATCATCAGGATCAAAATCAGAGATTAAATATGGAAATACACTTCCATTGAAAAATATTCCTGCTGATGCTTCAGTATATTGTTTGGAAATAACACCTGGTGATGGAGGAAAATTAGTAAGAACTCCTGGAACATATGCAAGAATAGTTGCATCAACACCAGAAAAAATTTCTATTAAACTTCCATCAGGTAAAATAAAAGATTTTTCTCCTGAATGCAGAGCAACTATTGGTGTTATTGCAGGTACAGGAAGAAAAGATAAACCATTTGTTAAAGCAGGAAAAAAATATCATGCAATGAAAGCAAAAAATAGAGTATATCCTATAGTATCTCCTGTTAAAATGAATCCAATTGACCATCCATTTGGTTGTGGTCGTGCTAAAAATATGGGAAGATCAGCTATTCCTAGAAGAGGAGCACCTCCAGGTGCAAAAGTTGGTTTAATAAGAGCTAGAAGAACAGGAAGGAGAAGATAATGCCAAAAGAATTTATTTACAAAGGAAAAAAATTAGAAGATATGCAAAACATGTCTTTAATTGAATTATCAAAAATACTTACAGCAAGACAAAGAAGATCATTAAAAAGAGGATTAAATGAAGTACAAAAAAATTTCCTTTTAAAATTAAAAAGACCATCTAACAAACCAGTAAAAACACACTGCAGAGATTTAATTGTTCTGCCTGAGATGGTTGGAAAATTAGTTCAGGTTTATAATGGAAAAATATTTGTTCCAGTATCTTTAACAGATGAAATGATAGGTCATTATTTAGGAGAATTTGCATTAACAAGACAAAAAGTTAAACACTCAGCACCAGGAATTGGAGCAACAAAATCCAGTGCTGCAGCATCTGTGAAATAAAATGAATGAAATAGCAAAACTAAATGCAAAGGATTTGAGGATTTCAACTAAACAGAGTATTGAAATCTGCGATTTTATTAGATTTAAGAATCTAAGTACAGCTAAAGATATACTTGAAAGAGTAATGAAGAAAAAAATGGCTATCCCATTCAAGAGATTTAATAGAGATTTAGGGCATAAGCACGGAATTGCTTCTGGATCTTATCCTATGAATGCTTCACTAGCAATATTAAAATTATTAAAAGGTGTTGAAGCAAATGCAGAAAATGTAGGATTAAATAAAAATGAATTATATATCTCAAAATTAATGGCTAATAAAGGTTCAACACAATGGCACTTTGGTAGAAAAAGAAGAAGACAGATGAAAAGAACAAATATTTACCTTGAAGTTGCAGAAAAAATAAAAAATAATCCAGTTAAGGTGAAAAAATGATAGAAAGACAGATAATTGCACAAAAGATGAAAGAGAAACAAATTGAAGAATTTATTTTTTCATACTTGAATAAAGCAAGTTATTCACATACTGAACTTCAAAGAACTCCATTAGGAGAAAAAATAATTATTTATACTTCACGTCCTGGTCTTGTTGTTGGAAGACGTGGTTCTAATATACAAGAATTGACAATTTTGTTAAAGAAAAAATTCAATATGGAGAATCCACAGATAGAAGTTTCAGAAATTCCAAATCCAAGTCTTAATACAAATTCAGTTGCAAAAAGAATTGTTTCATCCTTCGAAAAATTTGGTCCTAAGAGATTTAAGTCAGTTGGTTATAAAGTTCTTGAGGATGTAATAAATGCTGGTGCTCTTGGAGCAGAGATTGTTATCTCTGGAAGAGGAGTTCCAAGTACAAGAGCAAAATCCTGGAGATTTTCAGCAGGTTACTTAAAAAAATCAGGAGACATATCTCAAAATCATATTAATTATGGATTTGCTGTAGCTAATTTAAGATCAGGATCAATTGGAATAAAAGTAAAAATATTGCAGAGTGATGTAAGATTACCTGATAAAATAATATTGAAAGAAAATGTAGAGATAAAAGAAATTCCAATAAAAATTGAAGCTATAAAAGAAGAAAAAACTGAAAAGAGAGAAGAAAAATCAAAAAAAGAAATTAAAGTTAAAAAAGAAAAACCAAAAAAAGTTGATGAAAGACCAGAAGTTAAAGAACAAGAGGTTAAAAAATGAAAATAAAAGAATTAAGAAAAATGGATGAAAAGGTTCTCGAATCAAAGATTACTGAAATTAAAAAGGATTTAATGAAATTAAATGCACAGGTTGCTACAGGCACAACACCAGAAAATCCAGGAAGAATAAGATCATTAAAGAAAACAATTGCAAAAATTTATACTTTACAAAATGAAAAATCAAAGGAGGTAAAATCTAAGTGAATATTACATGTGAGAAATGCGGTTTGCCCAAAGATATATGTGCTTGTGAGGTTATTGCCAAAGAAGATCAAAAAATAATAATAAGGCAAGTAGAGCGTAGTTATGGTAAAGCAATAACACTTGTTGAAGGAATAGATCAGAAAAGTGTACATATGAAAGAGTTAGCAAAACAATTAAAGCAAAAATTTGCTTGTGGAGGAACTTTCAAAGAAGGTAGAATAGAATTACAAGGCAAGCACAAAAACAAAGTTAAGGATGAATTAATCAAACTTGGATTTAGTTCAGACACAATAGAAGTGATATAAATGTCTAACCTAAAATATGAGTTTATCGGTTCATATATTGAAGTGATAGACTCAAAAAATAAAAGTCTGATTGGACTCAAAGGAAAAATAGTTGATGAGACTCGAAATATAATAACAATCAAAACAAGCAAAGGAGAAAAAAAATTAATAAAAAACAGCATGAAATTTAGATTATATCTTAAAAATAATACAATTGAAATAGAAGGTAAAAAAATAGTATGTAAACCAGAGGATAGGTTAAAAAAATGAAAAAACAAGAAGTAAAAACTGAAGCTGTAAATTGTAATGATCAACATTGCCCTTTTCATAGTACCTTGAGTACAAGAGGAAGAGTGTTTGTTGGTAATGTAATAAAAAGAAATGTCCATAAAACAGCAACAGTCTCTTGGCCAAGAACATTCTATCTTACAAAATATGAGAGATATGAAAAAAGAAGAAGTAAAGTTAAGGTACATATTCCTGATTGCCTTAATATAAATGTAGGAGATAAAGTAAAAATAATTGAATGTTCACCAATATCAAAAACAAAAAATTTTGTAATAATTGAGGTATTAAAATGAAATCACTAAAATCAAATATGACTTATGGATTGCAGAAAGGATCTTTAGTTCCAACTTGTGATAATTCCGGAGCTAAGTTAATTAGAATAATTTCTGTATATGGAGCAAAGACAACAAGGGGAAAAAATATGCAGTGTGGTGTTGGAAATTTAATTAATGCATCTGTTGTTGATGGAAATCCTGAGATGTTAAAACAAGTTGTATATGCAGTTATTGTTAGGCAGAGAAAAGAATACAAAAGGCCTGATGGTACAAGAATCAAATTTGAAGATAATGCAGCAGTTGTATTAAAAGATGAAAAAGGAAACCCAAAAGGGACTATACTTAAAGGAGCGATAGCTAAAGAGATTGCAGAAAGATGGACTGCTGTTTCTAAGTTAGCTAATATATTAGTATGAAAAAAAGATTTTCAAAAAGTTGGATTAAAAGTACACAGAAAAGAAAGCAAAGAAAGTATAGAAGAAATGCTCCATTACATATTGTTGGAAAGTTCATGAGTGTACATTTATCAAAAGAATTAAGAAAGAAATATGGAAAAAGATCAATTAGAGTAAGAAAGGGAGATAGTGTTAAAATAACTCGCGGACAGTTCAGAAAAAAAACAGGAAAAGTAGTTGATGTCAGTCTTACAAGAAGAAAAGTTTACATTGAAGGTATTCAGCAGATAAAAAAAGATGGTACAAAATCATTTTATCCTTTGGAGCCATCAAATTTGATGATAACTTCATTAGAGTTAGGAGATAAAATAAGAAAAGAGAAACTGGAGAAGAAAAATGCACCTTAAAAGAATAGCAGCACCAAGAAATTGGTCAATAAACAGGAAAGAAAGAAAATTTATAGCAAGACCTATGCCTGGCCCGCATGGATTAAATAATGCAATAACTCTTAGTATATTAATAAAAGAATTTTTGAAGCAAGCTAAAACCAAGAAGGAAGTTAATTATATATTAAATAATAAAAAACTGCTTGTAAATAAAATAGCAAGGAATGATTACAGATTCCCTGTTGGATTAATGGATATAATTGAGATACCTGAATTAAAAGAAAGTTATATTATATTATATAATAAAAGGGGAAAATTCATATTAAATCCAATAAAAGACTCAAATGTAAAATTATGCAAAATAATTAATAAAAAAATAGTTAATGGTGGAAAGATACAAATTAATCTTAATGATGGGCGTAATATTTTACTTGATAAAAATGATTACAATACAGGAGATACACTTGTTTTTGATCTCACAACTAAAAAAGTAAAATCACATATTAAGATGGAAAAGGATGTAATAGTTTATTTATCTGCAGGTACATATGTAGGAAATTTTGGTAAATTACAAAAAGTAGAAAAAGGAAATGGACTAGAAGAACCAAAAATAACTTTTTCATTGAATAATCATGTTTATACAACACTGAAGAAATATGCATTTGTTGTTGGAAAAGAAAAATCATTAATTGGAATAGAAAATGAATAAAATGCAAGATATTAGGATAGAGAAAATAACACTAAATATAGGTGTTGGTGGAGCAGGAGATAAATTAGAAAAAGCTTCAAAATTATTAAATTATATAACTAACAAAAAAGTTGTACAAACTGAAACCATGAAGAGAATTCCAACTTGGAATGTAAGACCTCATCTTAAATTAGCTACAAAAGTTACACTAAGGAAAAAAGAAGCATATGATTTTCTTGTAAAATGCTTAAATGCGGTTGGAAATAAATTATCTGATAGAAAATTTGATGATTATGGAAATTTTTCATTTGGTATTCAGGAGTATATTGATATTGATGGAATTGAATACAATGCACCGTTGGGTATGTTTGGCTTTGATGTTGCAGTCACTTTAGAAAGGCCAGGATTTAGGATTAAAAGAAGAAAAATATCAAAAAAGAAAATACCTACAAAAACAAAAATAACAAAAAAAGAGGCTATAGAGTATATTAAAAAAGAATTTGGAACAAAAATAGGAGAAGAAGAATGAGTTATAGCAATTATAAAAAAGGATTAGATCAATTGAAGTCAAAACCAGAAATGCATAAAAAGTTTTTGAAGCATAATGCTCCAAAACCAAGAAAGTTTGGAAAATCTCTTAGTGAATGCAAGAGATGTGGACGTATAGGCGCGCATGTTGGGAAATATAAAATGCATTTATGTAGACAATGTTTTAGGGAGGTAGCTAAATCTTTAGGATTTAAAAAATTTAATTAAAATGGCAACTAACGATACACTTGCAAATGCACTTTCAAAAGTGTTGAATGCAGAAAAGAAAGGAAAGTTTATATGTATAATCAGACCTTCATCAAAATTCAATAAAAATGTGCTTGATATAATGCATGATAATAATTATATTGGATCATTAAAAGTAGTTGAAGATGGAAAAGGTGGGTATATAGAAATAAATCTTCTTGGTAATATTAATAATTGTGGGGTTATAAAGCCAAGATTCTCTGTAAAATATGATGAATTCGAAAAATTTGAGAAAAGATTTTTACCTGCTAAAAACTTTGGTATATTACTAGTTTCAACTCCAAAGGGTTTGATGACGCATACAGAAGCACAAAAAAATAAACTTGGAGGAAGAGTAATTTCTTATTGCTATTAAAATGAAAAAAATACTTTCCAAAAGGTCTGAAATAAAAATACTTGAAGGTGTTGAAGTTTTGATAGAAAATTATACTATAAAACTTAAGGGACCAAAAGGAGAATCTGAAAGAAATTTTTTAAATCCTAGAATAAAAATAGAAAAAAAAGAAAATTCGATTTTAGTTACACCTTCAAATAAAAAAATAACTAAAGAAGATAAAATGTTTGTCAATAGCACAATATCACATATAAAAAATATGATTAGTGGAGTGTTAAATGGGTATGAAGCAAAATTAAAAATTTGTTCAGGACACTTCCCAATATCAGTTTCAATAGATAATAAAATGATGACTATAAAAAATTTCCTTGGAGAAAAAATCCCAAGAAAAGCAAGTATAAGTGATGATGTGAGTGTAAAATTAAATGGAGATATTGTTACAATTACTGGTTGTAATAAAGAGGAAGTTGGTCAAGCTGCAGCAACAATAGAAAGAGCATGCAGGATAAATAACAGAGATAGAAGATTATTTCAGGATGGAATTTGGATAACTCAATCTTCTGAAGAGATAAAAAAATGAAAGAACTACTAAAATTCAAAATAAATAGAAAGAAGAAAAAGCCTAATTTTGTTAGGTCTGATGCTAATAGATATAAAAGATTCAAGAGCTGGAGAAAACCAAGGGGAATGCATAATAAATTAAGAAGGCGTGTTAGGGGACATGTTCATGTTCCAAAGATAGGTTATGGCTCTCCTGTTTTAGTAAGATTCTTGAGAAAAGATGGTTTAATTCCTTTACTAATAAATAATATTAATGGTCTTAAAAATATTGATCACACTAAAAATAGTGTAATAATTGGAAAAATAGGATTAAAAAATAAATTAGAAATAATAAAAAAATGCATTGAATCAAAATTTGTAGTTGTAAATATTAAAAATCCAGACAAATATTTAGAAGAGCAAAAAAAATTAATTGAAGAAAAAAAGAAATTAAAAGCAGAAAAGAAAACTAAAAAAGAAAAATCAAAAGAAGCTCTTGAGAAAAAAGCCAAAGAGAAGGAAGAGAAAAAAGAAGAGCCTGAAACAAAGAAAAAAAGTACAGAAGAGCTTATAAAAGAAGATATGAAAAAAAGTCTTCCCGGAGATAAAAAATGAATACAAAAATGCAGAAAAATCTTGCTTTAAGAATGCTTGGAATTGGCAAGAGAAGAATTAAAATAAATCCAGATCATTTTGAAGAAGTAAAGGAAGCTATAACAAGATCAGATATAAAATCACTTATAAAAAATGGCTCAATTGTTAAACTCCCCGCGAGAGGAATATCAAGAAGCAGAGCAAGACATATAATGAATCAAAAAAGAAAGGGAAGAAAATCTGGAAAGGGTTCATTAAAAGGTAAGAGAACAGCAAGACTTTCAAGAAAGACAGAATGGATAAATAAAGTAAGGTCACAGAGAGATTATTTGAAAGATCTGAAGAAAAAAAGTCTTTTGTCTACAATAAATTACAGAATTTTAAGGAAAAAAATAAAAGGAGGATTTTTCAGAAGTGTAAGACACGTAAGATTGTTCATAGATGAATATAATCTGATTAAAAAAGATGGCAACTAAAAATTATACAGTAAAATACAGAAGAAAATTAAATGGTAAGACAGATTATAGAAATAGATTATTATTATTGAAATCAATGAAAACAAGATTAGTAATAAGAAAATCCCTTAACAATATTCATGTTCAGTTTGTTAGTTTTGACAAATCAGGAGATAAAATAGTTGCAGCTGCTAACAGTAAAGAGCTTGAAAAGAAGTATGGCTGGAAATTTAGTACTGGAAATGTACCTGCAGCTTATCTTACAGGATATTTATGTGGAATAAAAGCAAAGCATAAAAATATAAAAGATGCGATTGTTGATTTAGGATTGCAAAATACAGGAGAAAGATTATACGCTGTACTAAAAGGGGTTCTTGATGCAGGTATTAATGTACCTCATTCAAATGAAATAATACCAAAAGATGACAGAATTTATGGTATTCATATAACAAATTTTGTAAAAAGTGCACCAAAAAATCAATTTTCAAAAAATAAACCAGAGAATATTAAAACTGTTATTGAAGATATAAAAAATAAGATAAACAGGAGTTAAAATGCCAGAAATAAAAAGAACAAGAGCAAGAGAAAAACAGCAAGATCCAAATAAGCCAGTAACAGAAGAATTGGTTGTAGAGGATGTTGTAGAAGTAAAACCTGAAGAAGAAGTTAGTGTAGAAGTAGAGAGAGGAATAACTGTAATTGAAAGAGAATGGAAACCTAAAACAGAACTTGGTAAACTTGTTGCTTCAGGAGAAATAACAAATATGGATCAGGCTCTTTCAAGTTCAAGACCTCTTTTAGAGTCAGAAATTGTTGATCAACTAATGCCTAATTTAGAAAGTGCATTGTTAACTATTGGACAATCAAAAGGTAAATTTGGTGGTGGAAAGAGAAGCATATGGAAGCAAACCCAGAAAAAAACTAAAGAGGGTAATAAACCTAAATTTGCAACTTGTGTTGTTGTAGGTAATAGAGATGGATTTGTTGGATTAGGTTATGGTAAAGCAAAGGAAACAATGCCTGCAAGAGAAAAGGCAATAAAAAATGCTAAATTAAATCTTATTTCAGTTAAAAGAGGATGTGGTTCATGGGAGTGCGGTTGTAATGAATTTCACACAATACCATTTAGTGTTAGTGGAAAGTGCGGTTCTGTAAAAATTAAATTAAAACCAGCTCCAAAAGGTACTGGAATACTTGCAGAGTCACAGGTAAAATTAATACTTGAGTTAGCAGGAATACAAGATATTCGTTCAAAAGCATTTGGACAGACAAGAACAAAAATAAATTTAGTAAGGGCTTGTTTTGACGCACTTAAAAATATTACAAAAACAAAGGTAAAATCAATTTAAAAAAATGAAAAGAATAGCTGTAATACAAGTTAGAGGAGGAATAAACATGAAGAAAAAGGTAAAGGATACTCTAAACCTTTTAAGATTATATAAAAAAAATTCATGTTCAATAATAAGCGATAATCCTTCTTATATAGGAATGCTTGATTTAATAAAAGATTTTATTACATGGGGGGAATTGAATAAAGAAACCTGTGCTTTATTATTAAAAGAAAGAGGAAGACTTCCTGGAAATACAAAATTAAGTGAAGAATATATAAAAAAATCAACTAATTTAAGCATTGATCAATTTGCAGATGAATTTATTAATAATAAAAAAGAGTTAAAGGATGTTCCAGGATTAAAATCATTTTTCAGATTAAAGCCACCTGTTCATGGTTTTGAAAAAAAAGGTATTAAAAATCAATTTAGTATGGGTGGTGCTTTAGGTTATAGAAAAGAAAAAATAAATGAGCTCATAAAGAGAATGGTATAAAATGGTAGTAATAAGAAAAAAGAAAAATATAAAGCAAAGAGCAGGAAGCACTCATGGATGGGGTAGCCATAGCAGGCATAGAGGTGCTGGTAATCGTGGTGGTGTTGGTATGGCTGGTTCTGGTAAAAGGGCACATCATAAAAAAATGCATATTCTAAAATATTATGGGCAAGAGTATTATGGAAGGCATGGATTTACTAGTTTGAAGAAAAAGACAAATGTCAAGGAAAAAGCAATTAATCTTGGTGAGATAGAATTAAAATTAAACAAGCTTGGAAAAAAGGAGGGAGATCATTTTATTGTAAATCTTAAAGAACATGGATATACTAAAGTTCTTGGAACAGGAGAAATAAAAAATAAATTAAAGATTATATGTGATTCTTTTTCTGAAAATGCAAAAGAAAAAATAGAAAAAGCAGGTGGAGAAATAGTAGCATGAGTATTGTTGATAATATTTTATCATTTATACCTGATGTTATAGGTCCTTTACAAAAAAAGCTTTCTTTCAATGAAAAATTAAAGTGGACACTAATAAGTTTAGTAGCATTTTTCTTATTATCAGTTATTCCTTTATATGGACTTGGTCCAAACAATCTTGCTAATTTTGAACAATTATCAATAATTTTAGGAGCAAGCTTTGGTTCAATAATGTCTCTAGGTATTGGTCCTATTGTAACTGCATCTATTGTACTTCAATTATTGAATGGTTCTGGAATTATACATTTTGATACATCAACAAAAGAAGGAAGAGTAAGATTCCAGGGAGTTCAAAAATTATTATCATTATTTTTCATTGTATTTGAATCAATTATATATATTTTTATGGGTGGATTGGCACCAAAAGCAGATTTAGTGGGTGCGCAATACTTTTTCATGCAATGGATATTAGTTGCTCAGTTAATTCTTGGAGGCCTTATTGTATTATATCTTGATGAGGTAATGCAAAAATGGGGATTTGGATCTGGTGTAAGTCTTTTCATAGCAGCTAATGTATCAATGGAAGTTTTTGTAAGGGCATTATCTCCATTAACAACAACAGGTATGTGGGCATTTGGTTCTGGACAGGCTCCTATTGGAGCACTTTGGGTATTTTTACTTTCATTAAGTTCAGGAGATCCAACTGGTGCCGTACTTGCTTTATCAATGATTATAGCTACAATAGTGGTGTTTTTAATAGCAATATATTTCCAGGCTATGAAGATAGAGATTCCACTAAGCTTTGGAAGAATAAGAGGGCATGGAATAAGATGGCCACTGCATTTTTTATACACTAGTAATATTCCTGTTATCTTAATTGCTGCACTTATTGCTAATATTCAATTGGTTGCAAAACTGCTTGAGAATTGGGGTCGTCCAATACTTGGAACATTTATTGGAAATACTCCTGCAACTGGTTTTATAATGTGGATTCACGCGCCAAACATGATACAAGCAATAAT
>Ga0180008_1001582_pt1 | contig 13985 bp, 33 predicted proteins | sample MM_PW_MetaG_FD_121121 | JGI IMG/M metagenome (GOLD analysis project Ga0180008, IMG submission 121121) | Groundwater microbial communities from the Aspo Hard Rock Laboratory (HRL) deep subsurface site, Sweden - MM_PW_MetaG | ecosystem: Environmental > Aquatic > Deep subsurface > Groundwater... | reverse complement strand
GCGTAGACAGCCACGGCGAGCAGGGCCAGGGCGACACAGGCGGCAAACAAAGTCCGGCGGGTCACTGTGGTCTCTGGTCCCACGTTATGCCATCCAGGACACGGCCCGCCCTCTTTTTCTGTACGCCGCCCCACTGCTTGAAGAAGAACGGCACGTTTGCCCCTACACACTGATCCCGCAAACCTCGTACCCATTCAATGTCCATCGGCCGCGCACCGGGGCCGGATTCGCCGCCACAGACCAACCAGCGGAAGCCATGCCTCGGCCCGCCACAGGCCCGCACAAGATCAACCGGCCCGAGCATCGGCTCGACGCTTACCCATATATGTGCGGCTGGAATGTCTAACAGAATCGGAATCCGCTCGTCTGCTGTCTGCTGATTCTCGACAGAGACGCCAAGCCAGATGTTGCTCCAGGCCCTCAACCAACCCTTCCGCGTCCGGCCCCTGATATAGTCGCGCATTCGCATCGGTCTCTTCGTAAGAACGTAGAAGGTATGGTGCCTCGCTTCTGCCATCATGCCCCAGACGGAGTCGATAAATAGGAGGGGAACCAACTCATGGAACAGATCCCCCATGAAACAGACCCCTACCCGTCGCGGCTTCCGCCAGCGCGTCGGCTGCTCAAGCCGCTCATGGTGCAACACGATCTTGCCCCACTCCTGGCGTTGCCGCTTCGCCATCCGTTCGGCCCAACAGTGGCGGCAGCCGTCGGAGACATGAGAGCACCCCGTCATGGGATTCCATGTGGCATCCAGATACTCAATTGCCGTGTAACTGCTCACTTCCTCAGCCCCTCGGGGTAGTCATAGATGCCCGTCGTGTGCGATCCACCGAGCACTGCGACCACGAGCGAGTCCCCCGGTTGAAGTGTGAACGGCCCCGATCCCTGCGTGATCGTGAACACCGCTTCGGCAGCGGAAGCCAGTGATACGGTGCCACTTGCGGGCGTCTGGCCCGCGTTTCGGACGGTGTTCCGCATCAAAACGAACTCACTGCGCGCTACAGTCCCCCAATCCATGTAGGTGGAGTCCCACTCAAGCAGACCGGGTTGCACGACTTCAATGCGCAGGCGAACGTCGGTAGGATCCGACTCCACCGGCGCGCAGCTCAGGAAGCACATGAGCGAGAAGATCGCCACGAAGGCGAGCATGAACGGCACATCATTTCGGCGCATTGTCTGTCTCCTTAGGTTCGTCCGGCGCTTCGAGGTCGGCGTAGGCGGCATATACAACGGCCATCCTCTCAAGCTGTTCCTCGTGAATAGCTGGCACCCAGGTAAGTTTGCTCGGTGCCTTGAGCCCGCGCACCGCTCTCGCCAGCGCGAGGTACAGGTGCATGCGGTTGCGGGCGTTGGCGGCGAAGCGAACATTCTCAACAGGGGTCTCGCCATCGTATCCCATGTCCCATTCACTGATCCAGCCGCAGTCGCGCTGGTCGTCTAGTACCGTCCAGTTCTTATCGGGGACGGCCTCCAGGATGCGGCGGTCGTCGTCGATCCTGCTCACGGCTTCCTCCGGTTCCAGGCATGCAAGACCTCACCTTTATCGGTCAACCACCCGGTTGAAACGTCTGCCAGCAAACAATCATCGGTATAACATTGCACACGCCAAAAGATATCCGAGGAACCAAACGACTCATCAATTGCAACCTCACCACCACAGAACGGGCACGGCTTGAGCTTCGGCTTGCGCTCAGGCATCGGGGGCGTCCTCCCGGTACATCTGCGCCACCACCGTCCTGGGCTGGATGTACTTCATAATGAGATCCAGGCGAGCGTAGATCTCACGCTCTCGCTGCTGGAGCAGGGTGATCTTCCTCTCTGCCAACTCTAGCTGTCGCTCACACTTGATCAATGCTTCGTGCTCACTCATGTCCGTCCTCCTCAGATGCGGCGATGGAAGCCTGCAACTCTTGGACGATGATCCCTAAGTCCCACGCCATCGCGTCCTCCGGCGAATCGTCATTGATGTCCGCGTCCATGTCTGGGCCAGGGCCGACCGTCATCAATGCCTCGGCAGTCGTCTTGATTGTTGCGTGTTGTGCTTCCACAAGCTCCTGCAACCGGGCGATCTCCTCGTGCAGGTTGGCTATCGTCGTGTTGAGGATCGTCTCCCGCTCGCGGAGCCGGGCGATCTCGGCTTGGGCGTTGTTGCGAGCAGAGATGATCTCTTGCAGCAAATCGTATATGGATCTACCGCGTAGGGACGCAAAGCTAGGACTGCCGAGGATTTCCCACACGCGCGACACGATCTCCTTTTCCTCGTCCCGCTCGCCGGTCACGCGCTCTAGCGCCTCCCGCAGGCGGGCGACATGCAAGATCGCTGCGATCAGGCATTGGTGTATCGCGTGCCGCCTCGGGTCCATGTGCGGCGGGATCTCGCAGTCGCCGATGCCACAGATCACGTCGAGTACCTGGTCCGCTAGAACTGCGGAGACTGGCTCGGCGATCTCCAGGTCAGCTACCCGCAGCGTCAGCCGGGCGATCTCGGCTTGGGCGATGTGGTAGGGCGTCCAGTATCCATCTGCCATCCGCCTGTGGGCAGGGACGTTCGGGTCGTCAGGCCAGTCCAGTTCGAATCGTTCAAGCTCACTAGGGTGCTTCGCACCCGGAGAAGAGCGCTTCGCGTCTTCACTCATGCTCGGCCTCCTCCGGCAGCAGGCCAGCGGTGCGGAGGGCGTCTGTCGCTTCACGCAGGCATTCCCGCTCTTCATTGTCCGTCCACTCGGTACGGAAGAATGCATCCGCCGCAATCGCCAGTTCGCAGAGCAGGCGGATGCTGCGTTCCTCTAACTCGACCACTTCACTGGTCCTCCTGCGGTCCATCCTGTGCCTTAGTAGCCGCGCCATTACGTCATTAGCCGGTAGGCCCATCGGTCACCTCCTTCAGCACGCCGGATGCGCGGAGGTCGTCGAGGGCATCCAAGTAATCGGATTCTAGGCCTTCTACGTCCTTCAGCGCTTTGTTTCGCCCCAGCGCATCCGCAGCCAGGGCCAGGGCGCAGAGCAGCCGGATGCTCGCGCCCTCGAACTCGAACAACTCAATGGATAGATCCCGCGTATCGTCGCTGGCCTGTGCAACCATCCGATCCACCATGTCGTCAGCCTTGCCCATCGGTCTCCTCCTCCAGCTTGTCGCCGCGCTCGACGAGCACGGGCTTGGTCAGCGCGTTCATCATGCGCTCTAGGTCGGTGCGCAGCTCGGCGAACGTCTCGCCAAGAAGACGACAGCCGCCGCTATATCCACCGTTGTCGTACACCTCACAGATTTCGTACAGCCCGCCAGCCTTCACGACTCGATACGTCCAGCCGCTCATGTCACCTCCTCAGCGCAGGGACCGGCGCTCAACCGAACTCTCCAGCGATTAGATCCCACGCTCCCCAACCGTGTCCCACACAATGCCGCCCATCAATACGCGCCCGAAGCAGCCCATTCGGCCCTCGGATGGAGTGGTTCGCGTTATGGAACGCCTCCTCTGGCCCTTGCAGGCTCCAGTCCCATTCATCGAACGGCTTGCCCTTGCGCTTGGTAATCGTAGAGAGCATGTCATCTTGGCTAATAGTATCCCCGTATTCATTCTTGATCGTTCCACCGCGCTCCCAACGTCGCTTCCAGTCATCGAGGTTGTGTATACCTTCCTCTTGGATGACATGTAGACTGAAGCACCACCCGCAACTGCTCTTGCCAATATGTAGTGGGTCATCACCCCGTCCACAATGCGAGCAGGTGTTCTCTTCTAGGTAGTAGTTGGTTCCCATCGTTTATCCTCTCTTCGCAGCGCAGGGACCGGCGCTAGGCCAATCTCGCCATATGGCATACGATCCAGTATGGCCCTTGTGCCTCCGCTGCACGGTCCCTGCACATTCAAGCGGACCCTGGCCGGTCCTGCCCCGGCAGCCTGAAAAGGGTGAAGTCCCCCCGGCTTGCTCTTCCGCATCGTGGTATCGCCACGCCGCAGGGTCCGCAACATCACACCTACTCGCAGGGACCACGGCAACGCCGCGCTACCCTGACGAGCGGAGTCCACACATAGCCGCGCCAGTAGACGCGCTCACGGTAGAACCAACGCCCAACCGTATGATCCCAACGCCCGAATGCAATCCAGTACATCACCCCTCCTCAGCGCAGGGACCGGCGCTCCTAGTCCTCATTGCGCTCTAGACCAAGTAGCCGCCGCACCCTGTACTTGATGTCCCTGTAGGCTTCGAGTTCGGATCGCTGCTCCTCAATCGTCCTTTCAAGATCCCGCACCTGTGCCAAGACAACACCAGCGTTATCGCCCAACTCGCGTTGCGCCCACACCTCAAACGGTTCCATCACAATCTCCTTTCAGCGCAGGGACCGCCGCCTTGCACGCGACTGGACACGCCATCGGCGTACATCGCGTCCTCCGCTGCACGGTCCCTGCACATTCATGCGGACCCTGGCCGGGCTTGATTCCGGCTTGTCTTTCACGACGGTCAACAAGATCACTTGTGCGTTCCTGACGGGCATGTACGCCAGCCTGTAGCCGTTACGCAACCGCACAACGTCTCTCTGCCGATCCCCAACAAGGCTTGCGCCCGCGTGTCCATCCACGCCGCAGGGTCCGCAACACACACTCGCCGGTAGCGGTGGCAGCGTGACGACTCGATCTCCAGGACACGCTGCACTTTGCGCTAGTGTTTCTAGCATGGGTCACCTACCGGGTCCCGGCGAGCGTCTCATCACCTACCTCGGAGTTCGCGCCCACCAGAACAGATCGAACAGGATCGCCACACCGCAGAGCGCGACGTAGATCGCCAGCGCCCGCCGTGCACACTTACGGAACATCAACTTCATCACACATCACCTACCTTTCTGTGCCGTATTGCCGTCCCTGGCTGCACAGGTCATCCTTAGCGCGGTCTCATGTATGTCACACCCGACATACACGTTGACAGATACTCCCTGGAAAACGACGCACCGCTCTGCACCTTCTCGAGCTTGGCTAATAGATCCACCACGGCAGCGATCAACTTCTCGTTGTCTAACCCTGAAAGCATGTCCTCGTTCGCTTCGCGGATCGCCTTGCGTCGAGCTTCATCCTTCTCGTGACCCTTGACCTTGTCCCCCAGATTCTCCGCATGAGCCCGGAGTTTCCGCACCTCTGCGATCAGCTCGTCCAGGGTCATCAACTCAGGATCTTGCATCGGTCACATCCGTAGCGAAGGTCAGCTCGCCCTCGCTTTTCGCAAGCTCCTCGTCGATGATCTCTTCCACTCGGTCGATCTCGAATGCCGTGTCATCTACCTCTACCGCGATCCCCTTGATGGTCCGCAACGTCTCCGCCGAGATACCGATAGCCTTGGCTTCGGTCAACTTCGCCTTCATCATGCCCTTGCGGACATCCATGGCCACGATGTACTTGTCCCGCCGGCCAAGAGATGCCTTGTAGAGTTCTTCGAGGCGCGTGATCTTGACATCCAGAGCCTGCGCCCGGTCCTGAGCCCCCACCTTCGCGAACCGCTCCTGACTCAGCCTAAGCATCGAGATCGCAGAGGACAAGCTACTGATCTTCCGGTTCATCTTCACGACCGCCTCATCCATCTTGCGATAGATCTCCTGCGCATCATGATCCAAGTCTCTCGGAGACGACACAGCCTCATCCACACGACGGAACAGCTTCCCTAGTACAGACAGAAGCTGCCGTCGCAAGGGCTTCACGAGGAAGACCGCCAAGACCACGACCAGAACTAACAACCCGGTAGCACTCATTGTTTCCTCCCAGAGAACGCAACCGTTGCCGCTGCAGCAAGGCCCCCGACACAGAACATGGCAGCCTGCCTGACATCAGGCGCCGGATCCCACCACGGGATGACAGACGCCAGAGCGTTCTGAAGCCCGTACTCCCAGGTGATAGCTACAGCGACAACGATCAACACGGATATCCACACCTTCAACCTCGGGAACCCCTGCCGGAGCCCGAAGACAATGGCCATGCCCATCAACAGATGAGCAAGATCACCCCAACGGAGCATGAGTCTCCTCGACATGGGTCTCGAGCGCCTCGTCGTTTGCAAAGAGCTTCTTGCATGTCGGACATTGCGGACACTCTCGCGCCTCAACGCAGCATCGACACCACTCAGCCCCGTTGACGTCAACTACCTCCTCCTCGTCGATGTACTCCTCACACTCGACGCACTGGTAGTCACCAAGCCCGTCATCAAGTTCTCCAACGTACATGAGATCCCGCCGGCTCATCCCATCGGGATAGTTTCTCATCTCACCCCCGTGTACACGGACTCAGTCAGAGACCTCCAGCACCTGGGCCCGCAATGACAGTAGGGATAGGCCATGGCGTGCAGGCGCAGGTAGACCTCCTCAATAGTCCGTAGCTCCGGGCCGAGGGAAACCTTGTCAAGATCCCTCCGCCTCGCCCCGTTCATGATCTTCGACCTGTGGAACTCAGCGATAGTCCGCTCAAGCTCCTTCCAGGCGAAGGTGGCGTCATGCTCCAGCATCACCTAGCTCTGCAATCTTGGCCTTGATGCTTAAGAGCACCTCGGTCAGCGCCTCTTTCTCCGCGTTCAGTCCCGCGACCCTCTTCTCGATCCTCTCGTCGATCTTCGCGATTCGCATTTCAAACGACTGTGCTTGGCGCTTGAGCATGGACTTCAGATCCCTTGTCACGCTTCCTCCTACTGGACAACAACCGTCTGGTCGTCGTCGATGATGGTGATCCCGTCAGGCACGACGCCTGATTCCTTCCAGAACGAGATGATCTCCTTCTTCCGAGGCTCGACAGAAACCTTGACGTTCCAGTACGCAGGTTCAAGACCCCTGGGGATCCCTATCGGGATCCGGACAGACACCGTCTGCCCAAGAACCTCGACCTTGCCCTCGATAGGCTCCTCGATGATGTCATCCACCACGCACCGGGCCGGGGTCTTCTGACTCCGTACCTTCGTCACCCCGTCCGTCACCCGCTGCAACCCAGCAAGCTGCATGTTCGCCAAGACGTACCTCTTGAGACTCTCGACTGAGCCCTCGAGTGCATGCCGCTGGTCAGCGAGGCGCCGCTCCTCAGTCCGCACCATGTCAATCTGCCCTCGCCAGTTCTTCAGCATCTTGGCGCAACCCAAGATCTTCTCCTCCGTGTCCTGCTTCAGGTTGTCAAGGATGGCTGGCAGGTCCCCCGTCTCCTGGCCAGCGAACTGAGACTCGAGGATCAAGTCCTCGATCTCACCCATCGCAGCCGTCAACTCATACAGTCTCATCGTCACCCCCCAGGCCGGCATCAACGAGCGCAGCATTCAAGAGCCCGCCATCGCGGTACCCGTCCTTGCCGTAGCCTATGATGCCGTGGTGATTCGCACACCTCCAAAGAACGCCGAAGACTTCCGGGCTCATCTCCGGCAGCATCTCCTCAGCCTCGCGCCGCCAGAGCTTGCCCAACCGCTTGACAGTCTTCAGGAACTCACGCCAATCCTCCAACTCACACCGGCTCAAGGCATCTACCCTGGCCAGCTTGGCGAGCTGGAGTTCGTCCATGTCACCCTCAATGTCCGGTTGCATCGCCAACTGCTGCATGATCCATGCAGCCACCTGATGGGGATTCTTCGTGACCCGGCACTCCCGGTCACGAAGCACTCGCCACCCGATAGCTTGTAGGTTCTTGGTAGCAACATCCGCGTCCTTCTGCCACCGGTCAACCCGCGCTTGCCAGTCAGAAGTGAACGTCCACCCGTGCTTGTCGCAACCAGACCACACACATGAATCCACCCACATCGCAACCCGCTCGTCTGGGTAGGCGATGTCGCAACCAAAGATCCCTGGAGACAGGAAGTCAGCCCTCCCCATGAGACCTAGTTCCTGCTTCAACGCCGTTACAGACAAGCTAAGTACCTCCATCTCAGAACGGTGTGGATTCCCCGCTTTCGTCAGTTGCCATCACGCCCGCCGGCAAGAGCAAAGTACCAGACTCCACGCCACGCTTGTACTCCAGACGAGCGACAGTCTGGATATCCTGCGGCGCCTCACCGATAGCCTCCGCAACCCACTTCGCATAGGACCCGGTCGCACTCTTGCGCTGGGTCATCGACGACGTGAACCGGAAGAGGGCCCGGAAAGGGTAACCACCCATGTCCATGATCTCCCGGTTGATCGCGCGAGACGCCGGCCCACCGGAGGCCCCCTCGAGACTCACGATCACGACACCGGGATCCTGCGCCCCCTCAGGCAACCCCTTCGTGATGAGGATGAAGTAGTTGTGCCGCCAGTTGCAGGCACTGTTCGCGTTGTACTGACAGACCGAGCAGTCCCCGTAGGTCGTCCCAGCCCACGTCCGGTCGGCAGGGTTCAACATCCCGACGCACTGCGTCTGGCCCTGCAGACTGTAACGCCTGGTCTTGAGCCAGTAGGTGATCACGCCCTCGAAGCCACCGACATTGTCCAGCCGAAGCTCGACATCCGGAGTCAGGATGAACTGCCCTGGCTTCGCAACCCCCTTGCTCACGAGGTCCGAGAGCCCTTGCATCAGGCTCACGAACCGACTCCCCATGTCGCTGCCGTCCATCGTCAAGGGCGGCGGCAGATCATGATCCGACATCTTGCTTCTCCTTCCGGCCGATCAGAGTCAAGAGGTCAGCCCGTGACCGGCCAAACACACCGGACTGAACCTCGTCGGCGATCTCGATCTTCTTGCTCAATCGCTCCAAGATCACCTCGTCTACTGTCCCCCTCCCGATCACATCGGTCACGACTACCGTCCGATCCTGCCCAATGCGATGAAGACGACCGATGCACTGCAGGCGCTGCAACGGAGTCTGCGGAAGATCCACGAAATACTGGACGGACCCAGCCTGCAGGTCGAGACCCACGCCGGCAACATCCATCTGGCACACGAGGACCCCGTCCGCTTGCCGCTCCCACGCCTGTATCCTCCTCACCCGCTCCGCCGGCTTCACGGCTCCATGGATCAGGAATGACCCCGGCAACAGCTCCTCCAACTTCTTGATCACGGGGACGTACTGACACCAGAACACAGCCCTCGGCCTCCCCGCATCCTCCCACGCCTCGGCCGCAGCCTTCAGCTTCGTGAGGTCCCTCGACCATGCGATCTCCCCATCGACCCCCTCACTCACATACCCTGCCGTAATCTGCCGGAGCCTCAAAAACCGCACCGCAAACGTGTTCGCCTCCGTTACCGTCAGATCGTCCCCGAGGCCATCAAGCCACGCGACCATCGTGTTCACCATCTGGTTGTAGGCCCCTCGCTCCTGGGCCGATAGATCCACGTCGATCTGCACACTCACGATGGGCGGCAAGTCCTTCATCACCTCAGCCTTCTTCCGCCCTATGCTCACCAACTCGATCGCCCTCTTGATCCGCTCAATCTCCTTGTACCGGATGACCGCACCAAACTTGCTCCGAATCAAGTGCCTCGTCGCAAACTGCCAGTAGTTCCAACCCAAAAGCCCAGGCTTCATCCTCTGAACCAAGCAGTAGATGTCCTCGAGTCGGTTCGCTACCGGTGTCCCCGTCAACCCCCAACAGTACGAAGGCTCCAGCGCCAGCGCGATCCGCGTGACACTCGCCTTCGGATTCTTGATCCGATGCACCTCGTCGAGAATCAGGATCCGATGCTGGACGGATTCGTAAAGGTTGTGCGCCAGAAGACGCAAACATTCATAGTTAAGGATGGCCCAGCGCAGGGTGCCCGGCGCCGCCAGGGTCAAACGAAGCAAGGCAGCCCCACGCTGGAGCCCTGTCCCCTCGAGTACATGAACCTCGTGCCTGAACACGTCCCAACCATGCTTCTCGATCTGATGAGCCCACTGGTACCGGATAGAGTTCGGACAAACAACCACCACAAGACCAGGCGCGAACCTATCCGCATAGCACGCGGCATCTATCGAGAGTTTCGTTTTTCCAAGTCCGACTTCGTGAAGAAGGAGCCCACTCCTGCGAGTCGCCAACCACCACGAGTCCTCTACCTGGAACGGGTAAGGCTCCGTCTTCATCGCCGATGACCACCATCCCCGCTCCACAGGCAACGGCCCCATCTGCCCTTCCAACCACAGCCTGGTCGCAGGCAACAGCTCGAACCCTTGCCCCACCAAAGCCTTAGCATGGCCGACAGTCGCTGGGAAGAGCCAGCGTCCCCGGTCCCGGTCATATCGACCCCCAATCCGGCTCAAGGCGAACCGCAAGGGAACCGTAACTCCCGGTGAAACCGCAAGTTCCAGCACATCCCAACGACTGTCGAATGCGATACCTTCCATCACAGCCGATACTGCCATCGCGCTGCACCCCCGTCAAGTATAATCTGCCGGTTGACAGAACTCGGTCCAGCCGAACATCCTGCCAGCATGAAGTCGAAGCCAGACGCTGCCGCCCTCCGCCCGGTGCTCCCGCCCCCACCGGCAGGAGATGATGCGTTCATCTCCGAGGAGGTCGCTAAGACCCTGGCCAAGATCGCCAGGACTGACGTCCCGGTCGCGGAGATCCTCGACATACTCTCCGGACCCTCCGCTACCCTCACCGCTACCTCCCGAGACATGCGCCGGAAACTCTCCTCCGCCCTCTACGCTATCCTCGCGGACGATGAGACCGTGTCCATGGCCCGACACCTCAAAACCATGCTCTACCGCATTACCGTAGAACTCCAAACCCGCAACCCCATCGATATGGATACCAAAGATCTCCTCGCCATGGGCAATGCCATCAACCGCTGGCTCGTACCCGTCCAACGGCAGGCGGAGATGCCCAAAGCAAGCACCTCCGCCCATGGAGACAAGAACCTCACGGTCAATACCCAGACCGCCCACTTCATCGTCGCGGAAGCTCACCGAGAACGCCGCCGACTGGCAGATGACGCCAGACCCATGAAGGGGAAGACTGGGCCAGAAGAAAAGCGGAGCCGGGAGGAACGCATCCTCGGAGGGTTGCGACCTGGAGGATACATCCCAATCCCCGACTCCGTGGAAGATCAACCGCTCGCCCCCATGGTCAAGAGACCACGATCACAGAAGAACCGTGAAGACGAGACTCCGCCGGACGCCATCGACGTCGACGCCCTTCCCGTTGACGATCAGACCCATGGTCCCGTCCTCGTTCGCCCGGATGCTCCAACCGAGCACCCGAACCCGTTCTAACTTCAACTCCCGAACCCACTCCGAGACAGCCTCGACCTTGTGATCCTCGAGGACGTCACCAGATACAACCCACCTGCTGTCAGTCACCTGTCACCCCCTTCAATTGCCTTGCCAACGACCTGCACTCACCCTTGACGTACTCGATGTCCCGATACACACTGCCCCCCCAACCATACAAGTGTTCACCGGGTACTCTGTCACCGGAATGCGAACAGTCGAACCCAAACCACCACGTCGGACACGACGAAGACCCAGGAGCCTGGGGACCGCTGTACGTCAACGACCCGTGAACATTGAAGTACACGCTCAAGGGTATCTTGCCCTCGGGATCCAACGCCAAACAGACGACTTCTATGACTCCGCGCTTTCCCAAAGGCTCCTTGCTCATGTCCACATCACTCAGGACGTGCCGCCTTTCGTTGTACTGGATATAATGCAACGGGTGATCGGGAAAGATCCCTACATACCCACACAGGCCCCCAAGGAAAGGGTTCCGATGAACCACGCAACGATACCCGGTCTCCTCGTCAATCCACTCAAGATGATCGGGCTCATCGTCCCAAATGCCCGAAGGCCAGTCTTTTCTGTTAGTTGTCATCTGTCACCCCCTATCCTTTAACACCAGGTCCGATGCTTCTCCGCTACCCACTCCTTGCCGCCGAACTGCTCCACCCTCCAGTCCACATCATCGGGAATCTCGACGACCTTGAGTGCGGAGAACCCCCCACCAGCATCCTCACCCAACTCCTCGACAGCCGCGATCAGGTCAGGATCGTCCCGCCTATAGAGATCACTATCACCACAACCATTCGCCGGACTGGCCATGGCCGCTGCATTGCCCCTGGCAGCCATGAACTCGACCGCTTTCCTGCTCACGCAGAAACCACCGAAACACGAGCTAATGACGACCTTCATCTGTCACCCCCCTATGCGTACCAGAACCCGATACGCTTCTTCGTGTTCTCCCAAGCATTTGCCACATGGCCGAAACCATTGGCCCGAAGGAACTCGATCAAGAGCTGGTCGGCCCTGACATGGCAGACCTCTGGATCGCTTACTTCTTTCGTCCCAGGCATCCCAATCTTCCCAAGGGCACGCACAACCTGATTCTCCGTCATCTGTCACCCCTCCTTGATACACCGCAACCGCACCCAAAGCGAACTCACTACGTTCGTCAAGTGCTCTACCATGTAATCCAACTCCTCTACACCCTTGCCCTCCAAGTGCTTGGGCAATATCAAGATCGTGTGCATGACCTCGAAATCTGCAAACCTCTGCATCTGCGTCATCGGACGCCCTTCCACAACCGCTTGTCTGTACTTGTCGTGACACCAAAACGACATCGACTGAGGCCCGAAAGCCCGAACATGGGTCGGGTCCCCCCAGGTACGGTACGAACTCCACCATGGGATGTGCGCCTCAAATATGCCCCCAGGCTTCAATACCCGCCAACATTCGTCCGCTAACCCCATCAGGTCCCGGATGTGCTCGAGAAACATGTGCGAGAACACACACCGGAAACTGTTGTCCCGGAACGGCAGATGCAACCTCCGCCCGTCCACGTCACAGTCACACACCACATCAGGCTTGACGTTGGGAAGGATGTCCACACCTAGAGCAAACTCCTGCCGATCCACCCCACACCCCAGGTGCAAGTTCTCCGCCCGCACCCGAGATCCCAGTACATCCATACCACGCTCCGTCCAGAACGCCGCACCCATCCGCTGAGGCTCACCCGCCGAGGTGTGCCCTACCGTTACAGGGAAGACCTTCACTCCTTCCCCTGCAACTCGACGTAACGAACCAGCCGCTCCTCCCGAAGCAACCTCGCAACCTCGTCCAGGTGATCTTGAACCTCGCGCAGATACCCACCCGTACCCACTTGCCCCTCCGCCCGATGCCGGATGGCCAAGAGTTCCAACTTCATGTCCCCCACCGCCCGCTCCACCGCCCGCAACCTCACCCCTATCGCCTGCCGCCCTGCATTCACCTCGCAACCCTCCCCGCCATCTGATCACGCCATAACTCCGCATCCTCCGCCCGGTCAAACGTCACAAGCCATAACCCGTAACGCCCGAACCGATCCGGATACCGAACATGCCCCAACCCACCAGGCAACCGTAAACACCACGCCCGCCGAGATACGGGCCGCCACTCCACTACCGCCTCGTCAACCCGAGGCGGGATCTCACCCTTGCGCCAGTACATAGCAACCCTCCGCCCGATGCCCCCGAACCCCCACGGCCCAAGAGCACGGGACCCGGACCCCGAAGGATCCCGGCCCCGACCCCCCTACCGCCGGATGTACGCGTTCAACCCAATGACCACAGGCTGCCCACTCACAAGCGCCCCCGTCGCCACGTTGCCCCGCGAGCTGGCAACCACCAACGTCTTCCCACTCTTGCTCGGAACCGGTGGATCCTCCAGGTCGACCGTGATAACCAACTTCTTGCCCTCGATCTTCGCTTCTAACATCTCGCAACCCTCCGCCCGTCAACCCCGAGACCCCATGCCCCAAGGTCGCGGGACCCGGACCCCGAAGGACCCCGGCCCCGGTCAGGCTAGACTCGATAACCCGCCTCAATCCGGTCCGCGATCGCGTCGAAGAACTTGCCCGCTGTCTCGGCTTCGCCCCCATCGCGCAACCTCGCGTCCCGCCGGTCACGCTCCGCATTCTCCCGGAAGCCCGCGACGATAGGCGCCGCAAGCTCCAACGTCGGAAGATTGAAAACCGCGCCACACGCACACCGGCAAATCACCGCGAGCACCCCGGCCCGGTAAGCCTGTTGACAAACCCCGATGTTTCCCCGGAACCCATTGCGATGAACCGGGAACAACTCCGAGAACACACGCCCCTCGTCAGACTC
>Ga0180008_1001580_pt1 | contig 13999 bp, 11 predicted proteins | sample MM_PW_MetaG_FD_121121 | JGI IMG/M metagenome (GOLD analysis project Ga0180008, IMG submission 121121) | Groundwater microbial communities from the Aspo Hard Rock Laboratory (HRL) deep subsurface site, Sweden - MM_PW_MetaG | ecosystem: Environmental > Aquatic > Deep subsurface > Groundwater... | reverse complement strand
GGATGGGAAAATTTCTAAAAGACGAGTAAAAGTCATTAAATCGTATCATGATACCTTTCAAGCGTTCTGTTTTACCAAACAAGCTAAACGCACTTTTTACTATGAACAAATTCTCGCGGTCATTCCAGTTACTCGAAAAGAAAGAAAGGAAGTCATTTCATGAAAATCAATCGTGGGCTAAAAGTTCAAGGTGATCTCAAAGACCGAGGTAAGATTAAATGGACGGCTATGATGCTGCCAGAACATGTAGCCCAATTACGTGAATGGCAAGCCGATCATGACAAGGTGAAAAAACCCGTGCTCGACGAATTCGACTACGACACCATGCAAGAAGAAATCGAACGCGCACTCACAAGCCAATTCGAAACACGCCTAACCACTTGGAAAAACGGCGAACTTCACACCCACCAAGGCACCATAAAAGAAGCCAACAACCAATATCTCCGCTACGAAGACCCATTCGGCATTCACCAACTACCACTCGATGAACTTGTTGGAGTTATGCTTTTAACATAATTCGAATGTTATTTCTAAATTAAATTGTACAGATATCAGTGTTAAAATAGATTGAAAAATAAAGCTAATCTTATTGGAGTGATATCCAATAAGATTAGCTTTTCACTATATAAACACTATTCAAAGTCACTGAATCTAACTTTCATCGAAAAGATTTAACTGATGAGAAATGCTACGATTTCCAGTGATTATATTTAAATATAAGTTAGCTCTCCTTCTCTTCAACACGCCAATAACAACCGGTTGGAGGTGTCTTTCATGTTAACTAAATGAATCCGAGCGTAAAAATACTAGAATAGCAATAAAGTACATACTATTTATTCCCATATGATATATATATTTAGGCTTTATGATATGATCTAATAGAAGATATTTGTTTTTTACAGCTTGTAAAGAAGGTGATATGTTGGATTATTTTATCATTCCCGAATATTATTTGGATTATCCAAATGGTATAAATAGTGTGAATTTGAGAAGACTATTAATTAGTTCGGATCCAATGGGGTTTTTAAGAGTTTTGTATAAAGAGGATATAAATAAATTTTATTCAACAAGAGATGAACTCATTTTGAGAGGCATTAATTTTAAGGAAGAATTTCAAAATAATTTCTTTCCATATATTGAACTTCAAGGATATCCCAAAATAGTTGTGGAAACAAACGAAAATCTTTTTTTGAATGTTGACTTCAATTTATTAGGGTTACCTAATTTCATTCAAAAGTTCGAGGTGCAAAATGACCTCTTTTTTAATAATTTACCTTTAGAAGGATTTACTATATTAACTAAAAATATCACACTTGAATTTGTTATAAATGTCTTTAAAACTGCCGGATTCAAGATTACTAACGATTTGATATTTGATAATAAGGAAACAAAAAATCTTAATAATACTTCCAGTAAATTAAGTGATATTTTCGGCGGTACTGAGTTTTTGGCATTTCAGAAGTTTTGTATTGATAATAACTACGTATACATTACGGATTTATCAGTAGAAAAAATTGAAAACTTCATCACACAGGATTATGTGGGTATAGGAAAAGTGAAAAAGGTATTAGAAAAATTTAACTCCTATATGGAAAAACATAATGTGTATGACGGCAGTGGTTCTATAAATAATGACCTTTGTTTTTTTATTAAGAATGATTTTCGATTGCTTTGCGATAAATTAGAAATTAGTTACATAGAAGTTATAGACCATTATTTTAATGAAAGTACGATAGATGAATTAAACAATCTTAATCTTGTTCATTATAAAGAAACTGTTGAACAGTTAGTGGAAGCTAAAATCCAAGAAATTAATAATAGAATGCTTGAAAATCTTTTCTTGGAATATAAAAGTCCTTTATATGTTAGTCACCTGTCCCACATGAAAATTTCATTGGTAAAAGAACTTGTTTCCCGTAAAGTAAATATTTCTGATGTTTGGACTACTTTCGATGAGGATACCCAACTACAAGATATTTCTTTAGAGGTTAAGAACATTCCGTTGATTAAAGATGTAGTACATTTCCAAAAGAGAATTAAACCTGTAATACAAACAATAAAGGAAATTAAAGGTGAATTAAACGAACAACAATTAACCTGTATCATTCTTCGGAATGACACAAGTCAAACTCTCGAAACGATAGGAAATCATTTTAATCGTACAAGAGAGAGAGCACGCCAAATCATTAGAAGAGCAACGAATAAAATAATTAGTATGACCAATAGTTCTGATTTTTTATTATTGTTTAAAATTTTCACAACCGATCGATTAGGTATCACACTGAATGAATTATCGGAGTTACTTAATATTAAAGAAAATGAAGATAGAGAGATTCTTAAGTGCATGTTGAACAGTATAAGTGGAACTCAATACCTTGAATTTTTAAATTTGTACACCACTGAAAAAAAGGCTACCTATCTTGAGCAAAAGATTTCAACAATAAATAATATATCTCATTCTATCGTCAAAGTTGAGGAAGTTATATCTGAATTTAATACTGAGAGTGAAGAAATAGATGCTATAGAAATTGATTTAGAATCCTTAGATTCAATTATGGAATCGTATAAATTTAATCGTGGAAAAGATATCTATTATTTGAAATCTATTAGTTTACCTGACAAAATCACCTACCTTTTTAAAAATTACGTAAAATCAGCTATTAGATTAGATGAGAATGGCTACGATTATTTAAATAATCTAATGTTTGATATCTTTGGTGAAGGTTTGAATAGTGGAATGAGAGCTACAGATGCTCGAATAAGAGACACAGAAAATATCATCTTAACTGACCGTGCAACATTTAAGTATCATGATCCCTATACATTTAATGAATCAATTATGAATGTAATTGAAGATTATATCGACAATTACTTACAAAATCATGAAGTGATTAATGTTGAAATTGTTTATCGAGATAATTTAGAGTTAATGTCAGCTAATCATATTGAAAGCAAACAACATTTATATTCATTGATCCAATACTATCTAAATGAAAATTATTCTATTGGAAAAGGAAATACTCTAAACATTTATAAAGCGAATACTATAAAGAATTCCGCTGAACTAGTATTAGAGAAGCTACTCCAAAAAAATGGATATGTTATGAGTAAGAGTGATGCATTAGAAGTTTTACATTGGCCTGTTTATAAACTTGATCAATTAATAGGAAACTCATCCAAGTTTATGGCTCTAGATAATAACAATTTTATTTTAATATCTAGCTTAAACATAAGTGAAGCAGATAAAGAATTAGTTATACAGTATCTACATACCCATTTAGAAAAGGGGTATACCTTCCCTTATGAAATTTATATGGACATGAAATTTGATGATCAACTAAGTAACGTACTATCAAAATATAATTTAAAGAATCACTCAGTTTTATCTAATTTAATTAAGAAATTAATACCCGATTTAAGAGGTTTCTCTAACTTTTTATACCTTAATACTAGTTTGATAGATTCAACTGAAAAATTACTTATACAAACATTCCCTGGCACTACATCACGTAATGAGTTGAAGAATTTTTTGATAGACAAAGGATATTCTCATCAAGCGGTATATGGTTCTTTGCGGGAAGTAATAGAAACTAGAGCGTTCGTTGAAAGTGATACTAACACTCTTATCAATCGTACTGCTATTGATTTTAATGATGAACTTAAAAATTCATTAAAGCATTATTTGGTGACGGAATTTGAATCAGAAGAATATCTTTCGATCTCGTCTCAAGTCGGTTATAGATCTAAGTTGCCATCAATAAATGTTGGAAAGTGGACAAAACATTTAATTTATAACCTCGGAATTGAACTTGGTTATAAATTTGTTAAGACAACGAGTGATTATCGTTACGATAAATTAGTGCTTCTCAAACCGACCTCTACTATTTGTAAATATGATGAATTAATACATCACGTGTTGACTAATAAATATGAGGGTTCGATGCATGAAACTGAGGTTGCTAGTTATTTAGCGAGTATAGGACTTACAAATAATAGTCAAAAGGTGAGTGTCGAGCTAAAATCAAGCCCATTATTTACTTTTAATGAACTTGGATGGATTACATTATTAGGTGGTGTGAACAATGAGTCTAAATGATTTACATCTAAATTTTAAATATCGGACCGATCAAAATCGTTTATTTCAAGACTTTTACAATCCATGTTTATTAAAGAGTAGTAGATATGATCGTGCAGCAGGATATTTCTCAAGTCATAGCTTAAAGACACTGGCTTTAGGTTTTGAAAACTTTTTGCACCGTGGAGGAAAAATTCGAATTGTTGCAAATCCTCATCTATCAGAAGAAGACTTCGAAGCGATTGAGAAAGGTCATTTAGCAAAAGAGGATGTAATCGAGCAAGCTTTGTTAAGAGAAATTGATATTTCCGAAAACACATTGGAATTTGACACGTTAAATGTACTTGCATGGCTAATTTATAATAATCAATTAGAAATCAAAATCGCATTTACAGACAATAATTCTCTTTATCATGAGAAATTTGGGATCTTCTTCGACAATGAGGAAAATAGAGTAGCTTTTTCTGGTTCTTCAAACGAAACTGCCGGCGGAATAAGGGACAACTTTGAGAAAATTGATGTTTTCAAAGATGATCGAGACAAAATAAGAATAGACGATATGATTAATGATTTTGAAAATTTATGGTTAAATAAAACAAAAGGACTTACTGTAATAAGTGTTCCGCTTTCAATAAAAAGAAAGTTACTAAACTATAAAAAGGAAAAACCTAGTTTGTCTAAAACTTTTGACATCTCACCACGGCCGTATCAATTAGATGCAATCAATGCTCTATCTCAAAATAATTGGCATGGCATATTAGAGATGGCAACAGGGACTGGTAAAACAATAACTAGTTTGCTCGCTACAAAAGAATACTATAAATTAAATGGTCGTATGTTTCTCGTCATTTTTGTTCCGTTTACCCATTTAATAGAGCAATGGAAAAATGAGTGTTTAGATTTTCATTATGATCAAATGACACTTTGTTTTGGCTCAAAGAAAAGTTGGTTTAATAGACTTGAGAGTGAAATTAGAGATTATAAAATTGGAATAAGTGACTTTCATTTAGTTATTACAACATATAAAACGGCAGGTACAGTAGATTTTCTACAGCTTATAAATTCAATAGACAAACAAGCTGTTCTAATTGCTGATGAGTGTCACTATTTAGGATCAGGTGCATTTAAAAGTATTAAATTGGATAATTTCTCATCGAAAATCGGATTATCTGCAACCCCTGATCGATGGTGGGATGAAACTGGAACAAGTTTTATTAAACGTTTTTTTAAAGGAGTAGTCTACCAATATACACTTGAAGAAGCTATTGTTAATGGAGCACTTACCAATTATACCTATCAACCACACATAACAGATTTACAAGAAGAAGAACTAATAAATTATGAAAAATTAACGAATAGAATAGCCTACTTATACGCACAAGATGAAATTGATCGTGATCTAATCGAACGCTTAAACCGTGAGAGAAGCTTAATAATTGCAAAGGCAGAAAATAAAGTCGAAAAGTTAATGAGGATCTTATCTGGTCTTAAAATAGATGAAATCTCTCATTCACTCGTTTATTGTGCACCAGGTCAAGTCAATGAAATTACCAAACAAATTGCAAATCTAGGAATACGTGTACATCAATTCGATTCAAAAGTGCATACATCCGACAGACAAGTTATTTTAGAATCATTTAGTGAAGGTACTATTCAAATATTGGTCGCTATTAAATGTCTGGACGAGGGGGTTGATGTTCCCAGCACGAAAACAGCTTATTTTTTAGCCAGTACATCAAATCCTAGGGAATTTGTACAAAGAAGAGGTAGGATACTAAGGAAATTCCCTGGTAAATCATTTGCTGAGATCCATGACTTCATTGTTTTGCCTTCAAATGCAAATGAAAGACTCTTTAAAACCATAGCTACTAAAGAGTTACCTCGTTTTGCAGAGTTTTCATCAGCTGCAGTAAACAAGTATGTCGCACATAGTATTGTTAATCCTTACTTAGATCTCTATGATCTGAATTATTTAATGGAAATGAAACCATGGGATGTTTATAAAGAATTTAAGGAGAGTTTAATAGAAGATGGAGATTAACAAAAACCTAGAGGCTAGATTAAATGAATTAGAACCACGTAATCGAGACCTATTAATGATTTTATTAAATGAAATCGAGAAAGGTTCTTATCACACATATATAGAAGATAAAATACGAAATGAAGTTAGGGAAATCGTTGCGGAGGAGATAAATAAATGATACTGCAATCAATAAAAATGAAAAATTTTCGCCAGTATTATGGTGACCAGGATATCGAATTCGCACAAGGTAACAAAAATATAACAATTATTTTTGGTACAAATGGACAAGGTAAAACAGGGATCTTTCGTGCGTTAATGTTTGCTTTGTATGGGAGTACCCATATTCAGCAAGACAATATTGATGAAACGGTTCACTTAGTAAACTTGAGAAAATTAGAAGAAAATGAGGGTAATCTGGTTATAGGTTTTGTAAGGGTTAAGTTTAGCCATAAAAATAAACAATATGAAATTGCAAGACAGTTAAAAGCTGTGAAGAATAATTCTAGAATTCAAGAAAGATTTGATAAAGTAGAACTTTATATAACTGATGAGAATGGAAATTACTCACCAATTCCAATTAATGATCCTCAAGAAGTAAAACGTATTATGTCATCAATTCTAAATGAAGACATTAAAGACTTTTTCTTATTTGATGCAGAAAAAATTGATACATTAGCTAAAACGGATTCTCAAGTTAAAAAAGAAGTAAAATCGGCAATTTTGAGATTACTTCAAATAGACAATGTGGATAAAGCTCAGGAAATATTAAAGAGATTATACACAAAAGAAAATAATAATATTGTTTCTAATTCGAAAAACATAGACATTTCATCAAAAAATAATGAAATTTATGAAGAGAATTTTAAAAGAGAACGAAATATCGAGTTAAAATCACAGATAGAAGAAAACCTTCGTGAATGTAAATCACAGATTGAAAAGTATAATTTACAGTTATCGCAGAATGCGGAAATTAAGCTGATACAAGATAAACTTCACGAACAAGAAAAACAGTTTAATATGATCGATGAACGAATTGATGATAAAAAGAAGGAAGTATATCGTATATTACTTCAGAAATCCCCGTTTTTATTATTAAAAAATACTTTTGTAAATGTCTCAAATTATTTAGACCAAGTCTTATCGAAGCAAGAAAACATTGTTCCCATTGAGGTCATTGATAAATCGCTAAATACAGGTGTCTGTGCTTGTTGTAATAATGATTTAAATCAACACTTAGAAAACTTGAACTATGTGGAATCACTGAAACACAATTATAAGCGTTCACTAATGGGGTCATTCACTAGCTCAATAAGAAATATGATTATTGATCAAACTAACAGTTTTGATGAAAATGATAAGCTTATTAGCTCACTACTAAAAGAAATTAGGGAATTAAACAAAACAAGAGAACTAATCCTTACTCAAATAGAACAAACAAATATTGAAATTGGAAATAAAGCAAAATCTCAACTCGATATGTCAAAAGTTGAATCAATGATTCAACAAAGTAAACATGATTCTGATCAGATGCATATACAAATCGCAAAGTTAAAAGTAGAAATTGAAGCATCTGAAGAGAATGTAGTAACTTTAGAAAAATCTCTCGAAAAAATGATGACCGAGAATGAACACTTAAAGCATGCAGCAAAAGTTCTTGAAATTTTAGGATCACTAAAAGACGATATAAAAGGTATATCTGAAGTCTTTAGTACTGAAATGCGAGAAAGTTTAAAAGAATCTACTACTGAAATATTTAAGACATTAATTGATGTAAAAGACCGCAACTTAGTTAAGAATATTGAAATCAACAAAAAATTTGAGATTGAGATAATAGGTTGGGATAATACAGAAATTACACAAGATATATCGCAAGGGCAAAGACAAATTGTTGCATTATCCTTTATTACAGCTTTAGCTAAAGTTGCAGCTGGGGGATCAGATAAAATATCTTTCCCACTATTTATGGACACACCCTTCGGTCGTATAAGTGGTACGAATCGTGATCATTTGATTGAAAATATTCCAGGTTTAACATCCCAATGGATCTTACTTTTAACTGATACTGAATTAACGACGAATGAAGAAAGAAGTTTTAAAGCAACTAATCGTTTGGGCAAATGGTATAGACTTAATCAAAAAGAGTTATACCATACCGAAATCGAACCGGTAAGTCTTTCTGATACAATTGCAACGAGGGGGATATAAATTGGATTTTCTAAGTGAACAAGCCCTGTTATACACCAGTAAAGAATACGAACAAATTTACATTCATTTTAATGAAAAGTATAAAATAAAACTCCATGACTTATTTTTGCTCTTTGCATCTATAGGTGCAAAGAATGGAAAAGCAGTTGAATTCACTGGAAAAGGTAGAGAAATGAGAACTAACTACTTTAATAGTGACCAAAGGGATTTAGCTTATACCATTATTCTTAATGATGAATTGACAGGCAAAGACATAGATCGATTTACAGACAAGGACTTTTTTGCAGAAGCCCGAAAACTACTTGAAAGATATGCTCAAGGTGGTCTGATTATTATTGTGGAGGAAGTTTTCAAATCACGTTGGAACGGAGTAAAGCTAGACGAAGATTATAAAGATTATGAAATTGATATGCTTTCATATGTGTACGGTAGTCTTAATGATGTACCGTTTTAGGATCTTTTGTGTAATTAGTTAAGTTTTTGACCGAATTTTGAAAATGAATCTGTTAAAATAAATGTATCTAATGCACAACCTCCGTGGGCGTGTGGAATGCGAGAAGAGCGAAGTGACTGAACTTGTCACTTCGCTCTTCTCTTATTTATTACTCATGTTCAGATATAGGGTGAGTAGGAGTGCTTAGGCAACCCTTCTTGTAGGCTATAATGTCCTCAATGACTCTAGAAATGAAAAAGGACGTCTTTCATATAATCACTGGAGTGATTATACCGAAGACTTCGACCAAATATTTAAACAAAGAATCTCACTTGCATCAAAACTGAATTGATGTGAAATGCTGCGATTCTTTTAGTATATCATTATGATAGAAGTTACTTACAGGATTGCTTCACTAATGATATTGCGGGTTATACAGAAGGCGGAATGCTTTACGGAATATTAGCGGAAGATATGGAGGAAGAAAGAGAAAAAGATTCGAAAAAAGAAAGGGAGTATACTATGTATTTGATGAAGATTTACCTTTTTGAAGATATTCAAAGTGAGTAAGCGGTCGAAGTGTTACCTTCGTCCGCTTACTTTTTAAATCTTGAGATTTTCCGACTTCTTAAAATCCCCATTTCTTTTTTCTTGAAAAAGGAACATTTGTTCGGTTATGATCAAGAAAAAGGAGGCGGCTGAAAAGAAAGTGGTTATTGTATAAGGAATGACACGGCGTGATGTATTAGAGATGGTTTACCTAGAGGAGGACGAGGAAATTTCTAAAAGACGAGTAAAAGTTATTAAATCACATCATGATACCTTTCAAGCGTTCTGTTTTACCAAACAAGCCAACGCACTTTTTACTATGAACAAATTCGCGCTGTCGTCCCAGTTACTCGAAAAGAAAGAAAGGGAGTAATTTCATGAAAATTAATTGTGGGCTAAAAGTTCAAGGTGATCTCAAAGAACGAGGCAAGATTAAATGGACAGCTATGATGCTGCCAGAACATGTAGCCCAACTACGCGAGTGGCAAGCCGATCATGACAAAGTGAAAAAACGTCCTCGACGAATTTGACTACGACACCATGCAAGAAGAAATTGAACACGCCTTCACCAGTCAATTCGAAGCATTCACACACTACCACTCAACTTGTGGGAGTTGTGCTACTAACATAACTTGAAGTACCAAAACCTCTTTAGCAAAACTATAGAGGGCATAATTTGCGATATACATCTGTAAAATTCTTTTTCTTCTAAAAAAATAAGTTAACCCCCAGTTTCTCATAGGGGTATTCTTCTCATTACAAAAATTTGGAAAGGTATTTGTTTATCTTAAGTAGTGTGAAAGGGTGTATCTCCTGATAAATCAGAAGAAATCTAATATAATTAAAGATTTTATAGACGGCTCTAACTGAATAATAGGTAAGTTGTATCTATCACATTTCGACAAATTCTATGGTAAAATTAAAATCTAAACTTAAAAATTTGTGAATGAAATAAATAGATAATTTAATATGCAAACATAAGAAATAGTGTCAGTGAATGGGAGGTTTGTATCAAATGGAAATTAAGGTTGAGACATTAAGAACCCTAATTAATGAAGCGGATTTCGAGAGTAAAAAGGAACATGCTGAAAAGTTAGGAATCACTAAAGATAAACTAAATGAAATAATCAAAAATGCAAAAATCAATTCGCAGGAGGAATTATACGATTTATGTAGTTTCTTTGGAATTACACCGACTGATTTAGACATTAAAGAACGACAACAAACTCACTATAAGGAACGCGAAGCCGGAGATGACTTTGTTGATGTCACTAATAATACAATTCTTCCTGCTCGACCTTACAAAGTGTTAGAAGTGTTTGCTGGTGCAGGGGGGCTAATGTTGGGACTTGAAGAGGCGGGTTTTGAAACAGCCGCAGCATTAGAAATTAATAAGCATGCTTGCGCCACGCTAAAAACTAATCGACCGGATTTAAATGTTATTGAGGGTGATATTGCTGAGATAGTTAAAGAAGGAATTAGAAATTATATAGGCTATGAAGAAATTGATGTTCTATCAGGTGGTTATCCTTGTCAGGCATTTAGTTTTGCTGGAAAAAAACTTGGTTTGAAAGATACACGAGGAACATTGTTCTATTGGTATGCACAACTATTAAATGAATTGAGGCCAAAGATTTTCTTAGCTGAAAATGTTCGTGGACTAGTAAGTCATGAACAAGGTAAAACTCTTCAAGGTATGATGGATGTTTTTGATGAAATTGGATATACAGTTACTTATAAAGTATTAAAGGCTACTAATTATAATGTTGCTCAAAAGAGAGAGAGAATATTTATTATTGGAGTTCGTAAAGATCTTGAAGTGACCTTTAATTTTCCAGCTCCACGTGACTATATCCCAGTTCTTCGTGATGTTTTACAAGACGTTCCTGACTCACCAGGTCGTAAGTATCCAGAACGAAAAAGGCAAATAATGGAAATGGTTCCACCTCGAGGGTACTGGAGAGATTTGCCAATTGAAATTCAAAAAGAATATATGAAGGGATCGTTCTATTTGGGGGGAGGTAAGACTGGAATCGCAAGACGTATTTCTTGGGATGAACCGTGTTTAACATTAACGACTGCACCCGATATGAAACAGACAGAACGTTGTCATCCTGAGGAAACTAGACCGTTTACTGTTAGAGAGTATGCGCGAATTCAAAGTTTCCCGGATTCATGGAGATTTGAAGGATCAATGACCGAACAGTATAAACAAATAGGAAATGCTGTCCCTGTTGAATTAGCTCGTCATGTTGGACTAGCGATGATTAACACATTGAATTTAATAGTAACACCAAACTTAATAGATAAAAGTGGAGAAGAAGAGCCACAAGAATTAATGGAACAAATGGATATATTCAGTTTAGTTAAATAAGTTCCAAGTAAATTGTAGATTTAGATAAATATAAAAGTAGTGCTGTCCATATTTTAATTGGTCAGCACTACTTTTTTGTATAGAATGTTAAATCACTTTAAAGGAAATCCATTGTAGTGCTTAAAATTCTCATTAAATAGTTGCCGTGTAATATCTACATCATATTTTTCCGCAGATTCAGCGATTGTTTGGAAAACTGTATTGTTAGTTGCTTGAGGAGTAATCTGATTTTGTTTAAGAAAATCATCAATTGCTCTTGGAAGAGCTTCGCATAGTTCAGCAAAAGCATTAGGATTGTCGGTTACTAGCTCATAAAATTTGTCTCCTGAAGCCTTGAATATTTTTGCATTATCTTTGTGTTGACTCGGTATTTTCCAATTAACGATAAAACTCTTAGGAGCAATCATTTGTACCCAGTAGGCTCTATCCATAACACTATTATCTTTTGAAACATAGTTTTCTAATTCAGTGTATAAATCCTTCTGATTGCTTCCTTTTACTGTATTATGCTTATTCTTTATGTCTGCAAACAAAAGATCATCTTCGCTTTTTACATCGTAACCTTCCCCAACTGGGAATTTCTTTAAACCTTCTATTCCATCAAGTAAACTTTCATGGAACTCTCCGATAGCATTAGTAAGAGATTTATCAATCTTTCTATTAATTTCTGCTAATATTTTTTCGGAAGGAGATTGTCCTAAGAATCTCATGTCAAATAATAGTTTAATTGGGTCAATCATGTTGTCGTAAAATTTTGATAAAGTGAATTCTTGTTTAGCTAATTCGTATTTTAAATAAAGTACTTCGATACATTTAAGGAGATGTTCATCACTAATAAAATCAACATAATTATTATTTTTCTCATTCATCATTCATTACCCCCAGACTTTATTAAAGACAGTTTAACTATTTATACAAAATTTTACAAGAATAAATTATTGAATAGGGAGAGGATCATATTTGAAAGGATAATTACTGTAATTCTTAATTTATAACATCTTCAAGTTTGTCGAGTACACTTAACGAGGTTGGTGACGATTCCACTCCAAACCTATTATTATAAAATTCATTCCTGTAAAATAACATTTAACATAGAATTAAGAAAAGATAAGGAGAACAAAATATGAAAGAGCTACAAAGGTTTTCAAAGCATTATCAAAAAGAAATGAATTGGCAAATAAAAACAGATGATTATGATAGAACGAAATCTTCTCTATTAAATAATTATATGTTACTTACTACTGAAATAGCAGAAATAGCAGAAGAACTAAGAAAAGTATTCAATATGACTAACAAATTAATAAATGAAGGTATTAATGAAGAAGAGGCGTTTGAGATCGCCAAGACTTCTATAAAAGAAGATTTAGGAAAAGAATTTGCAGATTGTCTTGCTTATATTACTAAGTTCGCAAATTATTTTGATATTGATTTAGAGGAGAGTTTTTATATAAAAATGGAGGAAGTTAAATTAAGACAAAATAAAGATATAGGATTAATTAAAGAGTAAGGATGGTTTCTTTAAAGATAATGAGTTCTGAAAATGATTTACAGAACATCTACTAAAGATATAAAGGTTAATCAGTTAACTTGCTATTTTCTAGTTTGGTCGAATCCATCTTAGCTTATTGAAAAAAGTGCAATATTTTATGAGCGGTAGAAGATGATAAGAATCAAATCATGGGATTTAGTACGCTGAAGGGTATTTATATGAAAAACTTAATATGTGACAAAGAGTTGCAGAAATTTTATGAGCACGTTGTCATGTAACAAAAACAAAGAATAATTAAAGAAATTACTTAAGCAGTCGGGATTATAAGGGGAGAAATATATGGAGTTCGATACATTGAAGTGGGTGTTACTAGGGGTTTCTGTACTTCTATTTGCAATTAAATTTTATGTGAAACGTGAGTCGCTATTATGGGGGATTGTTTTTTACACGTTTGTGTATGCGGCCATGAGTTATTATGTGTATTTCAATGATTGGCGACAAGGATGGAAGTTAGCGTTCTTGCTGATCGCTTCGTTTGCATTTTGGCAGTTTTTATTTAAAGAAATTGCTCAATTCCGTAGGTTGCGTGCTGCACGTCGTTAATCGATAGATTGAGAGAGCAGCTGCTCTCTTCTTTGCGGTGTATGGTTATAAAGTGAAGGTGAATCGTAAGGTCTCGATGATTTTTTATGGAATAGCAGGTCCCTTCATAAATTAATAACTGTAATCTATTAGAAAATGTTGACAATTAATTTGGGGTTTGTTAAATTCAATAACAATATCTAGGAAAAAGAGAGTAGCGACATCGGATACAAAAGCGAGCGGGGGATGGTGGAAGCCCGGTGTAAAAG
>Ga0180008_1001578_pt1 | contig 14011 bp, 10 predicted proteins | sample MM_PW_MetaG_FD_121121 | JGI IMG/M metagenome (GOLD analysis project Ga0180008, IMG submission 121121) | Groundwater microbial communities from the Aspo Hard Rock Laboratory (HRL) deep subsurface site, Sweden - MM_PW_MetaG | ecosystem: Environmental > Aquatic > Deep subsurface > Groundwater... | reverse complement strand
GGTCGTGGTCTCAGCACCTGGCGACACCACGGACGAGTTATTAGCTTTAATCGACAGCCGTGAACAACCAGAGCTTTTTGCTGCACTGTTACAGCAACTGACTGAAAAGCTGGGTTTACTTATCCAGCGCACTTTAAATGAACAAAACGCGGCTGTGCTTATCAGTAAAGTGCAAAGCTGGTTGGCGGAAGTGCCGGGCTTTTTAGCTACAGCTCAGTTTAACGATGTGCTGGCGATAGGTGAGCGTTTATCCAGTCAGTTATTGGCAGCTTTACTGAATCAACAAGGTCTGACTGCCAGTGCTATTGATGCCCGCGACTTTTTACGTTTAGACGGCAGCGAAGTTCAATACGAAGTGTCCTCGTCATGGCTGGCCCCTTTTGAAAGCAGTGGCATTAAAGTGGTCACTGGCTATATAGCCCGTGATTTACAAGGCAACAGCATTACCTTAGGCCGCAATGGCAGTGACTATTCAGCAACTATAGTGGGTCGTCTGGTCAAAGCTCAGGCTATTCATATCTGGACTGATGTGGATGCAATTTACAGCGCCGACCCACGTAAAGTGCCGTCAGCCCGGGCTTATCGTCAGGTGCCATGGCAACAGGCCTTAACTTTGGCTCAGCTGGGCAATCCGGTGTTGCACGCCAAAACTTTAAGCCCTTTATTGGATGCACCGGCCGATTTAATAGTCCGCAGCAGTTTTGAACCGAATCACCCTGGCTGCAAAGTCAGCCAACAAGCTGCTATCGAAGTGCAGTTTTTAACTGACTTAACACAAGCTGCCTTAGTGACTGTGCCTGCAAGTTGCAAATTAACTGCTGCAGCTGTGGCTTCCGCCTTACAAATTACTGTGTTTGCAGCACCTAAAGCTGCGGATCAGTGGATAGTGGCCAGCAATCAGGTCGACAGCTTGTTAAGTTATCTGGCAGGTCAGCAGGTCTTTGCCCGGGTGAATCCTCAGGCCTTTCATGCTGTGGTTTGGGTAAAACCTGCAGCCCGTCAGCAAAAACAAGTCAATGCAGCAGCAGGGCGTTGGTTAGACCGTCAGCAAGCTGCTTTTAGTTTTGAAGACGAACAACTGGCTTTATGGTTATTCCAAAGCGCTTTAACCTCTTTGGAACTGACAGAGCTGCATCAGTTATTACTGCCAACTCAAGTGCAACTGAATATAGTAGTGGCTGGCACAGGTAATGTGAGCGCTGAGTTTTTAGCTTTATTGGCGAAGCAGCAGCAAGCCTTTGCCGGTCAGATCAATTTAAAGCTTGCGGGTTTATTTAATTCCCGTCAGGCACTTTTTGCCGAAAAAATTGATATTCATAACTGGCAACAGGCGCTGTCTTTAGCTCCTGCTTATACTGAAGCTCAGTTGGAGCTGGCGTTGCAGCAGTTGCCTGAACCTAAAGTGCTGGTGGATTTAACCCCAAGCCGGGCTTTTGCCGAACGTTATCCGCAGTTTATTAACGCAGGTTTAGATTTAATCAGTGCCAATAAACAAGGTGTGACTTTGCCACTGGCGCAGTATCAGCAGATTAAACAAGCAGCTGAACAGCAGCAGGTGCAGTGGCTGAGTAATACTACTGTTGGTGCAGGTTTACCGGTACAGCGTTTATTGCAGGAGCTGAAAAGTAGCGGCGATACAGTGTATCGGATCAGCGGTATTTTCTCCGGTACCTTATCCTGGTTACTGGCAAAATTTGATGGTAGCAAAGCTTTTTCCGACTTTGTGTTAGAAGCGCAGCAATTAGGTTTAACTGAACCTGATCCACGGGATGATTTATCGGGTAAAGATGTACAGCGTAAATTGCTGGTGCTGGCCCGTGAGCTGGATTTAGATTTGGACATTGATCAGATTGAATTGGAGCCTTTATTGCCCGCTTCGTTAAGCGCTGGCAGCATTGATGACTTTTGGGCTGGGCGCGAAGTGCTGGATCAGCAATTAGCTGCGCTACAGCAACAAGCTCAGGCGGCGGGTAAAGTGTTACGTTATGTCGCCGATTTAAAGATAGAAGTAGGCAAAGCTAAGGCGCAGGTGTCTTTAGTGGCTGTAGAGCAGACTGATCCGCTGGCGGCCATTTTGCCTTGTGACAATATTTTTGTTATTGAGTCCGACTGGTATCAACAAAATCCTTTGGTGTTAAAAGGCCCTGGCGCTGGCCGTCAGGTCACGGCTGGTGGTGTTCATGCCGACTTAGCCATTTTAGCCAAACAAAAAATTGCCGCTGCCAAAGCAGCTAAACATAGCCAGGCTCAGGCCGCAGCCTGGGTGAAGTGAGAAATAATATGTCTTTTGTCAGCGCACAGTATGTAGAATCCATGAACCGCAACCTGCAGGATGTTGCAGGCAAGGTCAATGTCAGTTTTGAGTTTTTCCCACCAAAAACAGAGCAGATGGAAAACACTTTGTGGCAATCCATTGAGCGTTTAGCGCCTTTGGCTCCTTCTTTTGTCTCTGTGACTTATGGTGCGAATTCAGGTGAACGTGACCGTACCCATGACATTATTAAGTCGATTAAACAGCGCACCGGCTTAATAGCAGCACCGCATTTAACTTGTGTCGATGCCAGCCGTAGCGAACTTGAGCGTATTGCCAAAGACTACTGGGACAATGGCATTCGTCATATTGTCGCTTTGCGTGGTGATTTACCGCCGGGCAACAAAGAAAAACCAGCTTTGTATGCTGCAGATTTAGTAGAAATTTTACGTTCAGTGGCCGATTTTGATATTTCAGTGGCGGCTTACCCTGAAGTACACCCTGAATCACCCAACGCTCAGTTTGATTTACTGAACTTAAAACGCAAAGTGGACGCCGGCGCTTCCCGTGCTATTACCCAGTTCTTTTTTGATCCGGAAAAATACTTACGTTACCGCGACCGCTGCGCTGCAGTGGGAATAGATGTGGAAATAGTGCCAGGCATTTTACCTGTGACGAATTTTCAGCAACTGACCAAATTCGCCAACATGACGAACGTGGCTATACCAGGCTGGATGAATAAAGCCTATGAAGGCTTAGAGCAGGATGCCACCACCCGTAATCTGGTCGCTGCTAATATAGCGATGGAAATGGTGAAGGTATTAAGCCGTGAAGGGGTGAATCACTTTCACTTCTACACTTTAAATCGCAGTGAACTGACCTACGCTATTTGTCATTTGTTAGGGGTTAGGCCTCAGAGTGTGATTGCCTGAGTATGTCTGATACACAGATAGGTGAAATCCTGTCAGGAAAACTCACCCGTCTGTGTAAAGCGCCTAGGTTTTGTTATCTTCCAATAGTAACGAGTAAGAATGAACGGCGCCCATAAAACTAAAAATTGGTGTGACGGAAATGACAGTGATGCCATCGTTCTGAATATTCACCAGTTCCTTGTTCAGTTGTTCAACATCTATCTCTCCAAAACCCCATGACTTTTGATTCTTAAATTCAACAACAAATTTCATAAACGAAACCTCAATTTCACAACTACAGATAGCCTAATTTATCCGGCGTTTACACTCTCGACCAGAACGCTGAAAACGCTCATGAAGCCGGGTATTAAATTCCTGTCACCAGCGCCGACGTACCTTGTATTTTTTAACTTCTATTCTTTGTTCACTCGTGGGTGTGATTGTAATGGGGAAATATGTCAAAGATATGTTGTTTTAGCCTGCTGCAGTTAGGCTTTTGTTTAACTACTACAGATCTCGTAGAGAAACAAGCTGGTCTAAAATACTGCTTCCGATTTTCCGATTTATTTCCGCAAGTTAAGGGAATGCAGGTATCCATAACTGGCGATTTTGTACAAATAAGGGGATAGATGAAGTGACAGAACGATGTTTTTTAAGTCTGAAATTTAGCGCAAAACAACAGCAGTTATTGCAGCTGTATCAGCAGCCAGAACTGAGTGCTGAAGCCAAATGGCACTCAGCCAATAACCTGCATCTGACATTGGTGTTCTTAGGTCAGCAAGCTTTCACTGTGCAACAGCAGTTATGGTCACAAAGCCTGGAATTGCTACGCCATCTCCCTCCTTTTGAACTCTGTTTTGACCAGCTGAATCAGTTCAGCCATGCCAAAGTGCTGTATCTGGGCGTCTCTCAACCACCCGAAGCTCTAATGGCAGTACAGCAGAAGCTGCAACAGCTGGCTTTGCCTTTTCTGAATGCGGCTGTGCCGGAACTTTTTGTGCCTCATGTCACCCTTGCGCGTAAGTTTCAGTCTGCCGATGCTTTTCCTTTATCTGTTGAGCCTTTGAGTCTGCTTTGTACAGAAGTGGCCTTATATCACTCCATCAGCTCAGAGCAGGGCGTGAGCTATCAGAGTGTCGAAACTTATACTTTAGTCCCAAAGGGCTAAATCTTTACACTAGATCAACACCTTAGTCGCTAGACTTAGTTACACTCAGCTTGTGTTTTGCTACTGGACGGATTCAGATGTCGCACCGCTCTTATTTATTTTCTTTGCGTATTGGTCATGCGCTGCGGGAGTGTCTGGCCGAAGGTTATAGCTTTGGCGCTTTTAAGCTGGATCTGCTGGCCGGTATTACTGTGGGTATTATTGCCATTCCACTGGCGATGGCGCTGGCGATAGCCAGTGGTGTACCGCCGCAATACGGTTTGTATACAGCTGTGATCGCAGGTTTTCTGATAGCCCTGACCGGCGGTTCCCGTTACAGCATTAGCGGGCCTACCGCGGCTTTTGTGGTTATTTTGTACCCCGTTGCCCAAAGTTATGGTTTGGCGGGCTTACTGCTGGCCACCATTTTGTCTGGTGTGATGCTGATCATCATGGCCGCTATGCGTTTTGGCCGTTTTATCGAATATATTCCCGAAGCTGTAACCTTAGGTTTTACCAGCGGTATTGCTGTGGTCATCGCGACTTTGCAAATTAAAGATCTGTTTGGTTTGCCTATAGACAAGCTGTCTGAACATTATCTGGAAAAACTACAGCAACTGTCTTTTGCCTTACCCGATCTGCACTGGCCGTCGTTGTTGGTGGCTGCTGTCACTTTAGCTGTGATGCTGCTCTGGCCAAAACTCAAACTGCCTTTACCACCCCATTTACCTGCCATAGTGATAGCAACAGCTTTGGCTTTAGCGCTGGCACAGTTTGGGTTGGAGCTGGATACCATAGGCAGTCGTTTTAGTTATTTGTTGCCGGACGGCTCGCAAGGGCAGGGCATTCCTGCTGTATTACCCGAATTCACCTGGCCTTGGTTACAGGCAGGCCCTGATGGGCAAGCCTTAGAGTTCAGCACTCAAATGGTGAAAGACTTATTGGCGGCAGCTTTTGCAATGGCTATGTTAGGCGCTATTGAGTCCTTGCTTTGTGCCGTGGTGCTGGACGGTATGACAGGGCGCAGGCACAGTGCGAACAGCGAATTATTAGGCCAGGGCATTGGCAATATAGTGGCGCCATTTTTAGGTGGCTTTACAGCAACAGCTGCCTTAGCCCGTTCTGCCGCTAATGTCAGGGCCGGTGCACAGTCGCCTATAGCTGCCATGATCCATGCGCTGGTGGTGTTATTGGCCTTGCTGGTACTGGCGCCTGTGTTGGCCTATTTGCCTATGGCGGCTATGGCAGCTTTGCTGTTGATCGTCGCCTGGAATATGAGTGAAGCGCCTAAAGCTGTGCATCTGCTAAAAACAGCGCCCCGTAACGACATCATTATTTTCCTGATTTGTTTTGGCTGTACAGTGCTGTTTGATATGGTTATCGCCATCAGCTGCGGCATGGTCATAGCGGCCTTTTTCTTTGTGAAGCAAGTGGCTGATATGACTCGCGTGGCGGATATCAGTCACAACAGAAAATACCTGCTTGAGCCTTTGCCTGAAGGCTGGAAAGCATTTCGTATTAGTGGCCCTTTGTTTTTTGCTGCAGCCGACCGGGTTTTTGGTGAGCTATCGGTCAAACTCAAACAACAGCAAGGCGCTATTTTAGTGATGGATGCCGTGACGCTGATGGACGCTGGTGGTCTTTCAGCTTTTACCAAGCTGGTCAGCCTGGCTGAAAAGCAGGGCATTCATTTATTGGTGACAGACTTAACCTTTCAACCGCTAAAAACTCTGGCGAAAGCTAAGGTGCAACCTTTGCCTGGTATTTTGAGTTTTTATTCAACCTTAGCTGATGCGCTAAACAGCCTGCCGGGTCAGAACATTGATCCGCAAGGCGAAGCTGTGGGTCTCTGATTTAAGTCAGTTCGACTTCTGCCTTGGACCATTTTGGTCTAAGCTGTGGTCTTTCTGCAGTGGATCGGATGCTTGTTTGAATTTATGAATTAAATAAAATAAAAATTCACTAATTCAGCATAATAATTCTTGAAACTGCATGGCGAAGCCACTACACTGGCCACACTTTTTGGGCGTGGCCTTAATTTATTATTTTTGTTTTCGGAGACTCAGCGATCTATGTCCACTCAATCCACTTCCCCTACCACCAAACTGCGCAGCGCTGTATTAGGTGCTGCCGGCTATAGCGGCGCCGAATTGGCCGTTATGTTGGCACGGAATCCGTATTTTGAGTTGAGTTACGCTTTTGCTTCCGCTGGCCGAGCTGCTGAACCTTTTTCGAATTTATATCCACGTTATCAAAGCGTTGTGGATATCCTGGTACAGCCGTGGACTGATGATTTAGTGGAAGACTTAGCCGACAAACTGGATGTAGCTTTTTTAGCTTTACCGCATGAAGTCAGTGAAGCTGTTACGCCTTTGTTATTGGCGAAGGGCATAGCCGTGTTTGATTTATCCGGTGCTTTCCGTTTAAAAGATCCGGCTTTGTATCCTAAATATTATGGTTATGAGCATCAGCATCCGGAATTACTGGATCAAGCTGTGTATTCACTGATGGAATGGCTGGATAAGCCGTTGCCACAGCTGGTGTCTGTGCCTGGTTGTTACCCAACGGCCTGTTCGCTGGCGTTATTGCCTTTATTAAAAGCAGGTTTAGTGGCCGATGGCTGTATTCCTGTGATTAACGCCACCAGCGGTGTGTCAGGTGCGGGCCGTAAAGCGGCACTAAGCACGTCATTTTGCGAAGTGGGCCTGAATGCCTATGGCTTTTTTAAACACAGACACAGACCTGAAATCGAACAGAATTTAGGTCGCAAAGTGGTGTTTACTCCGCATTTAGGCAACTTTAAGCGTGGCATTCTGGCCACCAGCGTGGTGACTTTAAAATCAGGTGTCACTGCAGAGCAAGTGGCAGCCACTTTCGAGCAGGCTTATGCAGCTAAGCCATTAGTACGTTTAGTCAAACATTCTCCGAATGTGGCTGATGTGGCAGGCACGCCATTTTGTGATATCCACTGGCAGCAGGATGGTGAGCAACTTGTGATTGTCTCTTGTATTGATAACTTGCTCAAAGGTGCTGCCGCTCAGGCGATGCAGGCTGCCAATATTAAATTTGGTGCTCCTGAAACCGCAGGTTTATTTGCAGGAGCTGCAGAATGAGCCAGACACCTTTAGTTCTGAAAATGGGTGGCCGTTTATTACAGGATCAGGCCGCTTTAGATGCGTTATTAAAAGTTTGTGCCCAGCTGAAAACTCAGTATCCGATCGTGCTGGTGCATGGCGGTGGCGATCAGGTTGATCAATGGCTGGCTAAATTTGGGTTTACCACTGAAAAAATTGATGGCCAACGGGTATCTCCAGCAGAACAAATGCCTGTGATCACTGGTGCTTTAGATGGTGCAGTCAACGCTGACATGGTAGCTCGTGCCACATTGCAGGGTTTAAATCCTGTAGGTTTAAGTCTGGCAGCAGGTGGCAGTTTAGCTTTTGATATTAATCATAAATTAGGTGCTGTTGGTATCGCCAAACCTAACAATCCACTACTGCTGAATACCTTATTGGCCCAGGGTTTTACGCCTGTATTCAGCTCTATTGGTTTAAGTGCCGATGGCCAGCTACTGAATGTGAATGCGGATATTGCCGCTGCTGCTATTTGTCAGCTGGTGCAGGGTCAACTGGTTCTGCTGACCGATGTGCCAGGAATTCTCGATGCCAATATGCAGCTCATCCCAACTTTAACTGCAGCAGAAGCGCAGCAACTGGTCACAGATGGTGTGATTAAAGGTGGCATGAAAGTAAAACTGGATGCTGCGCTGGAAACAGCTCAAGCACTGAAACGTAATATTACAGTGGCAGGATGGCAGCATCCGGACGATTTATTAAAGTTGATGCAACAACAAGCAGTCGGCACCAACATTATTTACACCCAAAGTAATTGATTTAATGAGTATATTGATCCCGAAACAAAACAGCGCCTGATACCCTGTTGACTCCAACAGAAGCTGAGCCTGTTGCAACGATAAGGATGCCGCCTAGCGGACATGCAGTGTGTTTTTATGAGTAAATTAACCCAGCTTTTATGTTTAGCTGAATTAGACCAGAAGCAATTATCTGACCTGCTGGAGCTTGCGCTTCAGATCAAACAAACTCCAGAGCAATACAGCTCTGCGCTCAAGGGCAAAAGCATTGCCTTGTTGTTTGAAAAACCTTCTTTGCGAACCCGCGTCAGTTTTGATGTCGGGATCAACAAGCTGGGTGGCCACAGTGTCTATCTGGATCAGCAAAACGGAGCTATGGGCGTACGCGAATCCGTTGAAGATTTTGGCAGTAACCTGGCCTGTTGGTGTGATGCCATAGTGGCGCGGGTGTATTCTCAGAAAACATTAGTGCAGCTTGCACAAAGCAGCAAAAAACCAGTGATTAACGCACTGAGTGATTTGTACCATCCTTGTCAGGCGCTGGCCGATTTGCTGACCTTAAAAGAGCATTATGGCGATTTAAGCAAAGTGCATCTGGCTTTTGTCGGCGACGGTAACAATGTCTGCCACTCGCTGATGTTAGGCGCTGCTATTATGGGCATGACACTGACTGTGGTCACACCACAAGGCTTTGGTCCTGATGCTCATGTATTGTTAAAAGCTCAGGCTATAGCGGAAAAAAGCGGCGCTAAACTGACCTTAAGTCAGCATGTGTCAGCTGCTGCTGGTGCGGACGCTATTTACACCGACACCTGGTTGTCGATGGGGGCTAAGGCCGACCCTAAACTGGTTGAGAACCTGTTTGCTCCTTACCAGATCAATACTGCAGTGATGCAGCGTTTAGCCGTCAAACATTTTATGCACTGCCTGCCTGCACATCGTGGGCATGAAGTGACCAGCGAAGTGCTGGACAGTGATAATTCGTTAGTGTTGCAGCAGGCGGAAAACCGTATGCACGCTCAGAATGCAGTATTAGTCAGTTTATTTAGTTGAGGTTGGACATGAGTATCAAAAAAGTAGTGTTAGCGTATTCAGGTGGTTTAGACACATCAGCCATTGTGCCTTGGTTAAAAGATAACTATGACTGTGAGGTTATAGCTTTTGTCGCTAACGTAGGTCAGGGTGATGAAGAACTGGCAGGTGTGGAAGAAAAAGCCATTAAGTCAGGCGCAAGCTCGTGCTACGTGGTCGACCTGCGTGAAGAACTGATCAAAGAAGTGATTTACCCGACTTTAAAAACGGGTGCAGTGTATGAAGGCCAGTATTTACTGGGTACTTCTATGGCACGCCCTGTGATTGCCCGTGCTCAGGTTGAGCTGGCGCTGAAATTAGGTGCTGATGCTTTATGCCACGGCTGTACCGGTAAAGGTAATGATCAGGTGCGTTTTGAAGGTGCGTTTGCCGCTTTAGCGCCGCAGTTAAAAGTGATAGCGCCATGGCGTGAATGGCAATTTAACTCACGTCAGTCACTGCTGAATTACCTGGCTGAGAAAAATGTACCAACCACAGCTTCTGCCACCAAAATTTATAGCCGTGACGCTAACCTATGGCATATCTCGCACGAAGGTGGTGAGATTGAAAACCCGTGGAATGAGCCATCAGACCAAATTTGGATGTGGACTAAGTCTCCGGAACAAGCGCCGGATAAAGCCGAACATATTCAGTTAAGTTTTGAAAAAGGTGAACTGACGAAGTTAAACGGCGAAGCTGTAGCTCCGGTTAAAGCCATTGAAGTGCTGAACGCTATTGGTTCAGAGCATGGTATAGGCCGTATCGACATCGTTGAAAACCGTTTAGTGGGTATGAAATCCCGCGGCTGCTACGAAACTCCTGGCGGCACTATTTTAGTGGCGGCCTTACGTGCACTGGAATCGCTGGTGTATGACCGTACTTCACTGAAATACCGTGAAGAAGTGGGCTTAGAGTTTGCTCAGCTGGTTTACGATGGCCGTTGGTTCACGCCGTTAAAAGATGCCTTGTTAGCCGCTGCGACTTCTTTGGCTGATCAACTGACAGGTGACATAGTCGTCAAGCTGTACAAAGGTAACGTGACTGTGACGCAACGCCGTTCACCAAACAGCCTGTACTCTGAAGCCTTTGCAACTTTTGAAGGTGATGAAGTGTACAACCAAAAAGATGCTGCAGGTTTTATCCGCCTGTATAGCTTAGCCAGCCGTATTCGTGCTTTGCATACTAAAGCCGGCCAGTAATCTTTGGGTTTGATGATTATTAGGGCGGCTACCAAGCCGCCCATTCTATTTGGATAAGAGGTATTTATCATGGCGATGTGGGGTGGTCGGTTTACCGAAGCCAGTCTGGCCGAGTTCAGTGAATTTAATGACTCATTAAGTTTTGATTATCTGCTGGCGCAACAGGATATTCAGGCCTCCCGTGCCTGGACCATAGGCTTGCTTGAAGCTGGCATTATTACCGCAGCTGAAGCAGAGCAACTGGATCATGCTTTGGCTGATTTAGCTTTAGCTTTGGAATCTAATCCTAAGCTGCCGTTGCAGACTCAGGAAGAAGATATTCATAGCTGGGTGGAAGCTCAGTTGCAGCAAAAAATTGGTGCGGTGGCGAGAAAGCTGCACACAGGCCGCAGCCGTAACGACTTAGTGGCGACCGACTTACGTTTGTGGACCAAACTGAATGCCAGTCAGGTTCGCAGCACTTTAATCACCGCTATTGGTGCCCTTATTACTTTTGCTGATGCGCATTTTGGTGCTGTGATGCCGGGCTTTACTCACCTGCAACGGGCTCAGCCTGTGTTGGTCAGTCACTGGGCTTTGGCTTACATCGAAATGTTTAAACGGGATTTAAGCCGTATTGACGATGCCTTAGCGCGTATGGACGTCTGTCCTTTAGGTTGTGGTGCTTTAGCGGGCACTGGTATTCAAATCGACCGCACAGCTTTAGCTCAGCGTTTAGGCTTTAAATCTGCAGCGCTCAATAGCTTAGATGCAGTGTCTGACCGGGATTATGTGGTGGAGTTATCTGCTACTGCTTCTTTGTGTATGACACATTTATCGCGTTTATCCGAAGATGTGATTTTCTTCTGCTCAGGTGAAGCGGCTTTCTTTAAGCTGGGTGATGCCATCAGTAGCGGCTCGTCCTTGATGCCACAAAAGAAAAACCCTGATGTGTTTGAGTTATTGCGTGGCAAAACCGGCCGGGTGCTGGGTCATTTAGTGGCTATTTTGCATGTACTGAAAGGTTTGCCTCTGGCGTACAACAAAGATATGCAGGAAGACAAACAAGGCTTTTTTGATTTGATGGCAAGCTGGCAACAGTCTTTGCTGGTGCTGGCAACAGTGCTACCGCATTTATCGGTCAATGTAGAGCGTTGCCGTTTAGCTGCTGAGTTGGGCTACAGCAATGCCACTGATTTAGCCGATTATCTGGTGGGGAAAGGCATCGCCTTCCGCGACGCTCATGAATTATCCGGTGAGCTGGTGCTGGTGGCTTCGAAGCAGCAAAAACCGCTGGAAGCTTTAGCTTTAGCTGAAATGCAGCAGGTATCGCATTTGATCAGTGATGATGTTTTTGCCGCTCTGACCATTGAAGCCGGTCTGGCCAAACGTGCCTCTTTAGCAGGCACCAGTCCTGACAGAGTGAAAGAAGCTTTGGACGCCACAAAAGTCTGGTTTGAAGCTTTATAACTCAGCTGCTCCTGAAAATGGGGTCAGATCACATTAGCTGTTAACAATGTGATCTGACCCCATTTTTATTGAGCAAGAGCCTGTTTGGCCTGGAAATCCAGCTCAGCTTTCAGTTCAACCGGCAATTGAAGCTGACGTGCCAGCTCCTGCAGATAAGCCCCTTCCATATAGTTTTGCTCGTTAATCACCAGCAGGCTTGCCAGATACATCTCAGCAGCCATTTCCTGTGTTGTGGCTGCGCTTGCGATATCGGCTGGATCTAACGCTTTGGCCAATTCCTGATCAAACCAGCGCTGCAGGCTTAAGTCCGATGTCAATTTGGTGATTTCGCTGTCAATCAATTCGCGTTCTTGCTGATCAATATGACCATCCGCTTTGGCAGCACCAATCAGCGCTTTTAAAATAGCGTTACTGTGCTGCTCAGCTTCTGGTGCAGGTAAACGGTCTATCGTCTGAGGTTCGTGTTGATCGACTTTGCCTTTGTTTTGCTGTTGCCAGTTGCCATAAGCTTTATAAGCCAGCACACCCAAAGCAGCCAGACCACCATAAGTGATGACTTTTCCACCCATACTGCGACCCTTTTTTGAGCCAAGCAGCATAGCTAAAGCGCCGCCTGACAAAGCCCCGCCACCAAAACCTGACAGTAAACTACTGACAGAGGATAAATCCGCAGATTTAGCGCCCGAAGTGCCCGACGTTTTTTTCTGTATCACATCAGAGCCGGCTTTTAACAACTGCTCTAACAAAGCTTTTGTATTCATCATCTTTTATCTTCCTGAATTGAATTAATAGGTCTGACCGCTGTTTTCTTAAAAAATTCATTGGCTTGTGTAAGTGAATGTATCAGGGCTGACGGATGGCGGGCTAAAAATAGTTGTTTTTAAGACCGATGTTCTGCTTAAAAAACATGCACTAAATAGGGTCGAGCAGGTTGCACTAAGAAGAGAAAAACTCAAATTAATGAATCGCATTGGTGCATTTATATGCATTTTTGCAACGAGACGCTTCTGTTGTTGTTTTATTGTGGTGCAGTAATTGTTTTTCGTTGTTTTCAATAAAAGTTCATTTTAAACATCGTGTTATATAAAATACTAATTTTCATCTGATGGTTAATTTTTATTCAATTGACGTGAGTTGAACTAAGTAGGACTGTATTTATATGTTGATTATGTGAATGGATAGTCAGCAGGCGGCGTCGCAGTTTTTGTCGCGTAGTGCAGGAACATCAGTTTACCTCTCACCTTGGATAAAAACTATGAAAATAAAAAAAAGTACGTTATGTCTGCAGATAAGTGCCGCATTACAAGGTGCTGTTTTACTGGGCTATAGTGGTTTCGCTTCGGCGGCCGAAGAGGATGATGCAGCCAAAGAGAAAGAGAATGTAGAGAAAATTGCAGTGGTAGGCTCCCGCGCCGCGCCACGTTCTGTCGGGGAGTCTCCTGTGCCTATTGATATCATTGGTGCTGAGGAGTTCGCCAATCAGGGCAACCCGGATATGCTCAATATGCTGAGCACCCTTGTTCCGAGTTTTAATATCAATGCCCAGTCGATCAGTGATGCTGCGACCTTAATCCGTCCTGCCAATTTACGTGGTCTGGGGCCGGATCAAACCCTGGTGTTAGTGAATGGCAAGAGACGACACAGAGCCTCTGTGATTGCCTTTGCCGGCGGCGGTATTTCTGACGGTGCTCAGGGCCCGGACATTTCTGTGATCCCTGCTGTTGCGATAAGACAAGTAGAAGTGCTGCGCGATGGTGCTGCGGCTCAGTATGGCTCTGATGCGATAGCGGGTGTACTGAACTTTCAGTTAAAAAACGACAGTGAGGGTGGTGTGCTGGAAGCCAAATGGGGCCAGCATTATGAAGGCGACGGTGCCAGCGAAACTCTGGCCGGTAACATCGGCTTACCTATGACCGATTCTGGTTCTGCCAACTTCAGTTTTGAATACAAAAACGCTGATCCAACAGACCGTAGCGTGCAACGTTCTGATGCTGCGGCTTTGATTGCTGCAGGTAATACTTCAGTGAAAAATCCAGCTCAAGTCTGGGGTTCACCTGAAATCAAAGACGACTACAAGCTGTTTGCTAACCTGGAACTGGATTTAAAAAACGG
>Ga0180008_1001577_pt1 | contig 14024 bp, 35 predicted proteins | sample MM_PW_MetaG_FD_121121 | JGI IMG/M metagenome (GOLD analysis project Ga0180008, IMG submission 121121) | Groundwater microbial communities from the Aspo Hard Rock Laboratory (HRL) deep subsurface site, Sweden - MM_PW_MetaG | ecosystem: Environmental > Aquatic > Deep subsurface > Groundwater... | reverse complement strand
TGTTGCATATCGATTAACATCATCCAGCCAAGACTGCCAATCGACTACGCCTCCAGAATCTTTCCAAGATTGAGCAATGTCGTTGCCTAGCTCATATGGTTCTTTAAAGGCTGTTTTCCGGTGTGCGGCTTCTGTTACATTTATATTATGTTCGCGGCAAAACTTTTCATTTCCATATTCCCATGCAAGATACGCCACGGCTTCTTGCATTGCTTCTAGGACCCCGGGGGCATCTGGATATCCCGGAAATTCTACTTCGTAATTGCTCATATCGAATGTATTTAAATATTCTTCACATTCTTCGCGGCTCCAGCTTTTTACTGCATTGACTATTGCTTGACCGTACGGATCCTGTTCATCGCCATAATCATAATCATCTGTTCTGGCAATCTTTGCCACCGCTGAATCCGGTATGATTTCATCGGCGAATTCATCATATTCTTTACGCATGAAATATCTCCTTAACGAGATCCTTTAAAAACCACGATACTGTAATTCAGACCCCTGAAAACCTAATTCTTCAGCAATACGCTTATATTCCGTATCGCCATATCCTCTTGCTTTGATAAATTCCCGAAGTACGCTCGAAGCAAGAATGGTAAGATGTCCTTCGTCTTCGACCCACTGTTCATATTCAGATTTCAATTCATGCATACTCATCTGCGCTATCTTGCGACGTGCTATTTTGTAACGTAGTCCTCGTTCCATTCAAATTCCTCCTTTATTCGTTGTCAATAACGATCCATTGCCCCGGTTCATATTCCACACCTATAGCGCCCGCGCCCATGCGTCCCTCAAGCCATTCAATTATCGCGCTACGATATTTCATGCCGGTGAATTCCAGTGCTTCCTCCGGGATCTCATTCGAATCGGCAATTTCAAAGTTGCCGCCCTTATCCTGATTGAACCGCGCCTGCGCAGAATCTTCACTTCCCCAATACTGCTGCCACCATGTACTAGCCATTTTCATTCTCCTTAGTCTATATCGCAATCGCTTATCAACCATTTCTCACCCCCATAATACAAGAAAATGCGTCAGATTAAAATTTGAAAACACCAACACAATGCAGTATAATGTCATATGAAAGGATCGCAAATGGACAATCAAACCAAAATCGGCATCGCAGCATGGATACTTGTTGTAGGAGCTGCGATTATCTTTGTTATCGTTCGGAGACAACCATGAAAAAATTCAAATGTGACAACTGTGATGCAAAATTAGCCATCGACGATATTTACGATGGAGATGGAACAAAACTCCTAATAGATGGCGCTATCAACAAGAAAATCCGCGATCGTGGAATGGCCTGGGGTATTCATGCAGACGGCAAGCCATTTATTCTCTGCAAAGAATGCATAGAACAAAAGCTGTCAGATGTGATGCGTTAGGTTACCATTCATCCAATTCCTGCTGTTGATCACGCCATCTACCAAATCCTGTCCCGTCCACGTAGCTTTCGATCTGAAATCGCGCATTAGGATCGCCTTCAAGATGAGCATCTATAAGCAACGACAACTCCGATCCAACATCGCCCTGCGTTTCTTCAAAATATGTTATGATATCGCTAATCCACGGATCCGGCCCGCCAACTCCGCCGGACGCATATTTAGAATTATCACATTTGGCATCCGGAATAATCTCATTCACAATATCTTCATACCGCTTACGCATTAGAAAAATACCTCCCAAATTTAAGATTACCTAGTACGATACTGTCATCCGTAACCGACTAACACAATGCGCACATACGCCGTCGCAAACTATTATTCCCCGGGGCGGAGAGGCGACTTATGCCATCAACTATTCTTCATGAAAGGACGACCCAGCTAACATCCTCCTACATCATAATACACGAAAATGCTAAATTAAATATTCAAAAAATTTACGTAGAACCAATACCGAATCGTCAATTCGCGTGTCAAATGACAATATAAAATCTTGTAATTATCATTTCAATACCGACGTATATGCGCCAATTGAAATACCGTCCTGATAGACCGTAAACACATCATCTCCGTTCTCATCAAGACTGCGATGTGCTATAAGACCAGCAACCTTATCCGGAATAATCTCATTCACGATTTCGGCATAATTCTTACGCATAATCGTACCTCCTAATAAACATAAACCTGTAAATTTGAATTTGTAAAAAATTTTACAATGACAGATTTTGCAAATGCGCCCTCAACCGATTAATAGCATCCGCTGCCTTCTCCATCAACATACGCGTTTGCGAATTTTCAATATCATTAAAATTCAATTCAGGATCAGTAACTAATTCCTCCATACCATCACGATCTAATATATGCACAATCTCCCGATCGCTAACACTAGCCATTTTTGTCCTCCGTATCTTATACCTCAATGCTCTATTAACCATATCATACTCCATAAACTATGATTACGTAAAATATAAAAGTGTGATCAGGGAGAGAGAGATCTGAGCAGCCCACCAGAATAGGGTCCCCCCGACGCTCGATAGGCTCTGCTCGCCTCTTGCGCTGTGTCACCACAACTATGCCCATGCATGATTGTTTTAGATTGATGTTAGTTTTTTGGTATCAGGCATCGACAGCCACTTCTCAACTGATGCTATGCACTCCCCTACGAGTTCTTTTACGCGGTCGATTTCTGTCTGTTTCAATGCATGAGTTATACGTCTGCCATCGATCTCTTCGTTGTATCTCCAACGCAGCGTAGCTAATGTAAACACCATCCATTCGTCGAATGTTGTATCTCTATCCCATAACATATGGCCGACACGTTTTCCTGTGTCATCATTACGCCATATAACCTTTTTCTTGAGGCCATTGTATTGCGCAGGGATGAATGAAAGAATACGATATGAATTGACTAGGTCACTGTCTGATTCGGTAAACGTGGATTTCTGATCGTTCTGGACAGCGTTCAACCATTGTTCATATAGCTCTATAATAAAGCTTTCCCCTGATTTACCGAATTCGCTATAGTCAACTTTCCTTCCACACAGATCAATGATATCAGGTTTCGTATTCACATGGCCCGTATCCAAATTGATGACAGCACCATCTTGGCGTAACAATTTCTCAGGCAATTCATCATGTGGAGATACCTCTTTAACCGTATCACCCGATCCTGCAGTCGAATGAATAATCAATTCATTGTCCTTACTCATAATAATGCACTCCTCTCGGATTGTTGTGTCGTGACTGATTGTCATCGTAGGACATGGGGGCGAGGAGAGGCGGCGGCAGGCGATCTTCCTAGATCCCCTCCTCCTATCTCCCAATTCCTATGGTCTCCTACGCTCTCCTACGCCTCGTGTATCTCTCTTATCCCAATCCTATACAATAATATGGTATTATTGTTGTTTCTGTGTGTTACGTGAATTTCTTTATTCTTTATGTTTCTTCTAACACGAGCTGATATGTGCAGTTTCTTTATTCGATGCTGTAAGATGATTTAATCCTTTATTGTCACAACGGAGCAGTGTGCGTGTGGTTTAATTTCAATCAGCCCTAATCGTTGTAGCTTATTCATTCTATTTCTAAGTGTGGATGGTTTTGTTTTCAGCTCGTTGGCTGATGAATTTCTTCCAAAGACGAATTGTCTTACCGCTAAGCGTATCTCTGTGATGCCTCGTCCGGTCACATATGAGACGTAGCATTCTTCATGGCTTGCTTTTGTTAGACACCAATTCCATACCTTCCATAATTCAGGATTTTGTATTGCACGGCACTTATTTGTTAGGTTCATCGCCACGATGGTGTCGCTCTATCTACTGGTCGTGTTAGTCCTGCTAGGGAAACCCACGCGTATCCGGTTAAATGATCCTCACCGTATTTTCCGCCATCGAATCCTTCTGTCCAGTTCTCATTAAAGACTAAAACTTCATCGTCTTCTTCTTGCACGACCACCATGGCTTCTGTGTGCTTGTCGTCGGGTGGTGCTAAATAATCGGGATCCACCATAACTACGTCATGGCGTTCGTATATTGCATACTCTGTGTTTTGTCGCCCCACTACCTTGTTCTCTCCATTCTGTTCTCAATCAACACCATCATTGCCCCTTAGACCAATAAAATGCATCAGCCCTACGCCTGAATACTTCCCACGCCGCTTTGAATCGTTCGCGCAGCGACTCGTATTTATAGTTTATCGGCCTTGCAATAACCCATTTGCCATCAATCTCCGTAAGCGTACTTCTATCTGTTAAGTCTTCAAGACGATATATCATCCCTCGTCCTCGTGCTTGTAATAAGGCGGATCCCATAAATCATCATTCACGTCGTATTCGTATGGCCCACCACAATCTATCTTCTTAAGAACAATATGCCGACAAGGTACAAAATGAGCAGGGCGATCTAAACACAAACCATGAACTAGAACCACCATCTTCTCATCAGAACATAAATGCGCAACTCGCTTGACACACGTATTACAAGGCGGGCCCACCATCTTGGCGACATTCCATACAACTTTACTCATCATTTTATCCTTTGTGCTACCTCCGCGCATTGTCCTAGGCGCGCCTTCAGCCTCTAAAGCCTTTTCAAACTCTTCTATGCATTGAGCGAAATCGTGTGTTATCTTCATCTAAGCAACATGTAAACAATCCCACCATCAATATCTATCCGCGTTACATGACCAACCAACATCAGATCAACATCGTCAAATCCCGACGGGCGTTGAATTTTAATGACCCCCCGATTAGTCAAATAAACTTCATCACCTATAACCATATCCGGATCATCTGACTGAATCCAACGCGGCAATTCCGGGAACATTAAATCGCGTTTCATTCGATTAATCCTATCACCTGTTTCGATTTGTTCACAAGTCGTGAGCGTAACTCTCGTAGCAGTTCGGCAACGCTTGCATTCCCCAGCACACTTCGTGTTCTTTGAGAGAATTGTATCTCTTTCTCGACAAGCTCTGTCTTAGACTCAATCCAACAAACCCAGAGATCCGACAACAAATTAAATGCTTCGTTATAATGTTTCTTTGGAAGATGCTCTAAAAGATGCCATATCCTTCTTGAAAGTTTACACATTTTGCAATCGCAAGAATCCATAATAATTAATACCCCTCGACTTCTATTTTTCTTTTCTCTTCTCTCCGCCAATGCACAGTGGGATGACCACATTTTGTACAAACCGCATCCATTATTTCATAATCTAACAAATCCCTAATAATTGCCCAAGGCACCGGAGGCGGCACACACACACCACAATTCCATAAAAGAACAATCCTATGAATTACCGCCATACTGGTGTTTCCTTTGTGTCCCGCGTATCATCTTCTTTTAGAATCTGTTTAGATGTTGTACCTTTCCACTCAATCATCTCATCAATCCATGTCGCCCATATTATATGCCCCGCGTACTTGAGGGCTTCGTACTTTTTCATTCCATCTCCGACAACGCGTCACTAGAGCAAGCGTGAGATCGTTTACGATTTAACGCCATCTTAATGTTCCCTTCACACCATCTATATTATCTTTTATGAATTCATCAGTCTTATTCCTTGCTATATCCTCAGTTAATCTCACTGAACCACAATCTACTTCTGCTGAACAATGCGGATGACAATTCTCACTTAACCATTTGATGAGCGGCTTTGCAGCTTCTAGCATAGAATCAAACTGCCCTTTACTTAATATCATTATCTTCCTTAATGTCTGCAGCAGCAGCAGATGCTTTGTGCCTATTGACAGCTGCTACAATGGCAGCAGCACCATTCAAATTTGAATGGTCCTCTTCAGGAAGATTCTTCTCCATCATCTTCTCTAACTCACTTTTGGCCTTCACCAAACTCCGATATCCAGTTTCTTTATCCTCAACAAGATGTACATTCGGAGCCCAACACACCGACTCAGCTACGTTATCACCCTGCTGAGTTGTGACCTGAAGAAAGACCCCCGCCCCCGGAACATCGAGAACCTTCGTCGACTTCATCCAACTCTGCTCCTCGCTCCACGCCTTACAAAGAAGCTGGAATGTATCGGGGTTACCGAACTTCTGCACATCCGGAACCAGTTTCGTAACCTTGTCAAAATCATCGGCACCCAGGGACTTATCATTTCTCATCTTGTCTCCTCCTACAACGCCACTTCAGTCATCCGACTGAACAAACAAAACACGCTCTTTCGCTATATGAAACAAACAAAGACCATACCGCAAATGATCAGATTTTAAGTATGCCTCCGCCACCTCTTCACACCGCGTCTCCCACGGAGCCGTGACAAAATTACCACTATCAATCGACCACGTATTCACCGATTCACCCTTCCAGAAGTACTCCCCATCCTTAGCCAAATAACGAATGCTATAAAATGTCTCGCCATCACTTACTCTCTTTACCACACACACATCAAACTTCATAATTGTCTACCCTCTCCACACAGGACTTACTCTCTTTACCACCGGAACTACCTCTTCAATACAAGGCCGTATTCGCGACGAACCATTATGCTGGTCACAATACCAATGCTCACCAATAGGATATCTAAACGACTTGCCACCATACGAATGAATCGCATCACAATAATTTCTAACCAACGTCGTCGCCATACACCCACAAATTTCACAACGCTGCTCAAACATAATTATCTCCACACAGGCCTAGGTTCTAGGTTATTAACAACATCTCCATACTTCACCTTAATCCAATCAGGCGCGGCCTCATCAATCTGTATATTCAAACCTTGCACCACAACTGTTTCTTTAACCAACGCCCCATTATCATCCACCTCAACACGATTAACAGAATGCCCATCCTTTACACAACTGCTTCTAAACTTATATCTCGTGACCTCTCGCGTCTCCGTATCAACCCTCGTTACATAATGCATAAATTCATTACCATCGTGAGGCTTTATAAAAGCCATAATTGGCAACAACCCATCTTCGATATCAAATATCACGCTAACCCCACGTCGGTTCAGACGAAATTAATTTCTTACGTTCTTCATCTCATAAGTCTTTGTCTGAGGCGACAATAATGTACCATAAGGCGTCGTCCACTTAAACTTCAGCGCGCTTTTTTTCCTTAACACCGCGATGTTATCCTTAACACTTAGAATTGCCTCGTTGGATTCAGTCAGATGATCCGGCATCTCCAAACTCCTAACTTTACTAATTCAGGCCCTCATCTTTTTTGTTGTTTCGACTAAGAGATTTACATTGGCCCGATGCTCTTGCTCGTATTAACATTTCGCTATCTTCTTCCGCGATGATGTTCTGGCCTTCTGCACGAATCATAATATTAAACGTCATCGGCTTCGGCATCAACATCCCGCCAGGATACTTGATCGACACCTCCGAGGGTGTTTCCGCGAAATGATACATTCGCTTACACTTCTGACAAAGAATCATGTTAGGCGTTATTACCAATTCGTGATTACCACACAAACACGTATAAGCTACCGTCGCCGGGCCCTTATCATCACTCTTTACATCTTTGTTGTCACCCATGATTACTCACCAATCAACCCCACGTCGGGGTACCCGCCTTGCCCGTGCGTATTCTATCCTGCGCTTTTTTCAGTTTCATCTCTTTTCGCATAAGTGCTTTTTTCAATTCGTTCAACATACTCTTCTCAAGGGGATTCTCATAAGCTTCAATCTCTTCGCGCGTCAACACCATTTTCTTCGCCATAAGCTTCTCGTATCCTATGACATTCTTTACAGTATCTTGTCTCATTGCTCTCCTCGATGCTTCAATTCATCATCACTTCGATAATTTCACATCTCATTGCTCCCCTCGATGCCTTAAGCACGATACCTACACGCGATGGCGGCCACGTCGGCGTCGTCATAATTACTTCCAATCTACTCGCCCGTCGTCTTCTCGGGACATGGAGCTATCGCTTCGACCGGGCAGACCGGAACGCACTGTGGCTCGCCAGGAACACAGCTCCGACATTTTGTCTTGTCAATATGATACTGGTCATCATCTTCGATGATAGCATCGTACGGACAGACATCTGAGCAAGCTCCGCAGCTAATGCACTCTTCCGAAATGCAATGTGATTTATAAGCACTCATTTCAAACTCCTTCAGGTTCAGGTTCTTTTTTCAGACACAACTTTCACATGTTTAAGCTGCATCTCTACAAGCACACTCAAAGAAATCTTTTTGACACGTCCATCCGGAAAAAGAACAGTACAAACAAACGGTCTATGCACGTCCTCCTTTATAAGACACCTGCTATTCGGTTCCTCCAACAACGCTATATCTTCTTCAGTCAAATTATCTAGTTTAACAGCCCTCGGAGTTATTATCCATTCACTCATCATCAACCCCATCTCGGGCCAGGATCTTTATGCAATGTTAACTCGCCAGGCGAAACCCACCAATGGCCATGATCAAAACTGTTTATATTGCTCCTGTCAGTGCCATTGTGACCGTTTCGCCAGTTATTATTGAAAAGTAAAAATTCATCTCCCCCGGCATTGTAAGCAATTATCTTAGCTGGAAAATCACCTGCATCGCTTGGACGATAATTTGATCTTACGGTATCCCCAATACTAAAATTATGCATTTCTCTACTCCCTTTCAATACACTCTTCTCTTATTTCCATATCGGCATCTTCTGAACACAACCATCTGGCTCAACATAAGGTGCGCCAAATAAATGATCCACTAGATCATACTCTGTTTGCTTACAACTATCAACCAAATCCGGTATCGACACGAATTCACGACACGCACTAAAATAATCGTAACTAGGTTTTACGCCCACTGAGCGCAGCCTCCATTTGATTCGCAGCCTTCTCCACAGCAAGACGTAACTCATAATTTATAACATCACCATAACCATGAACATACGTCTTGCCCCTTGCTGCCTTCAAACGAGCAGCCAAAACACGCAAACGACTAACCGTCGTGTTAGTCGCGCTGGTAAGCGTTTGATTTCCAATGCCATGAGTTCGCGCACCATATATCGGAGTCGTTAAATAATTACGACGCGCATGTCTCCACGCCATCGTCGAAATCCACACCTTTACAATTTTACTCACTTTACTCACTTCCTATGACCACGTCGGGCCATTATTCTCTTCTGGTTCTTCTATGCTATCGTCTACGAGAATCGGAATGCCGCCCCAATCGCCAACATGAATACTGTTAGGCGCAGGCCGAGCCGATACAAGTGAATCGTTATCATAACGAATTACCCCGCCAGTTACAAAACCGTAGGGTTCTGGCTGTGGAGGATGAGGTACTGTTTTTAATTCAAACGAAGATGGAAATTCATAGTTGAAATCTGGTGTAGATGGTATTTTACCACACCACGTATCTTTTAACTGCGTAAAAAAATCGCTACAAAGCGTACTCGCTACAAGCCCTTTCCACTTATCAGTTGAGCCAGCCAAATCCCTCGACCGCCTTCCATGCCCACTCGCTTACGAAAGCTATCAATTTTCCGCATTCTGGGCATTCTAATCTCTCGTCTTTCCACTTCGCTCTGACTGACAATTTACAAGAAGGACAATCTAAAATTACAATTTTGCCGTCTTCATACTCAATATCGCACATCAGAATTCTAAACGCCAAATGTACCGAGCATATTCATAGCCCTGTGTGTCTACAAGATATTGCTGTCCGCCCAAATTCAAAATAAAATACTGCTCCATCGGGCTTGAAGCTGAAAACTCCGTAAAGGGTGACGGATCCTGTTCTTCCGGATAAACATCTTCGGCGCTAAAAACAACGAGGTCATCGATAAAAACTAAGTCGTCCCCCGAGAGTTCTGTATCGCTCAATGGATTTGCCTCCGACCAATCAGTCGCTTTTCGCGTCGGCGCTGGAAAATTGTTGCTAGGATAATTTGCAGAAGTTTTTGTTTTCTTCCTTCCTAGCCTTATCCCGCTTTCATCAAGCGTCTTGATATCCATCTGATTATCAGGTACAAGCCCGTTAACAATGTCTTCGTGACGTTTCATTTCCATATCTTCACCTCACGTTATTATACTAGAATTTGCTCAATAAATCAAACCCGTTTTGACCCGTACAATTTATTGTAAGCGTCACGCTCTGCAGCCTCACGAGCATATTTATCAAATTCTTCCGGGCTTAGCATATCAAGCGTGCCGCGGCCAGGGAAATCGTCTCGCATAATCATTTCTACCATAGCAATAAGATTATCCGGACAACCAGTAGCCTCTTGAATACTCTCGCCATAACTACCAGTAGGACGCATTTGCGCAAGCAAGCGTCTACGTCGTTGATGCGCTAATATCTGCGCGCGCTTTTCCAATGCTAGCCTCCCTCAAATATGTGTTCATCAATTATACCAATAGCATCTGGATGTACCGACCCGTAAGCTAGATAATACGCCTCGTTAAAAGATGCTGTTTTATGAACATCCACGCGTTTTGCAGCGCACTGCGAAGCAATACGAACGGCTGTGTTTTTAATTGCGCGTATCTCAGAAACAGCATCGCGATATATTTCGTCTACTTCCGGTTCCATAATAGCGGAACAGGTCATAAGCATGTTATCGAGATAATTTGCAAATTCATAGAGGCCATTCTCCAGCCTCGCTAGTTCATCGTCGTGGTATATTTCCATTTTATCCTATCAGTGTTTTGCCACGTTCCGCCAACTCTTGTATCTGCTCCATTATACTGGAAACTTCCTGCTCACCCAATTTCGAACCGATATCAATTCCCTCAATCGCAGCTTCATCAATATATGAAAAAATCTCTGCGACCTCGTAAATACCAGATTTTGTCAATGAGGCCTGTTTATCCGGAATGTCCAATTCTACGAAATTTAAGAAATTACGCCATTCCCCATCACTCAAATCCGACAGATACCCCGCCCACATCTCTTCGCCAATACCCTCTAGATGTTCTGTGACCTCAGTACGATCCCAAACATCTACGCCCTTGCTAGGCAATTCGGAAATCAGCGGTAGCAGGTCGTTGCCAAACGAAGAAGCGATAACGTTCGGTACTACCGTTCCGTAATCGTCCTTAAGCGGCAAGCGTATCACTTTGTCATCGACATCCCAAACATCGAAAACATCGTAATCGCGCGCTTGTATTTCGGCATCTTTGTTTCCCATAATTTATTTACCTCTGGAAAATTTCGTATAGAATTTGTTCAGGATGAATGCGCATTGCTTATTCTTCATATCCGCCGCTCATGAGCTTGTTGCGAATCTCCCTCACCATCTGACCAATATTGGATATATCATGCTCGAAAGAGGAACTTATCTCATCCAGCATATCGTCGGCATCATAGTGATTTATGGTATTGCCGATCTCCTCAAAGAAAGCACTTATTTGCTGCAAACGACCATTGCAAGTCTCGATGCTGATGGCGGCATGCTTCCCTTGCGACACTTTCTTAAGCGCACCCTCTCTGTCCAGCCCAGGCACACGGATCTCCACGCCCGGCGCGGCCTTCTCGACAAAAGTGTCATCGTCTTCTTCCTCGACGCCTTTGTCTATCGGCTTTTCGCCCTGGTCCTCCATATCACCCGCGAACTTTTTACGCAGCGGCTCCGCAGCATCCTTGTACAAGTTGAACGGGGTATCATCGTCCGGAGCATATCCGCCGTCAGGTATAATCTTATTCATTCTCGTTTTCCTCCTCGCCGTTTAAACCGGCATCTTTAACCAGACCCTTCCACGTTGCTTGTGTGACTTGTCTGATTGTTTTTTTTGCACCCTCCTGCTGTTCGCCTGGGAGGGCAGCTTCAATTAGCGCGAAAAGTTTTCCGCGCAGACGTTTCATGTGTTTGTCTATATCGACCCTGTTAATTTGACCCGCCACTCTTCTTCTCCTCGTTAAACATTTTGAACATGAACTTACAATAAAGCCCTAGCTGGGCTTTCTCAGCGAGCAATCGCACACTTTCCGATATCGAATTGAGCTGTTCAGTATGAACAACATCAAGTTGTCCGGTTTCTAAAAATCTAGTCTCTTGTGCAAGAATGTCGTTTATCAAACTCTTACCAATCGCGACACTACTATTCAGCGCCTCGTTCATTGCGGCAAGAGCAATGGCATATTCTGAATCCCATGAACGAGAAAAGTACATGCGCAGAAGAACATCAAATTTACCATGTGACACAATATTTCTTAAACGTCTATAAAAATCCGAAAGCTGAACATTGTTTGTTAAAACACAATCTCTAAAGATGCACCTGTAGTTGCAACTAACTATACAAGTCACAACTTGATCGGCATCGTGAAACAATGCCGAAACACCCTCAGTAGAACCATTAGCCATATTAAAATGCACGCGGCCCTTTCGGCCTTCATATTTTCGAACACGTATAATCTCGTCTGTTGCCTTCAAAAACTCTGGCAGGCTATCGCATTGAATAAAATTCACTGCATACTCTTTCATCTCTGCTTCCTCTACTTTCCTAGTATAGTTTTAGGCGGTCGCATGTTACCGAGATTACCCGGCGATTTATACGAAAGCGACTTAGCCGTTCCATCTCCGATCTGTGTCAAAAGTTTATGCGTAATCGCCTGATTGTGTGTATGAACAATATGCCTTTGAATAATTGTGCCGCCCTGATGCTCCGCGTGCGTATTTGCAAGTTTGTCAGGCAACATCGATGGCATCGGATATTGCGCACCGGCAGGCATATTCGTCGACGGCATTAGAGAAACGCCCGCTAAGATCCTGGGCGCCGCCACTCCCGCCACAAGTCCTCTAATTTCAGGATCGTTGAGTAAACGACATACGCCAGCGAGACAATCAACAGGATCTTTGTATCCGCCTTCGCCGACCGTATACTTTCTACGAACGCTCTCACTTTCAAGAACCACCTTTTTAAGGCCAAGATTAATGAGAAGCTCCCATTCAACCGACTCAGAATGCGGAATCTCGATCGCGCCAAGATTAATGAGCGTTTCCATCCGGCCATAATCATCGCCATCAATATCGTGTCGCTCGACAGGAATACCCGCGGCCGACAGCGCCTCAATCGAGGATTCTGAATTCCACTGGTCATACGAACCGCGCACTATATTACAATGCTTATTAATTTCCTGAATAACAGCAGCAATATTATTGATGCTTACGTTTAACTTCTTCTCCTTGTTTGGCATCCAAACAACACACTGATCCACTACAACTTTATTTATTATATGTTCTTCCGCGACGCCCGCATGATTTGGCAGGCTTATGATACAAGGTTCACCATGTGCCACGATCAAAGCTGCCGGGCAAGAGGTGAGGCCTGCATCCACATGAAAAACACGGGGAATTTGTCGGTGTGTCAGGTCTTTAATTCGGATGTTAGAGATAACCTTGCCTATGCGCTTCTGTTGTATGACCCTACCGTTCGATGGATCGGTAAGCTTGACCGGAACAATGCTAGTCTCGGCATCAAATAAAGGTGCGCGGTCAAGCGACAAAAGAGCGTCACATGCTTCCGGATCAAAAACTGCACCTTCCTGCGGAGGCGGATTGCATCTATACTTACACTCGTAATCTACAGGATCAATTCGCTTCTCGCCTTTAAACTGGGCAATATACTTCGTAGGATTAATCTCCCACGTTGCACCCTTGTCAGCGTACATAATCGGATCCTGTATTGTCATCTCTCTGACGGCTGTGTGGTACATTGTCATCATGAAATCATCCGCGCTTCGCGGATAACTAATGAGCATGCCACGCCAAAGATTTGGAAACCTACTATGTGCTGAAGTTCTAAGAGTCGAGAATACCCTGTGTGCGTTGGCCTTTTTCCCTTTATCGTGAAAAGCTGCGGCCTCGTCCATAACCCAAAAGAGGATGTTATAACCCTCGTAAGATTCCGATTCAGAATGCTCAGAAATCGCACGAATCGAATCGGGAAACTCAACCATGTCTTGACCGATACGCACAAAGTTTTTCTTGCTTCGAGAAGGCTTCTCGTTAGGATGCAAATCTTTGTTGATTACCTTGCCGCTTTCCTGAATCAAATATTTCTGGGAAAGCCATGGCCAGTTATAAACACGATTGAGGAACTTGGTAAAATAAACACGGCTCGCTTGGTCTGCCGAATACGCTACGTTTAAAATATCTATAGGC